>Ga0307982_1000828_pt1 | contig 24627 bp, 20 predicted proteins | sample OrgLakmetagen989_FD_201847 | JGI IMG/M metagenome (GOLD analysis project Ga0307982, IMG submission 201847) | Saline water microbial communities from Organic Lake, Antarctica - #989 | ecosystem: Environmental > Aquatic > Non-marine Saline and Alkaline > Saline | place: Antarctica: Organic Lake...
ACTCCGCGAACGAGGAAGGAGTTCCTGTCCCGTCAAAGCCTCTTGTGGCTCAGGGGCAGAACAATAGGCGCCTTGCGCGCTGAAAGGCACACTTCGACCTCTGCCGAGTGGACCTCGTGTTCCGCATATCACGAGCTTCTTTGCTCGCGCGCCTTCCTCTTGGTTGTTCTGCGGAGTGCGCAACACCCACAAATTCCTCGCTTTTGCATTTTTTTCGAGGAATTTGGCCAATGCCCCTCTCCCTCCTGAATCATTCCGCACTTGCTTTGTTTGCGCAACGCACACGCATTCCCACTTCTGCCCGCAGCATTGGCTTCTGTGCCATTTGGGTTTGTATTAGTTCGAGTTCGAGTTCAATACAAAGAATTACCCTGTACCATACAGCAGCAGAAAGTGTAACCCCTAAGAAGTCTGACTGGACTGAGCATCTTATGCTTGAAGCAAAAAACGCTCATTTACTCTTCAGTTGTGCTTCAGCCATCAAACTTCGAAGTATAATACGCTACTGAGTGCCAGGGGCACGAGGATAAATAAATAAAGCGGGTTAGGCGCAAACCAAATCCATCTCAGTGCTTCCTGTGAAATACGTAAGCCCAACGCAAAAAAAACTTTAAGCTTTGCTTATTTTCACGGCGACACACCGAGAAAAATCTATGATTTCCCTAATATCATCATCCCAGGGAGCAGGACAGGGAGGATCTGAAAATTCCCCTGCGAGCTTTGAGCTCCTCCTCTCGCGCTAATAAGTACTCTTAAACTACAGATAGTATGGAGTACTTACCGTAGCTGCTTATTCCTTGGCTACTTACAGCGAGTAAGGAGATAGCCTTTAACTGTGGCTTCGCCGCAGCCTCCACGCTACGTTGCCTTATGGCTGAGATACTTCCCATCGAACTGGCGTCTAGTTATTTACTAGGGGATGTTGTCGACTTCGATAATTCATTCGTGCTAGCCGAGCATTGTTAGCGAAGATTCAATAGAGCGTTCAACGATGTCATCCACCCAACAGAAGCATAGCATCGTGGGGAAGCCCTACGAGAAGGGCTCGTTCATACACATGAAATGGATATCTCCTTTCAAATTCAATATTGCCCTAGTTGAAGATACTGCGATTGGGAAGGAGGTCGTCCTTAAGTTGCACGATGTAAAGCACGACTACGAAAACGAGCTTGGCTTTTTGAAATACCTGAACAATTCAATCGCTCGCCGCTTTGTTGTTGACCTGAAGGGCGCCACGGAACCCTCTGAAAGGTCCAGAGAAGTGCGTTATGGTATTGCAATGGAGGTCCTCGGCGAAAATTTACATGACTACCTCGGCCAAAATCCAGAGCTCAACACGCACGCGCGCGTTGCTCTCGCGCTCAATCTTGTAGAAGCCGTTGACGCCATTCATCGTGCCGGTGTGGCACACTGCGACCTCAAGCCGCATCAGGTGTGCTTAACTAAAGGTATTGGGCTCAAGCTTGTTGACTTCGATTCAGCGCGCTACATGAATGAGTTATTTTCGCCTCTAGACCGCTTTACAAAGATGTACGCCGCGCCTGAAGTCGTGCGCGCAGCCGAAGCGGGCGAACTTTCGAGTTTCGCACCCACCAAGGCGATCGACTTGTGGCCTCTCGGGCTAATACTAGCACAAATATTTCACCCTGATTTGGAGCCTATCTTTAGAAATGACGAGGAGGCAGAAGTTCTTCAAGGAGGTGACCCCATGGCGTTCATCGAAGAGCGTATCAATGATTTAAAGAAAAGCCACCGCCAATCTGTTCAATTGCTGCTCAAATTCAGTGCGAACGAGCGCAAAAGTGCGTCCGTTGTACTGAATGAAAATGTGTTTCGAACAGGTGCCTTTACGATGTTGTCAGATCTGAAGGGAGGGCAAGAAGAGCTTCTAGCAGGCCAAGCAAAGCTCCAGAAGGCAATTGAGGCTACCCAGCGCATGATCGTTGAATATGGAGACACTGCGATTCCTCGCGTAGTGATGCTGGTGCCTGTTGATCTGGCAAATAGCCAGGCTAACTTGAAAGATTTTTTCTATCGTCTTGCATCGGATTCAGGGCTTGTTAATCACTACGACTTATACTTCGTGTGCGAAGGTTGCACCCTGTTTCCTTCCACTGAATGTTCGTGCGGAAAAGAGCTCGATAATCCCGTGCGGGTTAAAATGCCTGGCGATACGCTGAAGAAACTGACTCCTGCACTTAAGGCCGCAGCAATTCTCTACACAACGGTCTCAGCTGCGAGCAATATTGCAGGTATAAGGCTACCACTTAACTTACCCGGCGTGATTGATATTTTTGAGTTTGCGGGAGCTGTGAATGAATTCGCAGCGGTGACCGACGGAGTGGTGACTGCATCTGGGATCCGAGCCTCCGGCCCAGCGTATGCAGCGCTGGCAGATTTGCTTGCACGCTGCGGCGTAACACCCACGGACAACATCTGCCAAGGGCTGCACAAGGTTACGGACCGGAAAGATGGTAAAGTCTATTGGGTTTGCGAAGCTCATGCCAAGGCGCACATTGACCGCCTCTTGAATGCCAATACTACTAATTACGAACAAGAAGTGGGCACTTGTCTACCTGCATTGCCCAAAAAAGGAGGAAGCGTCGCGACCGTGCCAGCCACGGATATAGCGGACTCTCTTGTACGTGCGAAACGAAAGATGAGCGCACAACAAATTGGAATATCTAAGCACTGGGCAGAAGGAAACTTTTCAGCTGCCACTCAACAAATTTCTGAGCACGTCAAAGCGCTCGATGCTTTTGCACGTGTTTCCAACGAATGGGCTCAGCTTGCAGTCAAGGCAGTGACCGAAGCAAAGGAAGCAGCTACGAAGGGTTTTCGAGGCAGACCGAAAACTGAATTGAACGACAAGGGAATTGCAAAACTTTGCCAAAGAGAATGTGGCCGCTCCTTTGCCATGACAAATTTTGGATTCGACAAGCACCACTGTAGGAGCTGTGGCCTAGTGGTGTGTGCGAATTGCTCTCCTCCTCCCAGGCTTAAAGTTGAGGGTTACGCAGCCCTCGAGCGGGTTTGTAAGAACTGTGTTGAAGCGTTGGACCTGAAAATTCAAGAGCTTGATGCAGCAGCTAAAGAAGCAGCGGCGCAAAGTACCACCGCCCGAGAAAACGCGCAGAGGGCCAAGAACGACAAGTTGGGCAATATCTCACCATCGGACTTCAACGATGCTTCCTTATTTTTGGACCAAGCGCGAAGTGTTGCAATAGCTGAGAACGAGTTTGACCTTGCTGCTGCATTGAATCGCAAGTTGACAAAAGTTCGCGATCTTGACAGCCAGCGTAACGGAATTCTAGATGAGCTAGCCAGAGCACTTGAAGCTAAAGAAATGTCTCGATATAACGAGCTCGATGCAACTCTGAAAGCTTTGCCTGTAGTTACTCTTTCGGTGGCCATTGCATTGGACGCTTTTCCCGTCCACACCATCGTGCGTGCGTCAGTGGCTGGTGCTTATGGGGTGGCTGCTGGCACAGCAGGCGAAGTCATTGGCCACTCACCAAGTGGCGAAGTAATAGTGCGCTTCAAAGATGGCGAGGAAGCCGCGTTTGGATTGGCATCACTGAACGCAGTAGCTGATTTACCAAATGGCTGGGCAATAGATCAAGTCTGCTTTTCTATCGCTGACATGCCAGGCAAGGCTGTTATCGGGCAGCCAGGCAATATTTTGGGTTGGAGCAAACCGTTTGACCGTGACGAAATAAGGGCTAAGTTTGGTGGCCGTGAAGTGAATGTGCTCTTGAGTCAAATTGAAACAGTAGAGCAACAGAAGCTAAAAGCTGAGACAAAAGCGGCACAGCAAGTCGAAGAAAGTTCGAAGCAAGAAGCAGTGGTATGATGCTGTCGTCTCCATTTTGAAAAATATTCTACACCCCTACTTCTTTCATACTTCCGTTTATTTTTGTCTCTCTTTTGGCTTTTTCTTCATTGCACACCCCCTCAGGTGGCTGCTACAAAGGATATCTGGGCCGCAGCTTCGAATGGTTATGAAGACCTTGTAAGGAAATTCGTTGCCCAGGGTGCCAACGTCGATGGGTGGAAGGATGAGGTAGCATATGTTTACATTTTGATTTATTTACCGTTTGACCTCCCACGGTCCAATATTTTCATTTGCGGATCGTTTTATCACACAACTTTTCTTGACATCTGCACTCAAGATTATCTGCCTGCCGGCCATCTTGATAACGTTTTGCGTACCCTACAAAATGAACACTTTTATTCTTGTTGTTATTCTCACAACTGCAGCGCGCGCCACATTATGACCCCCCCCTTTCACACACGAACATACACTTGCCGACAACTCATTCATTCTTTTCTCGTGCCCCATACTTTTGGGTCGTCTTTTGTGTTATTTATTCGCTCCACTTTTTTACTTTATATATGCTATGTGTCTCTCTATACATGTACAGGATGGCCAATCGGCGCTCATGTGCGCCTCGCAACACGGTCACACCGGGATTGTGAAGCTCTTACTGGATGCAGGCGCTAATACAAAAGCCATGACAAATGTAACAGATAGAATGAGAGTGTTCATGAGCGATGCTAAAATGCGTGCCTTTTCGTTCGTTTTTCGTTCATGTTGAAGGGGTGCAAGGTTCGGCAACATACCTACTACTTGGTTTTTCCAGACAAAGGGCTGCTGTGGCGGTGTTGCTTCTCTCACTGCAAGATTCAACCAGTATACATCACCCCTCCCTCTTACGTATCCGCTGAAGAGACAAAGTCGTGAGCGTATGCTTAAATGTTTACCTTATTTTCTATTTCGTACGCCTTTGACTTTATAACCAGCCAGAAGCTCACTCACAAACATCCATTCTGCTTCTGTGTGTGTCCGCATTGTTTGTTGGGTGCGGCGATGTTTGGTAATATTTCTAATGCAGAGTGGGAATACGGCTTTGAGTCTCGCCAATGGTCACAAGGATATTACAGCCCTTCTCAATCCATCATCTCTAGCGAAGGAGTTATGTGACAATGCCTGCAGCGGTAAGGAATACCTCGTCAAGAAATGCATCGCCAACGGTGCCAACGTCGATGGGTACAGGGACGCGGTAAGAGAAGCTTCACATGTTTCTACCCTGAAGTTCATTTGAGGGGCGATGCACGCTAGACAAATTTAGCTTTTTTTTTCTTTCCTTTATTTTAAAGCGGTTGAGGTAATCAAAAGAGAAGCTGGTAGTACGCGCGTGTGAGAGTGTTATGTAGCTGACCTGCTCGCGATTTTACCCTCGTAATTTTGCATGGTAAATATAAGACTTATGCGGAATGATTTTGACAGTCTTTCGCCTTTTCCGTAGGTTGGAATACAATGGTATAAAGGTGGATCTTTTTTGAGTTCGCTTAATATTTCCTGACACGGCGCGCGCCTTTGAAGTGCATTTCACCTCACATGCTTTCCACTGAGTTGCCTTCATTTCTATCACCCGTCTCTTTCTTCTTGCGTTGTCTTTTTTTTTTTTTTTTTTTTGTATGTTTTCCTCACGTATACATAGAATGGCTACACAGCGCTCATTTTAGCTTCATATAAAGGTCACACCGCAATTGTGCAGCTCCTCATTGAGGCTGGGGCTGACAAGGAGGCCAAGAATGAAGTAAGATATGAGATGAAAATTAAGAAGGGCTGCAAACGCACGTATGGCATTGTGAGGAGATGTGACGGTTTCGAAGGAGAATGTGGCCTCTCCGCATTGGCATTGGTCGTGCTCTCAATCATTTTTACATATAACATTTTACAATGACCATTTTATTTCGTTATTGCATGAGTGCTCATGGAGTTATTTTTTTGAGCAAGAAAGGTGAGGTGCACGTTTTAGCTTTTTCGTGCGGTGTAACTTTGTTACGCTACATATCTTTGCATGGTTCGTCTTTTCTTTGTATATGTATAGGATGGGTTCACAGCGCTTTTGAGTGCCTCGCTCAACGGCCATACTGCAACTGTGCAGGTCCTCGTAGATGCAGGCGCTGACAAGAACGCTAAGAACAAGGTTAGCGATAGAGTGAGAGAATGATTTGACCGACACGCACGCACGCGATACAGAACACAATGTGAGGGTCATAAGGAAGCATGCGATCTCTTAACGTTTGCCTTGGATTACTTCTGCGCGTGGTTCTTCGTTTCTTTTCTTTTTTTTGCCTTATCATTTTTCTGAGAGAGAGTGTTTCTATGGATTTTTTCCTTGTATGGTGCGTTCATCTTGAATCGACTGAGAGGGCGCGCTTGTGAGAGTGTGCAAAATATATACTTATTGCGAGTTCTCCTGTTGTTGGTAGCATCTTTTGTGCCATCCTTGCCTTGATTGAGTCATATTTGAGATCTGACACTTTTTTCACCTTATACAATGCTGTCAAATGTTTTATTCGACCTCATAAATACCTTGCAAAGTGGATCACCTGGTTGTGTTTACTTTTTTTTTGGTCTACACGTACCTACATATTTTCCACTTACTTGTCTTCGTTCTTATTCTCACTCACTGTTTCTGTAAATATCGTCTTATGTTGTATATTTCTTCGTCCTCTTTCACTCTCATCCTTTCGAACGGTGCTTTTCTCTATAAACATATCTATAGAGTGGAAACTCGGCCCTCATGTATGCCTCGGCCCACGGTCACACCGCAACTGTCTATCTTCTTTTAGAGGCTGGGGCTGACAAGGAGGCCAAGGACCAGGTAAGTAAGATTGTGAAAGAGAGCAAGAGAGGCTCACACGCTCACTCTCATGTTTAGTGTAGAGGAGGAAATGTGACGATATGGCAAGGAGGATCACCTTGGACCCCCCCTCCCATTCTTACTTGTGCCTTGGATCTGTGCAAGGACATGTCTCTCCGTTCGCGTACATGTGCACAGAAGAGGAGTGATGCGCTTGTTCAATTTATTTATATAAACTAGTGAACCCACTTTTATCTGACAGGACGCACGTCACTATTCACTCTAATGAAGGTTGTGTGGGAAACCGTTCTGTACGATTTTTCTTCCTTCTTTCCTCCTCAAGCAATTTCTTTGCGACAATTGCTTCCTATTTCTTACTAAGTTGCTTATACAAATGTGTCGCACTTTTGTCCCCTGTCACGCACAGAATGGCAAAACAGCCTTGGATTTCGCCAAGGGGCAGAAACATAACGAAGTAGTGGCCCTTCTTATCGAATAAAGTAAGATGTAATTTCACCGCGTGCTTCGAAGCATTTTCTTCCAATTCTTGGTCGATACTTTTCACCCTATTTTTTTCTCTCCATTCCACTCTTATTCTCGTTCTCGCGCCACTTGTGCGATAATTAAATCATGAAGGAAATGAAAATAATTGGCATCATAGTCCACTTTCCTTTTGACTTCGATGCTACAAAAGATCGAGCTCAATGAAACGGTGAGCGATACAGTTTATGCATAAGGCGCGCAGCGGCGAAGAAAATGAAAAAGAGAAATGAATGGAAGAAAGCAAGGGAATGAGGGAGATAGATAGTAGATAGAAATATGCACGGCCCACTGCGATAGATTAGATTTGATTATACTGCTCCTAGTATGAACTAAAAACTCCAACGGGGCTTACACACCGGAGCTCATGGCTGTGAACCCAGGATCGTACTGCAGGATTTAAAAAGTGGCGATATCACCACACGGTCCGTCTGGAAGACACGGCCATGCAGCCATGTACGAGTGGGCATCGGGGGAGGGAACGGGTTCCTAGGAATTTCGGGCCACCGGCAGATGGTGGGTCCTTCCGCCCTTCCGTTATGAATTAAAAGCACACCGCTTGGTGCTCGTGTTATCCGTGAGACTCCCGTTTGATCAAAGGCAGGCACAACGGAGAATCGGCATCTTTTGGCGAAAGCTTGTCAAAACTATCTTGCCCATCATTAGCGCGGAACGTGCACTAATCGGGGTATACGCAGACGACTGACGACTTGCTCTCAAGGTGGAGGGCCTTGCAAGGGTTTCGAAAACGCTGGAAGACGACCACGAGTAGCGACCATGGCGTTTGGTAAAAAATTTATGGGTTCAGCTCTATGATAGAGAGGGGCCGCTAGGCCACAAGCGGCCCGCTTGCATGTTGCTTTAATATTTTAAGGGGGGGCTTTTCTATTCACTGCCATCCCGCGGACGAGGAAGGAGTTCCTGTCCCGTCAAAGTCTCTTCTGGCTCGGGGCAGAACAATAGGCACCTTACGACTTTAAAGGCACACTCTGGCCTCTGCCGATGGAACCGCGTGTTCCGCATGTCACGAGCTTCTTTACTCGCGCGCCTTTCTCATTATTGTGTGCTACCTCGGTTGCTCTGGCTGGTTCACTTCCCTTCAAAATATTTTACGTAGGGCACAGAGGCCACCCATCAAGATTCAAACCTCTTGGTGAGCTTCGCCTCAGCAATACTATAGTAGCACGGTCGAGAAAGACTTGACCACCAATTACGCGGCATTCCGGCGGGGCAGACAACTTACAGCGTGATGCGCATGTCACGAGTTTCTTTGCTCGCGCGCCTTCCTCTTTATTGTTCTGCGGAGTGCGCAACACCCACAAATACCTCGCTTTTGCATTTTTTTCGAGGAATTTGGCCAATGCCCCTCTCCCTCCTGAATCATTCCGCACTTGCTTTGTTTGCGCAACGCACGCGCATTCCAACTTCTGCCCGCAGGATTGGTTTCTGTGCCATTTGGGTTTGTATTAGTTCGAGTTCGCTCCATGCTGTTTCTTGATGTTGCTTTGCGATTGGGTTTGTATAAGTTCGAGTTCATAAACCCTTAAGGATCCACTCTCGGAAGGAGGCATTGGCTTCGAGTATGTCCGCGATCTCCATTCCGACCTATCCCCATTCCCTGAAATTTACCGGAAGCCCTTTGCACTTAACAGCCTTATTTGATGCCCGACATTCCGACCCCACGTCATCTCAGGGCACCCATTCAGCCGAGGGTTCAGGGTTTGCTATCCAGCCAGTGAGCAACTGCCGCGGCGCCCGAGGCATAGGCTGCGATAGCATGAAAGAGAGGGTTTCATCTTGCTTGTATAGGCGTCAGCAACGACCTAGCTGTCGTAAAGTAACTGTTGCGAGCTCGGGGTTATTGTTTTTCCAAATCGCCCCAAATTTTTATCTGGGTTGAAATGCTTATGCCAGCCCTGATCTCATCAGTAGAGCACATATTAACTTTTTCGCGCCTCCTCCGGGGGGAGAACAGGTAATTTTACACAGAGGCATTCACGGATTTCACTGTGAAATGTCACTACCAAATTCATGGACTGATCTTGCTGTACGAACCAAATTTGATCAGTCGCTAGTGCAGTACGGTACTGTACAGTGTACAGTACAAGACTATACAACCATTGAACTGGTTCTTGTGATACGATCAGTCCATGAATTTGTTACACTAGTGAAATCTTTTGTTAGTGAAATTTCAGATTCGTGAAAGCCTCTAATTAGTACTGCACAACTATTTAAGTATCGTGACGTTTGATGGAAGATGTATGGGTTTAGCTCTACGGTAGGGAGGGACCGCAAGGCCACAAGCGGCCCACTTGCATTTTGTTGTCTGTATTTATGAGAGGGGGGGGCTTTTCTATTCACTGCCACTCCGCGAACGAAGAAGGAGTTCCTGTCCCATCAAGACCTCTTATGGCTCAGGGGCAGAACAATAGGCGCCGTGCGCGCTGAAAGGCACACTTCGACCTCTGCCGAGGTGAACCTCGTGTTCCGCGTGTCACGAGTTTCTTTGCTCGCGCGCCTTCCTCTTGGTTGTTCTGCGGAGTGCGCAACACCCACAAATACCTCGCTTTTGCATTTTTTTCGAGGAATTTGGCCAATGCCCCTCTCCCTCCTGAATCATTCCGCACTTGCCCGCAGGATTGGTTTCTGTGCCATTTGGGTTTGTATTAGTTCGAGTTCAAGTACATTCATTACTTGTTTACAGGGATCGGCACCCGGGCGTCTGAGAAATCCGAGTGAGAATTTGAGTCCGAGCGGCCAAAAATCTACGGGCTGAGTCCCGAGTGAGCTCCGAGTGGCCTCCTCCTGCTGCGCCCGAGTCCCGAGTGAGCCCCGAGTGGCCCAAGCCGCAAACGGCCGAGTCCCGGGTGAGCGAGGAAACAACTTGGGAATCTCTCACAACTCGGAGGACTCACTCAAGATGAAAGGGCAGCTCTATGGCTGTATGAGTCGCTCGGCCTCCCTACTCCCTGGTCAAAAAGTAAGAGGGCTTCACACTTCCTATTTACGATTTTGACTTGCGCGCAACGCACGCGCGTACACTTCTTCCCGCAGCATTGGCTTCTGTGTCAATTGGGTTTGTATTAGTTCGAGTTCGAGTTCGGACCCCACTAAACGCACATGGCCATCTCAAGTATTTGACCGGAGTGACAAATGGCGTGGAGAGTTTCCATGTTCTTCGGGTTCTGCTGCTATAGAGGAGTTATTGAAATCGAGCACAAACCATTTGCTTTGTCAGTTGAGTGCCGCGCGAGCGCAACGTTTGATTCAAGGCATTCCAAATAGCTGCTTCATAGCCACATGAGCCGCTTGCTTCTCCACACCCGCGCTTCGAAATATAAGAGGGCTAAGTAATTCATATTTGCATGTAGGGCCCGCTTGTGTGCATTGTAATATTCGTACTTACACCTCAACCCGCAGCGCCGGCATCTGTCAGATTTGGTTTCGTTTAAGCAAAGTTCTAATTGAAGTCAGGTTTATTTCCTCTACGTTTATTTGTACGTATGCATTATATTCAGACTCCTTCCTTAGAGGGGCTTAATGCATCCAGTTCAAGACAAGTACACACCGCAGCAGTGAAGAACGAGTTCCGAGTGAGCTCCGAGTAACCTCCTCCTGCTGCGCCCGAGTCCCGAGTGAGCCCCGAGCCCCGAGTGGCTCATGCCGCAAACGGCCGAGTCCCGAGTGACTGAGCGAGGAAAAAACTCGGGACTCGCTCGCAACTTGGCGGGCTACTCGGACATTCGGACCCAGTTCCAAAATCTTGCATTTTTCCTTACGTACTAGCTAGCTAGTAATAAGATTACAGATAGAAGCAGGCAAAGCATGGAGATATTAGCCATGTGTTACAAGTTCTCCAATTAATTAGCACCGAACTAGCATTGAAAACTGCAAAATTCACTCCAATGCAACCACTACTAAGTAGCGAGACTAGCTAGCTTTCAAACAGACGTGAGCCAGCATTCGCGTCGGTCGTCACTAATTATCACATCGCATCAAGCATGCGTAGGCGATAGTTTTGACGTGAAGTGACCACCAACAAAAGTTGTAGCCACTTTGATAAGGTGGCAGCATGAGTCAATTTATGAATAGTAATGTTTTTTTTGTGAATAATCGAGGCCTAGTTCAAGAACTGTCGAATACTAGAGTGCCGCAATGCGTAGACGCCTTGAATTAATTTGGGCTCGCCGGCATTGCAACAGTCGCAGCCTTTGTGCGGCTTTCGGGTGAGGACTTGCAGCTTTGAAAAATATCGAATGTTTACTGTCTTGTGAAATATCTGATGCCTTGTTACAGGTTCTTGATGATCCTCAGGAGCTGGACAGGGCATGTGCCAAACCCATCCCAGGTAACGCCGAAGAGCACGCAATCTGCGCATGTTACCATCTTTTTATGCATACTAACCCTTATGCTGGACCCTTACTGTGTTCTATACTTATAGGAGCAGCCTCAATTTGAATCAACTCCTGCAATCCTCCTGCCGTCATGTCAATTTGCGGATACTCCTTCATCACCTCTTCGTGACAACACATGCTCAGCCCTGATTGCCGCAGCCACGTCAAGAGGTTCAAGCTGTGCTCGTCTCATTAATACCCGCAAATATGACCCTCAGTGCCATGGGTCACTCGAAGAAATGACAAGGATTGCTCGCAGGGGTGGCGCAGCCGAAAAGACGAGTACAGCCACCAAGGGGATATACAGCGTGCTTATCACTGGAGTCGGCGGCAGCGGCACTAATTTAGTTCAGGCAGCGCTGGCTCGCTGGTTTGACATTGAGGTAGGCCACGAGTATGCGGAGGGCGCAGGCGCAGCTTCTTGGATTCACGCAGTGAACGATGTGGTGGTCGGGCAACCGTACCCCTTTCCGAGAGCAGGCATTTATAAGTCCGTTGGCTTTTTACCAGATGAAACGCCGCGCTTTCGCACCGTGATACACCAGGTGAGACGAAGAAGAAGATGCGACGCACCAGCTTTTTATCATGCTGCGCCAAATTGACTAACGCATCTTAGCCTTGGTTTTGAAGTGGCGACATAATGCGATAAGTGTTGCCAAATCTTTCTATTTCTATACGTTTTGCAATTCAAGTATCTTGCGCGCTCCTGTCTATTGTGTCTCCATCGCGACAGGTGCGCTGCCCTGTCGCCAACATGGGCGCCCTCACCACGCACAACAACATCAGCCGGGCGTTTGTCTGGCGCTCCGCCGGGATCGATCCGTCTATAGCTGACCCCTGTGTGTGGGCTGCCCATGTGTGGGTTGCTTGGAACTCTCACGTGGCCACTTACGCTGACTTCACTCTACGAATGGAAGACTTTGTCTCTTCTGAAAACCTCGCTAGTCGTGTTTGCGAAAGAGCATTCAATCAATCATACTGCAGTCGCGCAAAGCATCGAGCTACAGGAAGTTCCCTCATGCACGCTATAGGTTTAGGAGAAGTGCGATTAAATCATCATCATCGTCACCACGGCCGATGCTCTTTGGCAAACGTAGCAGCCGTTGATTTCGCTCTTGCCACGAAAGTCGCTGACATGGCAAAGCAATATGGGTACACATCTGGCCCTGGCTGTGACCTGTCGTTGTGGCATGAGCAGTCCGCTAGTTGATGCATCGAGTGTGGGACTTCGGTTACTTATTATCAGCTTAGAAAGAAAAAACTTCTAAGAGAGCTGCGTTAGTACAGAAACTTTCGTGCCCTCGATTGAACATCAAACATTCAAGAGAAAGTTCTATCTTTCCAGCGCACAGACACCGAAAATTTTTCCATGTTCTGGTTTTTATCATTTATTTCTCTTGTGTCGCTTGTTGGGTTTTACAAAACGATCAGCGGAGTTCAATTCTTTTTCGATCTTGCTTCGTTAAAATTGGAAAAGAAAAAAACGGGCTCTGTACGGCCAGTATAAGTTCGCGTTTGAGAAGGTCTTGGTGTGCTCAATATTTGACTTAAATTAACTATTCGGGCCTTTTTTCATCATGGAGAGAAGTTTATGTCTTCTGTCTTGTCTTGGTCTTGCGTTTTTACGAACTTGCATGCAGTCAGTTGCGGGCGTTAAGAGATCGCCACGGTTTCCTTCTTGTCCTGCCAAGAAAGCGAGGGCTCAGGGTAATAATCCTCGCTCTTATTACCCAGAATTGGCCGTACTGTATTGCCTTCTATCTTCTGTCTGTTTCATGCATCATGTACCTTGCCCATCATGTTTTCCACCGCACTACATTAGTGCACGATACTTTTACGGACATGACATCATCGCTCGGCTCGTTTAGGGTTGATAAAAATAAGTATTACTTATGTATGCAAATTTTTTAGGCCAAATAAGTAATTTTATAAGTAAATAAGTAATAGATTTTTCCACTTTTTCCGGAAAATGGGACTTTCTTAAACTGGAATTCTAAAATTGTTACTTTCTCGCCCTAATATACGGTATATATCACCGTATATGCCGTATTTACTTAATTATTTACTTATTTGGGTCAAAACTGTTACTTATTTTTACGAACCCTAGGCTCGTTGTTTTTCCCGGATCTTCGAGAAACCGTTGACGCGTTGACGCGTGGCGGGCTTCATCTCGCAAACATGGTGCATCGGGCCCGAGCCTCGAAGGCCCGCAAATCAAGTCATAAACGTGCATCTGAAGATGTTTTCATAGCGGAGAAAATTTTAGGCCAACGCGACCTGTCGAAGGGGCTTCATGAAGGTGATCATAATCGGTACGAATATCTCGTTCGCTGGAAAGGATTCGACGCGTCCGGTGACACATGGGAACCAGCGAAAAATATCCTGAGCCAAGAACTGTAAGTGAATGTTGTGGTTACTGTTGCAATTAATGATTCTGCCTGTGCTCTTTGCGTTAATCTTCTGTCTTTATCACCTTTCGTTGATCTGTGCATTGCAATAATCACCGGCCGAACTAGATTTGAAGAATTCGAAGCGCGCAAAGCTGGAGAGGAATGGGAGCCAAATCCTTATAAAAGCTTTGAAGTAACCTTGAATTTTTTTCGAGGCACTATGACTCGCCTAGTCGAGCATTGTGATCCTGTTCCACAAGACTCGCCGTGTTCAAGCAGTCGTCACAGTAGTGAGGGAGGAGGCAGCTTACCTAGAAGTTGCGCACAAGCTACTCCTAATGCGTCAATAACCGAGAAGCATGCCGAAGACGAACACAAAATCATTCGGCAAGAGTCGATGATGAAAGAATTTGGCGAAAGAAACTTGCCCGAGGCGAAGAGAAGGCGACCTGCTGGGCGCAACGAAAGCATATGGTCATGCCCTGAATTTAGAGCCCAAGCTTTTTGGCTGGCCGGTGGTGTCTCTGAAAAGCTGCAGTGAAGTGCTCACAAGAGCAAGTGGGTGCCCGGTTTTGGTCATCCTTACTTGCCTGTCCCTGTGGGTGCTACCGATTGCACATGCGAATAATTTATGTGGAGGCAATCAAGTGGAGACCATTTAGTTCTTGTGTGCAAGATTAAGCAAGCGGAACCACTTCAGATCTTCAAATTTCCATCCCCTATGCCACCTGTCGTGGGAGGGCGACGGGGTAAAAGATCCCCTCCTGATATATTTGCCCAATCGAAACTCTTCCGATTCCACGTTCTTGTTTTCCTTCCCTCTCCTGTCTCGCCCTCCCTCTACCTCTACCTCTCTTTCTCTCTCTACTCTCCCCCTCTCGGAAATCAACTCGCTACTTAACCCCCCTGTAATAGTTTCAAGCATGTTAGAGAACTCGTAGTTTTTTTTACTACAGTAGGCTTTCTCCTTCTCGTCACGCATCTTTTGGCCAACGTCGAAACGAAATTTGTGTGGTCCAACAAGTGGGTCTCTTGTCGCGACGGAACGCTTATACGAGATGGCATTCCGCGCAGCGCTGGCCGCGGTAACCTTGGCGCCTGCCTCGGCATTTTATTTGCCAGGCGTGGCGCCCCGCACCTTCCGCTATGGCGATCGGGTATGTGGCGCATATTACTTTCAAGAGGGTTTGGGTCATAGATGGCGTGTACTATTAGAGTATCTCGTAGTCCAATTAGACATGCTGTTTGTCTGACGATGACAATGATGAAGGAAGAGCTAAGTCTCATCAAAACCTAAGAGGAGGTCGAAAGGTGTCGGGGTGCCAAGCTACGCGATCCCGGCGACCTCATCTCAAAAGAAATACCATACTTGTTCGCACTGATTTTTGAATTGGCGCCCGCAGTTTTGCCTACCATCATAGTTGTGAGTGCATGAGCCACACTGATCTGTATGGCTTGGATTCTATGTTAGGTGGAGTTGAAAGTGAACAAGATGGCGTCGATTCACACGCAGATCCCGTACGACTACTACGCCCTCAAGTTTTGCAAACCACCTGGCGGGGTGAAGCAGGCGCAGGAAAACCTGGGAGAGTTCCTCACCGGCGACCGCATCGAATCGTCGCCTTACCAGGTACGAAAGGGGGCGTAGATGTTCTTCATTTGGGTCATAGACACTAGCGTCAATAGTGCGATTTTGATCATGCGACTACTACTGCACACAAGAGGGCACGAGTAAGCGAGGAAACCTGGAAAAGCCTCTTTGTCTCTGTGGCAATGAATGTCACAAAGGCGTGCTTATACGGTCGAAAAGTGCCGAGAGCTGCATCTAATTTCTCGTTAGTACACATGCTATATTTAGTGCAAGATTTGTTTCCAGCTTGCTCCTTCTTGAATTCATTTTGTCCTCTCTCAGTGTACACGTTGATTTCTCACTGGATCTCTGCCCATCCCTACCCTTGATTCATTCGTTGCTCGCAGCTCTTCATGGAGCAAGACCAGTTTTGCAACATTTTGTGCATGGAGCACTTCAAGTCCCACGACGTGCAGGCGTTCAAAGCGATCATCAAAGAAGAGTACCACCACAACTGGATCATCGACAACTTGCCGGTACTCCATAGCAACAGTGTTGTTGGTGGATAATGCGGGCTCACCTTTACCTGCGTTCTCACTCCCTTGCCCTCTCCTTCTTCGACCCATTCATCCCCGTCTGTTTTTTTTTTCTGTCATCCCCTCGTTCTCCTCCGCACGCTGCCGCTTCATTCTGGTCTCTTCTGATTGCTTGTGCTTCTTCCTCTTTGTCAGGCGGCGTCGATTTTGGACAGCGAGCAGTACATCACCACCACTTACGCGGGCGGTTTCCCTGTAGGCTACCAGGACGGCAGCAAGAGCTACATCTTCAACCACGTTAACATCATCGTGGAATACCACCCTCTGGACGTGAGTGTTTTGGTGCTCGTCCTCCATGTTTTTTTAATAAGAACCCGCAGTGTTGACTTGAAGTTCTCCTTTCGATCAGCCTTCGCGTGCACGCGCGATGTATTAGATGATGACCCACATAGTAAGAAGAGGCCGCAGGCACCTCCTGACTGGACTCTGCTCGCTCCTGTGCCTTTCACCCCTTTCTTCCCGTCTTCTTCCTCTTCTCAGGACGGGTCCCGGGTGGTGGGGTTCTACGTGGAGCCGTTTACGGTCAAGCACAAGTTCGCCAACGGGCAAATCTGGGACGGGGAGGACATTCGCACCGCGCCGCCTCTGACCACCTGCGACAAGAGCGGCCCCATGGTCTTCGAGTCCATCGGCGAGAAGCAAGAAGTGAAGCCCGGCCGCGTGCTGTTCACTTACGACGTGATGTGGCGGGCCTCCAACGTGAAGTGGGCCTCCCGCTGGGACATTTACCTGACCATGGACAACGCGGTGCCCGATAAGGTATAAGGAAGGGGCTTGGAAGGGGCTTTTTTTTATACTTTTCACTTTTTTTTCTTATTGCAGAACTTATTATCTATATTTGGGGACCTGAATATCCTCTTCGAGCTTTCATGTTTTTATACACCTCCCCTCCCCCTTCACTCCCTTCTCTCTCGCAGGTGCACTGGTTTTCCATCATCAACTCGATGCTCATCGTGGTCTTTTTGTCGGTCATGATCGTGATGATCATGGTGCGCAACCTCCGCCGCGACATCACGCGCTACAACCGCGTCCTCACCGAAGACGAAAAGGCCGAAGAGCGCGAGGAGTCCGGCTGGAAGCTAGTGCACGGCGACGTGTTCCGCCCACCGGCCCCCTACCCCATGATCTTTGCGGTGCTCTGCGGCACGGGCGTGCAGCTCCTGGCCATGGGCTTCGGCACCATTTGCTTTGCGGCGGTGGGCTTCCTCTCGCCTGCGAACCGCGGCAGCCTGGTGATTGCGGTCCTGGTGCTCTACGTGCTGTGCGGCTCCATGGCGGGCTACTCCTCCGCCCGCCTGTACAAGACCTTCAAGGGCAAAGAGTGGCAGAAGTGTACCACCTACACCGCCCTCGCGTTCCCTGGCCTGTGTATGACTTTGTTCCTGAGCTTCAACCTCGTGCTCGCGTCCTACCACTCCACCGGCGCCATTCCCTTCATGTCCCTGGCCGCCCTAATTGCGCTGTGGTTCGGCATTTCGGTGCCCCTCGTGTTTTTGGGCGCATACTTCGGCTACAAGAACCCCCCCATCGAATACCCCACCAAACAAGCCAACGTGATCCCGCGTGCCGTGCCCGAGCAGCCTTGGTACCTCAGCACCTGGTTCACCATCCTCGTGGGCGGGATTCTGCCGTTTGGCGCTTGCTTCGTTGAATTTTTCTTCATCTTGAGCTCCATGTGGATGAACCAATACTACTACGTGTTTGGCTTCACTTTCCTGGTGTTCTTGATTCTCGTCATCACCTGCGCGGAAATCACGGTGGTGCTGTGCTACTTCCAGCTGTGCTGCGAGGACTACAACTGGTGGTGGCGCTCGTTCCTCACGTCTGGCAGCACCGCTTTGTACGTGTTTGTGTACGCGGCCATTTACTTCTCGCGGCTGGAGCCCGACATGTGGGTAACCTACCTGCTATACTTCGGCTACATGGGCATGCTCTCCTTGTCCATCTTCCTGACCACTGGCTGCGTGGGCGTCTTCTCATGCCTGTGGTTCACGAAGAAAATCTACGGCTCCATTAAGGTGGATTAAGGTAGCGCCTCGCGAGTGGCGATAGCAGAGGGCTGTCCCTCGAGAGAGAAATAGAGTTCGGAAGGCCAAAGGCGCGTCCGTAGCTGGCTGTTCTTGGACTGTATTCGCAACAGAGACGCATGGCGTGTGCGAAGGGTAACGTGATTCAGGCAGCAGGAAACCGGGTCATCGGCAGCGGTGGGGTCCTGATCGATAGTCGATAGACAGTAGACAGATGGCGCACGTCGGGGTTGGTGTGTGCCGTTTTACTGCGCCCGTATTCCACTGAGAGTTTGAATAGAGTTCTTTCTTGACCTATGAAACAGCCAAGGGCGGTTGAGTAATGATGTGCACTTTTGGATCAAACTCAAGGCAACACTAGATACTAGTACTACTTACTGAACGAACGAACAGACACAGACATATAACTGGTACAGGGTGGAATTCGGTACAGATCTGTACCTTTTCACAGATTTTTCTTGATGTTTCTGCTTCCCACAATGACGTACGTGCGTCAGCAAAATTATTGCTCGAGATTTGCTAGCAAGGGCCAATCTAGAGCTACAAGGGAACGCATGGCGTTGCTTCGCACAGTGATCTTACTGCTCTGCACAGGAGCAACAGTAGCTTTCTCTCCGCTACCTACTGTTTTATCACGGGCGAGTGTTCGTGCCCATGCCAACCAACTTCCAGATAGCCAGGTACTACGACCGTCAGAAAGACAACACCTCATGCTACTTCACGACTGGCCTTCAAGTACTCACGCTGACATTCCTAAGCCTACATGATTGTATTGATCATCTTTTCTAACGTAGTTATTTAAATTCTAAACCCCTGCTTGTGCAGCGCGTAGTGGTTACTGGTCTGGGGCCGGTGTCCAAAGTGGGGATGGACCAAACCTCCTTCTTTCAGGGCCTTCTGGATGGCAAGACTGCTATTGACACGGTTTCACGCTTCGATGTCAGCGAGTACACATGTCAGATCGCTGCTGAGGTTTGTGACTATCAAGCAGCTTGCCAACTCTAGCTAGCTTGTTCTATTTGTAACATCCATGAATTCCCGTAGTCGAGGGGACAGTCGCCTCGACACACTGACCGTCAACTGCTTAACATCGTTCTTGCTTGATTCAAAAGTAATGTTTGTTCCTTTAACTAGGTGGCGAGTGACTTCGATGCTGCGAGCTATTTCACCAACAAAAAGTCCGCGAGGAGCAACGACCGCTTTACCCACTTCGGTATGCATGCACAAATGAATCGATTGGCGTAGCCTCGTGAAGAGCTCTTCTTGCTGCTTCAAATACGGCCATCCTTACAATAACTTTCGTCGTCTTGTCGTGGTTGCTGTTTTTTTGTACATGTGATAGGCGTGGCGGCGACGCGGCTCGCACTAGAGGACGCGAGACTGGACACCAGCGCGATGAATGCGGAGCGGATTGGAGTGATCGTGGGGTCGGCGTTTGGGGGCATGGAATCGTACGAGCGGGAAACCCTGAAATTGGACAAATCCGGCCCCAAAAAAGTGGGCCCGTTCACGATCCCAGCTCTGCTGGGGAACACTGCCTCAGGGGTAATTGGGATTGAGTTCGGGTGCAAGGGCCCCAATTATGGCCTAGTCTCTGCGTGCGCCACTGCAAGTCACGCCATGGGAGAAAGCATGTACGCGATTCAGGTGTGAGCAACGTCAAAGATACGTTTGCCTCGTACTGCATATCCTGCTACTTTAGCCGCACTAATAGTTGTGAATTATGACAATCTTGCCAGCTCAACTTCTCATTTCTTTACCTCGATTCAACCAATCCATCATGCCAATCATACCTTTAGCGCGGGGATGCGGACGTGATGATTGCCGGCGGGTGTGAGGCCGCCATCACCCCCTTGAGCTTTGCCGGCTTCTGCTCCATGAAGGTGAGTAATCTCAAGAGAAGAGAAGTCAACCGTAGCGCACCCGTTGTGTCACACTATTCCCCTTTCGAATCAAGTCTGCCTGTCTGCACAGCCTTATACTATTAAGCGTCAACGTTGTCACCATCTTACAGTTTTCCTTGTTCCGTGTGCCCCAATATGATCTGCCACTAGGCCATGACCACCAACTACAACGACGACCCGACCAAAGGCTCTCGCCCTTTTGACGCTGACCGCTCAGGCTTCGTGATGGGCGAGGGCGCGGGGGTCGTGGTGCTGGAGAGCCTGGAGCACGCCCTCAAGCGGGGCGCCGACATTTACTGCGAGCTGATTGGCTACGGAGCCTCGTGCGACGCGCACCACATTACCACCCCGGCCCCAGAGGGGGAAGGCCTGGGAAGAGCCATGTCGGCGGCCCTCAGGAAAGGAGGCATCGAGGACTTGACGCAGGTGAGATGTGAAGGGCTGGCGATAGGAAATGGAATAACACATGCGCTAATCCTGGCTCAATAACCTTTGGTGCGACGGCTACATTTCTCTTTGTTCATGCAGCGCTTCTCTCTTTCACATGCGCCCTCCTTTGAATTACCCGTAGGTGACCTACATCAACGCGCACGGCACTTCGACTCCTTACAACGACAAGTTCGAGACCATGGCCATCAAAGGGGTGTTTGGGGATCACGCCAAGGATTTGCTTATTTCGTCGATCAAGGGACAAACCGGCCACACCCTGGGCGCCGCAGGGGGCCTCGAGGCCATCGCCTGTGCCAAGGCCATCAAAGACGGAGTCGTGCCGCCTTCCATCAATTACGAGACCCCGGATGCGGACTGCGACCTCTTTTACGTGCCCAACAAGTCGGTGAAAGCCGATGTAGACGTGGCAGTGAGCACCAACCTAGGGTTTGGGGGCCACAATGCGGCGCTCGCCTTCAGGAAGCTCGTGAAATGAGCTGATTTCTCCTTTGAAGTGCTGTAATTCTCATGAATTCCCAGCTTACAGTCGCATTGGTTATCAACGGAGCTATATAAGGTTCATCACAAACCCCGGCCAGAAGCCAGGAGCTCAAATCTGAAACTAGGAATTTAATCGCACTCAACATAAGAATTATGAATTAAAAGGGATTTGTGAAGTTCTGAAGCGCAAGGAGCTTTCGAGCGCTTTGAAGTATGGAAATATACGTCATCAGAAGCATAATATGCGCATAGGTACATGGATATCTCGTTGGTAGTATTCAATTCGCATATGTCCCGGTCCCTGGCGCATTTCTGAGTGCGGTGAATTCTTTTCTAGCATTCACCTATCCAGGATAACATAAAGAATAATCCGTATATACATTAGCCCGCAGATGGCCTACTTGCGGCTCAATGCCGGATCCAAGGGAAGGGAACGGCTCGACCTCAAATCGCTGCGTTCACCGCACAGTTCAATGGCCGGGTAAGCGGAGGTGGAAGCGCTTCGCAGAGTTCTTACTTAGATCCTTCCAGTAAATTTATGCAGTTGCTAACGGTCGCGCTCCCTGTCTCCATCCGAAAGCGCAGAGCATCAGCAGTTGGGCCATACTTCTTCATGAGCAGCTCCGCCTATATAACGAGGGAATAGAAAAGAGGACATCCCTGAGGCGACTTGCGAAAAAAAAACGGTACAGCGAAAGCTGAAAGTCCCAGTGTTATGCTTAAGTCCAAGAGACAGGGATGCACGAGAAGATTGGCAGTAACCACCTGAGATAAAGCAGCTCGAAGGCGCAGATCGTCATCTGCTTCGGTGTATCCTTCAGCAGAACCGATCCCGCGAGACCGCAAAAGTTTCAACAAGGTGGCCGCCTGTTGGTAAGAGAGAGCAAGGCGGGAGGTGCCAAGTAAAATGACGAAAACAAAGGAATTAACGCAAAAAAAAAAACAGCTTCATTACAGCACTCTGTTAATTAGCCTACCTGCCGAGGGTCGCTGATCAGTAATGTCCTGTGTTCGGCCTGTTCAGATGCTACCGGAGCCAAGAGCCACACCAGCAAGCGGTGCACCCCCGCTGCAGACCCGTAGTCCACAGAGGAGGAGGAAGAGGAGCTGTCCACCAGTTTGAGGGCTTCCAGGGCCGTGGGGGCGAGGCCAAAGGAGGGCAAGCCCAGCAAGTAGGCCGCCAAGAACGAAGCCGCTTCGCAACGGCATTCTCGAGTAGGGTCCCTTGTGAACAGCCGGCCGAGACCCCCTGTCACTTGGTTGGTGTAGGTACCATTGCCAGCTGCCACATCAACTCCTAGCCCGAGCACTGATGTTACAGCTAGAACTGCTGGCGGGTTGATGAAATCATCGGCGTGTCCTATTTATAGAGCAGAAGAGAAGACTGGATGAAACAACTCGACGCTACAGGCTAGACACAAAGACAAAGATTTACAGCAATTTCAAAGTGGCAAGGGTACTGTGCTCTCTGAGCTTCATCCTCAAGTACCTGCCAGTGGAGCCAAAATGGGGTCCCAGAGAAGAGCTGAGAATGTTATTCCCAGCACTGCCAGAGCTGCTACCACCTCGCTGCTACGGTCGTCTACAGGGTAGGGTGGCAGGGACTCGAGGAGCGCGGACGCGCGACGAGGGTCGGTTGGGGGCAGCGAGAGCGTAGTCTAGACCAAAAATAAGAAGAAGGTTATAGAACGAGAAGCGGCAGTGAACGAGACTAGCACTTCGTTTATTTGTTATAACCTTCACACCTGCTCGCAAGAGTATTTGCTCAAGGCACTCCCGCCAGCTCGTCGACTCAACCGAATCGATTGTTCCATCGCTGACGCATCATCCACCGACGCCGCAGCTGAATACAATGTGGGAAGTCAAATTTCGAAGTGAATAAGTAGGATTATTCGATGTGATATTTGTGCGTGTGAGGTTGTACCGTCTAGGATAGCCGCGCACGAGTCGTCTGTGAGCTTTTGGCCTCTTCGTTCAGCCATCTCTTCCAGTAAAGGAAACACTTCGGATGTCAGTACCGAGGATATCGCAGGACCCTTAGTTCGCTGCAGCATTCCTTGAAGGACAACATTGTATCTCTCTCCCTCGGAAAGGCCCGCTAGTGCACTCTCTAATCTGTTCGTCGTCTTGATGGGTGTGAGTTCATCAGACTGCGAGCTCTTTGAGTCAGCGTACGAGGCGGCTAGTCGCGGCACCGTGCCGAAGGATACACTGAACGACCTCACAGGCTCTCCGATCACAAGAAGAGTTGAAAAAATAGCGAATAGCATCTCTAAATTGAGCTTCTTATGAACAACTACTTCCTATCTCGTACGCATTTTTTAGACTACTCTGAGTAAAAAATACTGCGAAGAACTTCAAGATCACGCTACTACAGGGGGCGAGTACATCTCGTTGATTCTGAGCAGCTCATCTCATGTCAAGTGTCACCTTCGACCCATCTAGCTAGCTAGTCCAGTTCTCGAATTCTCATCATTTGGCCCGCCCGCATTCTTCTGCTGCTGCACTGAGCACACTGCTGCTGCTGCGCTACTGTGCCATCCTAGCATATTTTTTGAAAGATTAGAATCTTTCCCGACACAAGAGATAGCACCTTTACAGAGTCGTCTAGTGTGGAAATGATCTAATAGTTTGGTTATGCTACTGAGCATACACTTGCGGCCCTAAAAGTAAGTAAAAGTATCCGAGATGAAGAGCTCCAACGCGCCGTCAGTAGTAGAGCTTGCAATCGGCGCCGTCGCTGCGTTGGTTGCTATAGCCACTACCCTCACGGTAATTATCAGTTTGGAGACATGAATGAGTTTACACTTGGGGACAAGCCGCTGAAGTTTCAAGTTTAAAATTCTTTCTGTTATCATGTGGATGGATTCAATTTACTATCTACTTTTGTATTTCCAGAAGCGTAACACTTCTACGACTGCATTATGCTGGTGTCATATTCACTGTAGGTACTGCCATCAAACTTGCTGCCTCCTCAATTTTTGCCAAGCTCTTCGACCAACGATCATATGTCAAAGATATGGCCCCTGCCTGATGACACAAGCATTGAGGCTTCAGATGGGCCAAACACTGCTAGTAGTAGTTCACCAGCAAGGCGTGTGCCATATAGATCTCCAAAGTTGAGAGCACAAGGTCGATTGGAGCCTTCTGGTGGATCAAAGTTGACACCTAATGACGTTGCTGCTGAACGCCAACCAAAGCTTGTGCGCGGATGGCTAAGTTCTGATTTATCCTTGGGTTTACAACCTGGATCTCCAGATACACATGGCACTCCCACTGCGGATTTATCCTCTTTGCTCGAATGGAGCGTTGAATCGCGCCTGCGAACTGCTTTCGAAGGGCTTGCTCTTGTGCGAGTGAAGGCACAGGTTTGAATTCAAGTCAAATCAAATATTATACATACAATGGGCCGTGTTTTATCTAGGAGGTGGCTTTCGCAAGCTTTAACGAGTTTAATCCTACTGTGTGCGCGTCCTGTTGCAGTGGCACTCGCCAATCTTCAAGCTATCATCTGGGCTGGGACCGCAAGCATATGATACATTTGACGGACTTCCTATGAGCACCTTCATGGACTCTACAACTGATCCTGACGCCCCGTACTGGTAATAACTGCGTAGAAG
>Ga0307982_1000830_pt1 | contig 24624 bp, 24 predicted proteins | sample OrgLakmetagen989_FD_201847 | JGI IMG/M metagenome (GOLD analysis project Ga0307982, IMG submission 201847) | Saline water microbial communities from Organic Lake, Antarctica - #989 | ecosystem: Environmental > Aquatic > Non-marine Saline and Alkaline > Saline | place: Antarctica: Organic Lake...
GGCAGTAGTACTAGTAGTTCTAGAAACAGCAGCAGCAGCAGCAGTGGTAGCTCGTCTAGCAGCAGTAGTGGCAGTCGCAGCCAGATGAATACCTTGCCTTCAAGATATACGGGCATGGCTGCGACCGAAGGCACAGCTGAGGAGTCCAATCTCTCCGAGGGTGCGAATGCGATTGCAGGAGACCAAACACTGCCACTCAAAGAGCCAGAAGCTCAGCACACGCCATCGCTGGAAGCTGCCAAGTGGTATGCAGCTGCTGCCGATCAGGGGGACGCCCCCGCAGCTTACAGTTTAGGCGTCCTCTACGAGACGGGTTTGGGCAGTAACGCCCCCGACCTGGAGCGCGCAACGGAGTGGCACCAGCTCGCAGCTCGCCTCGGGTTCCGGGCTTCGGAAGAAAGCTTAGCGACCCTGGTGCCAGCCCTGGCCGCGAGCAAAAATAGCCATGCCAGCAGCACTTTTGATGCACACGGGTTGTCACAACCTTCAATAGAGGAAGAAGAAGAGGAGCTGCAATCGCCTTCTCTTCTACAGCAATCACAACGTTTGCTTTCCTCGCCAACCCTGAAAAGAACGGATGTCTCTATCGAAAAAGGCTGGCTCACAGCTGAGGAAGCAGCAAAATCCATGGCTGCTGCCCTCGCGAAAATACGCCTCGCCGAGTCATGATTACTCTTCGCTGCATAACGCATAATTGATAGTATCTGCTTTAGGAAAACCAGATGAACTATATTTAATTTATGAGGTAGAGCACAGCCCTGAGGGTTACCCGTGGGTTCATCAAGGTATAATGAATCTGGGGACTCAAGGATATAAGATATAGGTTCGCAATTCGAATTGCCTTGAGTACCCCACTTTTAAGGGCGATTTTCTTTATCTTTTTTTTTTTTTGCTTTGATTGTGATGTAAGATTTATCTGTGCTATAACGTGAGGAGGTACTGTAGAGGGGCCCCTGACTGCCCGGCTAGTCTACAGCCAAAGACCTGGAAATAGTTAACATAAGAGCACCAGTGCTCCTGTTGGCTGTTGGTGACTACAAAATTCCTCACGTTGCTCTCATTTGAGCAAGAAACTAAGCATAGTTCCTAGTGGGCTACTTGTTGGTGCTATTTTCAGAAAGGTGCCTCTTGGCCGCAACAAGCAGTGCGTTGTGACTGAAGAAAGGGTGCTCAAACCCGTCGCTCCACTTGATTCGCACCTGCATACATGTGCATGACACCAACGCAAGGAAAATGAAAAGAGTTCGTAGAGTACAAGAAAGAGCAGGAAATAGTAAACTAAACTACTAGCAGCAACACATTTTGTTTCTCTTTGTTCGTTGTATGTACGAGCATGTTTATGAGCATGTGCATGTATGCATCAACGCACAGACCGCGTAATTGCCGCGCGGGTCAATCGACAGGGGGGTCACGGGCTCTGGTTCTGGTTTGGCGGCTTCTCGGGACAACAGTGCGTCGGCATCGAAGTCGCCCCTTTGTTCCGCTTCCGAGTGCCCGCAACCCGGGCCGTGCACGTGCCCTCCTCCTCCAGCGTCGCTGCCCCCCTGAGGAGGAGGGGGGTTGGTGGTTAGGCTACCGTTGTGGGGGTCGCTGTTCCGCAAAACACTGGGCGGCAAGCGGACTTCTTGCATCGCGTCGTCGTTTTCCAACCACCGCACAACGACTTGTTGCTTCTTGGCGTCCCAGGACACCTGTGATTAGTAAACACAAGAGACACGAGACGAGTGATCCATTGCAAAAAGGAACCAATGAACGAGGGCATCCCTGAAGGAGACAAGAGAACTTTCGAGACGATGAAGGATACATATGACATGGGTTAAAATGCAGTAATATTGTGAAGCATGAACTCACCGTGGGCGCAGTAGTAGCAGCAAATTGATCTTCGTAGCAGCGCCGTACGACATACTCCGCCAAGTGTTCAAATGGAGTGGCCGCTGCCTTGAATTCTGCTTCCTCAGCTTCTGACAACGATGAAGTGGTTGTTGACGCCTCTTTCTGACGGTCAAGGTAGTCTAGCATAAGTGGTTTCCCGTGCGCGTTGGTAGTTGACAAGATCGTAGAAATAGGCAGCTGCAGTCCCAGCTCTCGCCTAGCGCAGCCATTATCAGCGTCAAAGGGTACTCCGAGCGCTTTACACAAACTTGGCAAGTGCCCTCCTGGTAGGCCAAAAGGGTGCATCCTTGGTCCACCGCCAGGCGGTTCCAAAAAAGCCATGTTTTCGACCACCGCCAAGGTGGGCACCTGAGATATAGGTTTGCAAACGCACACGAATGTATACAGAATTCCGTGGAAGACAGGAACAGCCCTCATGAATGAAGAGAATGAAAATTTTCGTATGCACATGAGAACCATTGGCAGGCCAGCATACGAAGAACAATGCAACAACTTTGCACGTAAGTACCTTCAAGGTCTCGTACATGGCCACCCCTTTCAGCACGTCCGCGTGACTCAGTGGGTGAGGCGTGGTGACCACAACAGCCCCGCTCAAGCTGCAGAGCTGGCTCACTGTTAGGTGCACGTCGCCTGTAGAATCGAGAAAGTGAGAGCAAAAAATCAAAGAATGGAAAGCGAAGTACGATGTAAAGAGGCATAAGAACATGGCTAAATAGGTTTGAATTCAAGGCATCTGCAGTACTAGATACTTTCTTTCTTGTTGGTGTTGCTATTATTATAAAACAAGTCCCATGCGCAAATTACCAGTGCCCGGCGGCATGTCGACCACCAAATAGTCCAAAGTGCCCCAATCGGTGCCCAGCAACAGCTGAGTGGCCACCTTGGACGCCACCGGCCCGCGCACCACCGCTGCTTCGGCCCCACCAGCCCCGGGGACTCCCGATTTGCGGCTCACCCACCTAGTTAATGACGTGCCGGGAGTTGAAATGACTTCAATGGCGTGTATGGTCATTTGAGGGACGGAAACAAAGATGGAAAGAGACTGCTTCAACAAAATAGATTATTCGCACAAAAAAAACAATTGAATTGAACGAGCATAGAAAAAGTTGCTCACCCAAAGCTGAGGGCTCGCACGCCTTCGCAGTCTACCGGCAGCACCATGTGGTCGTGCTCTCTCGATCGCCGCACCGTAGGGTGGCTCACCGCGCTAACATCGCCGCCGCCGCTGCTGCTGCTGTCGTTCTCGCTGCTACCCTCGTCACTACTGCCATCAACGTGTGCCCGGGAGAGTAGTGTAGGCAGAGACGGGCCGTAAACGTCCATGTCTAGTAAGCCCACTCGGCCGCCCCTCCCCGCGAGCGCATACGCTAGGTTGGCTGATACCGTCGATTTCCCAACGCCACCTTTGCACGACGCCACAGCAACGATGTGCTGCACGCGACTCAAACTAGGTGGTATCGCGCTGCTATTCGAGGAAGAGGCAGTGCTCCCAGGTCCGCTTCCACTGCCGCCGCTTTTGTTGGCTGCAGCTTCAGCAGAAGGCAAGCTCTGCAATGCGCTCACCCCACCGCCCGCGAGCCGTGATTGGTGGGCGAAACCGTGGGTACGGTGCGGCGTCGCAATGGCAGTGCGCAACACCACTGCCCAAGGATTGGCGCTAATGCTTTCACTGCTTTCACTGCCGCTGCTAGAGCCGGGCAATGCATGCTGTGGGTCTGATACCGCAGCATTGGTACAGGCTTCAGCGCAGGCTTTTTGTAAGGCTGTAAGCGCACCAGCGCCGTAGGCTGCGGTAGGCAGCAGCACGTCAAGGGTAGCTGTCTTTCTGGCTTCATCTACTTCCACGCCACGCACTAACCTAGATCGGTTTGGCTGATTAAATGTATATACCCTTGTCTTGCCAATATAATCAAGATCGTAGCTAGGCTACTTCAGCACAGGTTAGGTTGTGGAATTTTTAATAAGCTAGACTAGAACTCACCCCTGGGACACCACGTCAGGAGCACGCGTCAATTCACTCAGCATTGGATCTCGCACGTTTCGGAGCGCCAAGAGAAAACGCTCTTCGATTGCCGCGCGCCGGCGCATGGGGGAAAGGCCGCTGCTACTCCTACTACCACCGAGGCCAAATGAAGAGCTGGGAAGGCGGCAGCTACGGTGTAGAGTCGAAGATAGAGTTGGAACTAGGCGAAACATCCTAAGCGACGATTTCATCCACGACGAGAACCACGGGCCACGGCAACAAGCTTCTCCTTAAGAGCTAGCTTATTCGTTTGCTTTTGTTCCTTTGCTCCTTGTTGTCTTGCTATGCTATCTTCCTTGCTGTACACTCCGTGTTTCTGGTGGTGTTGATGACGAGACGAGGACAACACGAAACATGAACCACCGAGAAAGCCAATCAGGGCTTCCTTGTCAACGAATCGTCGTCATCATCCTTGTTGCAGTATCCTATCCAGGACATTACAAACAGTTGAGTGCTCCATACAGCGCCCCTACTCGCATCGTAGAATGGCGCTAGGAATAGCCTCCGCATTGATTTTAATGGCCACGCCGGCTCTAAGCTGGGTGCCCTCACCCGTAGCTAGCCTTCGCCGGGTGTCGCCTATCAACGTTGTGCCTGGCGGCGAGGGACGCGCTCTGATAGTGGTGAGTCCCTGATAAGCTCCCACTTTCTAGGATATCTATCAAAAGTAGAACTTCCACGGCATATGGACAATGTGTCGGAGTTTGTATCATCATAGGATGATACCTTGATGCCTATGGTGCACTAACACTCTTTCACGCCGTGTATCTTTCGTGGACGGCGGTTATGTTCGTGTCAGCAAAACAAGGGTGGCGGGCACGGTGAAATTGGCTACCATTTGGCTCTGGAGCTCGTGAAAAGCAAAGGTTTGCAAGTTACAGTGCTCCACGAAGGTGGGCCCACGGCCAAAACAGGCAAACAGCCGTGGGATTCCTACGGTGACCTAACCGCTGAAGGGGTGGCGTTACAGTGGGCGGATTTGAGCTCCCCGGAAGCGGCGAGTGCAGCCATCACAAGCCTAGGTGGCGCGTATGAGTACGTGTTTGACAATTGGTCGAAATCGGTCGAGTCCGTGCAGCCCTACGTGGACGCCGCCCTGGCGTGGGAAGTGTCGAACTACGTGTTCGTGTCGTCGGGCGGCATGTACAAGGGCGCCGAGCAACCGATGCGCGAAGGCGACGAGGTGCGAACGCAAGAAATGAGAGCGTGCCAGTGATGCTAGCTTGACCGTGGTTAAGGTGTGAGCACCAGTTTACATGTATCGTATCCATAATATATAAATATTTTTCATTGAATGCCAGTAACATTCGAGATTTTTCTGTTATTTTTTTTGTGTTCTTTTCCGTTTTTTTCCTGGATGCTTTCAGGTGAAGGAGACAGGCCAACGCGCAGTGGAAGAACTTCTCGCCGCGAAAGGCCTTCCCTGGACTTCTTTCCGCCCCCAGTACATTTACGGCCCCAAGACCAACAAACGCGATTACGTTGACTGGTATGAAACTTTCAAGTTTATGTTTTGAATTTTGAAGAGGTCAATAAGCACTTTTCTTTTAGTGTACTCGGCTAGAAGTTTTCTTTTCCTAACTAGAAAGTAACCAACAAATATTTTAGCATTTTAATCTCACTTTTCGCCACTACATTCTTTGCTTTCGTTGTCAAAGGTTTTTCGATCGCATTGTGCGCGACCTGCCAGTACCGTTGCCCGGCGACGGGAACCAAATCGTGAGCCTCACCCACGCCGCAGACGTGGCAAGCATGGTGGCTGCCGCGCTGGACACGGCTGCTGCCAAAGAGCAAGTGTACAATTGTGGCACCGATGTAGAAGTGACGTATTCTGAGGTGGTGGCGATGGTGGCGGCCTTGTGTGGCAAAGAGGTATTCTTTTGCTTCAGATAGATAGAAAAGAAGAGAATGAGGATGGAAACAGTTTCAGGGAAGTGGAATTTTGGAAGTAGACAATACTCCATCCTTTCCCAATTTAGTCGAAATCGCGTGGATATTTTTTTTGAATTGTGTGCAATTTCTACCATACCACCAAACAACGATTACACACCTCACACTGTCACATGTCATCCTTAGGCGCCAAACGTAGTCTTCTACGACCCCAAAGCGGTGGGTGATCTGCCCAAAGGAGCCTTTCCGTTCCGCCCCAAGACCTTCTGCGTGAGCGTGGACAAAGCCAGGGCTGACCTGAAGTTTGCGCCCAAATTCAACCTCAAGGAAGATTTATCCTGGTAAGTTGTAATTGAAGTACACCTGCCGATGCCATATTTCCTGTTTTCCCTTTCCCCCTACCTTTGCTTCTCAACTTGCGGTATTGTAACCTGCATCCTTTGTAACACTGCTGCTTCTAAAGGTACTACTCGGACTATTTGGCGCTTGGCAACGACAAGAAGGCCCTCGACCTCAGTGCAAGTGATGAAGTGATCTTGAAGGCAATCTAAAGCCAACACAAATTGCTACCACTTCGGTCCTTTCGCTGGAATCGGCGTGCCCTTTTACAGCGCAAACAATTGCTGAACTCTCTTAGGCTTTTGCCTCATGGTGCTGCGCACATCCTTTCAACCGTTATGCCCCGATTGCAGTGCGAGAGTGGCACTGCAGCGCAATGCGCATCACAGAAATCTGCGCTTCATTCGAGAATAGCTTGTATGTGACGTGGAGGGATTTAATTGCAGTAGAGAGCACGGACAAACGTAAGCGAAAACCGACTGTTAATTAATATTTATAAGCATTTAAGAAGTTAAGGAAATGCCGTAAAGAAATCGTCAATACAGCCCCTCACGGATTTCGGTTCTCCTTAGGAAAATGCCTTGGTTCTTGGGTTCTCGGGCTCAAGGAAAATTTGAAACGAGTTCAAGAACCTAAGATTAGATTATACTCCCCCAGTTCAAAGAAAGACAAGGGAGGAAATAACACGCTCTCAGGGATTATCTGTATTTGCACTTGTGGCATGTATCTGCGCGGTTCAGGAGGCTCTATCTGGCATCTTCCCTCCGATCAAGCCGGCGGGGTCTGAGTGCCCTATGTGTTTCAAGAATTCCAAGAACCAAGAAATTTTCCTAAGGATATGATTTCCCTCAGGTAAACTGAAATCCGTGAAGGGCTCTAATCACCAAATCACCAGCCATGAAACCAAACTAGCTAGCTAGCTAAGTAGGCCCCTACGGGGCGTCGATTTCCTGTCCAACAGCACAACAGTATCTGATCTGTACTGTAGTCTACTGACGTACTGACTGTACATCACACATCACACATCACGATCCACGATATCACGATGGGCATTGCGCGTTATTGCGGTTTTGTTGTCAAGCTTCGCGTGAAATGGCCTATTAGCAACGCCACGTAGCCTGAGCATACTACTTATTTCTTGTCGGATATCGAAGCATAAGATAGCTCTTATAAGCAGCACAGTCGTATAATGGAGGCTACGACCAGTGTACATGGTGAAGACCTCGCGTTAGCTCTCGATGCAGCCGACTGGCACTTGCAGGAAGCAAAACGGCTTCTGGGGGAAGCAGCTCATCGATCGCGTGCCCCAACAGCTTTTTCCGAGAGTGCTGCTGCCTCTAGAGTGGCTGACGCTGGCGCAGGCACGGTCGCATTCCAACAGGACGCACCGGATCGTGAAACGGAGCTGCTTGAGGAGGCCATTGCTCACTTGCGGCGCGGGATTACTTTACGCCCGCGTGGTGCAGAACTTTTTGTAGTAGCAGCGGAAGCCTATGGTGCGCTCCTCGATTCGGCTTCCGCAGTTGCGCACTTGCGGTACGCGGTCAACGTGTTAGGCACCGACGACCGCAACGCAAAAAAAGCGCTGGCACAACGACTCTACGACCGCGGCCGCGTGTGGCTTGAGGCTGGAGATGCAGCGTCCGCCATCGAGGACCTCAACGAAGCCTCGCAACTGTACCCGAGCGACCCCAAGGCGTTTTTTCTGCTCGCGTGTGCCCACACGCTTTCTGCTAGCGGTGAACCTTACGAGGAGCACGCTCACAACGCTACCACCAGCAGCAGTAGCAGCGGTGGTACCAGTAACAACAAAAACGACAAGTCGAGCGGAGCGGCCAGCAGCTGGGCAGCAGCTTTTGCGGCGGCTGACACAGCAGCAAACCTCGTGCTCGCGTGGACGGCGCGGTCGCGCGACGACTGGTACGTACGGAACCATGAAAACCTGTCCAACTTTGCGGGGGCGCCCATTCTCGTGCTCCGCGGGAAACTGAACTGGCAGCGAGGGCAGGTTGACGCAGGCAACCGCGACTTCCGAGCAGCTCAGCGCGCAGACCCGCAGCACCCTGAAGTGCTGGCGTTTCAGCGAACCATGGCCGCGAAAGCGTCGGCATTTTACGCGTCGGCCAAAGCGGCGATGGCGCCCAGCCACCACGGAGAAGGCAAGCAGGGAGGTGTCTTTTTGAACAGCACGTCGCCAGCTGCAGTAACATCAACGGAACCTGGAGCAGCAGCGGGCAAGACGAGTGGGCAAGCCGCCCACGTGGCTCACGAGAGCGACAACGCCGGTAGCAGTAGTAATGGCCGCGACTTGCCGGCGGCGGTGCGCTATTTGACTGCAGCCTTGCGCATGACCCCCGAGGACGTGAAGTTGTACGTGCTCCGCGCGAGTGCGCTGAGGCAGAGCGGGTTCTTTGAGGACGCGCTTCGAGATCTGGACACGTGCGCAGAGCGGTGCTTTGCGGCTCACTTCAACTTGCGATTACCCGAGGATGATACCGGCGATGACGGCAATGATGGCGGTAATGGTAGTGGTGGTGGCGGCAGCGGCGGCGGCAGTCGTGGCGGAAGTCGTGGTGGCAGTCGTGGTGGCAGTCGTGGCTCCAGAGAAAGAGATGTGGTGCTTGCATCTTCTTCAGGCCCTTCTTCAGTGGCCGATCGACGGTTGGCCTTGCGGCGCGCGTTAGCCGAGGCTACAAAAGCCTACGAGGAGCTTAGCTCAGGCATCCATACAAACAAAAACGCTGTCGCCACAACGGTAGTCCCAGATGTAGCCTCAGCTGCAGCCCCAGCTACGGTAGCCACCATCTCAACCGGCCCTTGGGCTGAGCCTTGGGAAGTGGCGCGGCAGCGGCATCTGTGCTGGAACGACGCAGCGCTCTTGCTCATGCTTCGGGGTGACCATGCCGCTGCGCTGCCACATTTGAACCGTGCTATTGACGCTGAAGCGCGCATGCACCGCTCTTCCTCTGCTACTTACTCTTTCTCGTTGTCGTCCTCGTCTTCTTCTTCCAAAGATATGGCAAACCTTTTCTCGGCTTCTTCGACGCAGGGCTTATCCCCGTGGCACGAAAATACACCAAACAAGGGGGCATCAACAGCGACAACAGCTGCAGCTGTGGGGGGTGGAGATGCATCAGCAGCCATGTCAATCGATTCGCGCGGCATCGACGTGCGCTTCCTCATGAACCGAGGGGAGTGCTTGCGTTGCTTGGGTGATCTCATGGGCGCCCGAGATGACTTTACGGCAGCTTTGGAGGCAGACCCAAGTCATTGGGACACGCGCACGCGGCTCTCGGTGGTTCGGTACGAGGGGCTTGCTGCTCTCTTGAGGACAAGCTCATGTGTACAAGCAACGTCTTGTGTTTTCCTACGTGTTTTCCTTTTTTTTTAATGCGCTTACTGATTGAATCATGCTCTCAGTATTTCTTCTCCTTCCTCAATCGAACACGTCTTTTACCTATGGCTGTTGCTCGTATCGAACCATCAGGTACACCCTAGGTGTGGAGGCCTTCAATGCGTCCAACAGCGTAAGGCCAAAAGACGCACCAGCTCTGCTTGAAAGCGCAGAAGAGGAGCTCTCGGCTGCAGCTGAACTCAATCCAAAAGTAGCGTCCTATTATGCTGCGCGCGGGCATCTGAGGTAAACTCACGTCACCTGCGCTGTTCACCACGAGAGCAAATTCATGTTCAAAGCCATTCCTCTTGCTTGCGATGTACCTCACAATCTTCTTGGATTTCCTTTTTTGGCCATACAACCTAACGCCGTTTCTGCTTTCACCCTTTTCTCAATTTTAATATTCACCATCATCAATATTTCCTGACCCCGCTCTGTTCTTCTATTACCCAATGCCTTATTCTGATGCGTGCAGGTACACCGTACACAACTTTAGCGGCGCCCATTCAGATTTCAAAGCAGCGCTCGAGTTAGATCCGTCCCTCGTGGAGCTGGCCAGCCGCCTCAGCCAGTTTGAGCCGACCCACGCCACTACGAGGGCTACGCACCCCATGGCGATGTCCTGGGAAGCTTCTCAACGCCAACAAGAACATCATCAACAGCCGCAGCTGCTTGTATCAGTGCCTCAGCGGTCACAACAACAACAGCGAGGGCCGCAAAGCCAGCAGAAACATGATTTGGGCCAACAGAAGCGAAGCAATAGAAACGGTAGCAAAAGTGCCGCACACGCGCCGCCAGCCCTTTTGGGTTATGACCCTAGCCAAGGCCCTGCGCCACGTGGCCTCTTGTCTTCGCGCAACGTAGCTGCGCTCCAAGAACAAAAGCAACAGCGGTACAGGGACCAACCACCACAGCCCAAGACGTTCACGCAGGCTCACCGCCTCAAGTCAAGCACTGACGATGCACCATTCTCACCTAAGGGCAGCGCAGCAGCATTCAGACCTACCATCATGCTGCCCGCCATCCAGGGGGCAGAACAGACCAGTGCGCAGTTGCGTGGCATTCGGCGCGAGCCTACGCCCACGGCACAGGACACCAAGCTTTGGAAGCACCTAAAGAGTGGGGCCCAGGGCAATGTCAGCTCTTCAGATGGCCGCGCGAGCCGAGCACGCATGTCGAACGACGACGGGAAAGCCAAGTTTCTGTGGGGCTCTACGGCGCGCATTCAAAAGCTCGAAGACCAGAAGCGCGCAGAAGCTGCCGAAATACAGAGGCGCATCGCCAGTAGCAGATAGCAGATAGGTTTATGCGGCAACAAGCCGAGAGGTGTACAATTTGAGTTTCGTTAGTTCCACGAGGCGGCTAGCCACGTGATTTGGAGCTGAATTTTGACTCTTATACATCACGAACCGCAAACGAAGCCCCCGGTGGTCTCCTTATCCTATTTCCTTATTTTGGCGCTAAGAATTCACTGATTGCTGATTGCTAACCAATTCGCAGAGATATGCGCAAAGATACAAGGCACTAGATGGAAACCAGGAACCTTAATCCATACTGCATACTATCGACTATTCCATCTCCTTTCTATGCGTCTATACTTCCAAACGTACACGGCTATAGCTATATTGATAGTGATAGCCATAGGCCATAGGGGCCATAGACGCACCATCCCGGCATAGGCGCCTCGATTTAGAATTTCACATCCACAATCCACAAACACAAATTTTATACGGCACAAAGGTGCCAAAATCAAGCAAAAATATTCACTTAATTGCGACACTCAAGGCAAAAGCTGAATGCTAGGGCCATTCGGGTCGTTGCTGTCCGCTACACGCTCCACAACTCGGCCAATCACGCAAGAATCCGCGTAACCTGCGCCCTTCAACGCTTGCACCAGGTCCGACGCGCGGTCCATCGGCACCGACGTCAGGAGCCCTCCCGAAGTTTGCGGGTCAAAAAGCAAAGCAAACGAAGGGTCGTGGGCAATGGCGCTGTTTTCGTCAACGTTCACCGCCCGGCGCAACCGCAAGTTTGCCGGCTGCAGGGAAGAAAAGATCCCTTTGGCCACGCATTCTTTGGCACCCTCCAGCAGAGGCACCGTGCTCAACCACAGCTCTGCGCCTACTTCTGGCCCACTCGCTTTGCACATTTCCGCCAAGTGCCCCGCCAGCCCAAAGCCCGTGACGTCAGTGCACGCTGAAGCACCATGCTCGGTCGCCAAGCCTGCCGCTACCCGCGAGGACTGGCACATGCGCTGGAGGGCGGCAGTCACCCAAGGCCCCTTGGTTTGGTTCCGCATTCGAGCGGCAAAGAGCACGCCAGTCCCCAGCCCTTGGGTGAGCACGATAGCTTGCCCGGGCACCATGCCGCCTTTGGCGAGCACTCCTGCATTGTTGCTGTCCTTCGAGTCAGAACTTCCTCCTGCGGTGCCGGCATGGTGCTCAGCCGTGGAAGCACCGTTGATGGCAAAACCCAGCGCCATTTCAGTCCCCTCGCACGTGTGCCCACCCACCAGGGCACAGTTGGACTCGCTCAGAGCGGCACACGCACCCGCCATCATTTGCATCAAGGAGTCGCCCACCTACCGAGGTTAATTGTGGTAGGTAGTGGTGCAGTGGCCAAAAATGAAGACCAGAAGGTAGAACGATTGAGAACAAAGTATGCGTTCTTTCCCATGCACGGTACAGGAAGAGGGGTGGAAATAGAGCGTAAAGAAGGAAGTTGAATTCAGTCACGTGACCATCTTCCTATCGCATCAAAGATGTATATTCACGCAGCTACCATTCACCATACAGGGTAGTAACAAAGATGTGCACGCATTGCGTACCTTGTCTTCCAGGCCAAAGGGCAAGACGGCGATGGCGAGGGCGCTCACCGCAGGCACACCCATGGCATGGCAATCGCTCAAAGCGTGGGTGGCCGCAATCTGAAAGTTTGGGGGCAAAGAACACAGCACAGACACGTGAGACGCATGATGAGCAAATGAAACTTGATGGCAAATACGTGTGGCTCACGCTGGCAGCTGGCGATAGGGACCGAGTCGTACATTATTTTGATACGAGGAACAAGGAAATGGCATGGATGCAGAAACTGAACACGTGCTCCTTTTTGCACCATACCTGGCCAAAAATGTAAGGGTCCTCGTAGAAAGAGCGGAAAAAGTCCACTGAAAAGACGCCCAAGAGGTTGGAGTTCGGAGCCGCGCGTACCACTGCACAATCATCCGGGCTGTCAACCCCAACCAGCACTTCGGGCCGTCGCACCACTAAGGGAGACACCTGTGCAGATATCACGTCAAAACCAGACGAGCTCATGAGGATTATGAGGGAAAGGTATTTGCGTATACACCACATATGGTTGCCGAAATACGATGCGAAAGAAAAAGGAATACTTCCGGTGGTACGCTCAGAAAAACGCACGTCATGCTCACCTTCTTCATGACCCTTGACAGCGTCGTGGCTCCCACTTTGGCGCCGCAGCCGCCGCATCGCATGGGCTGTGCTGCCAGGGCGGCTAGGGCTTCGGGCCCCGCAGACGCTGCCACCAAGTTTTTGTTGGCGGCCTTGGCACCAGCAGCACTACCGCCACCTTCTTTGCCACTGCCACCGTGCATTGCAGACATGTCCGGCAGACCGTCCTTGTACACGTGCAGCCACTTGCGGTCGATCCAGTCTTTCAGCGCCCAGAGCTCTTTGCCTTCCAGCGCCATCCGGCCTCGGCTCGCCACGCAACCACCGTCTCCTAAGCCCAACAGGCCCAGGAAAGCGGTCTGAGGCTTGTAATGCTCCAAGTGCTGGTCGCCTTCGAGTTTTTTCCTTAGGTTTACGGCCAGCGGCATTCCCGCCATCACCGCAAATACCCCCGCTTTTGGGCGAGGGTAGCCCACGATGCTCGCGATGTCGCCCGCGCCGAACACACCGGGGGTGTTGGTGGACTGCAGTTGGGTGTTCACCTGCAAGAAACCCCGGTCGTCCACGTCGAAGCCCGAGGCCTTAACCCATCCTTGCGCGCTGCCTTGCGTGCACCACACGCACTCGTCGAAAGGCAGGGTGTGACCATTGCTGAGTTTGAGGGCGTTAGGCAGCGCTTCCTGGACTTCGCAGCCTGCCACCAGGTTGATGCCTCGCTCCTTGAGGGTCCGCGTAAAAATGGCCTGAACGCGTGCGCTGTGCGTGGGGAGCACGGTTGGCGCCCTCGACACCAGGCTTACATGGAGGATTTGGTCCGGGGGCAGACCCCGCGACTGGAGGAGGCCTCGGAGGCGGTGCTGCATGGCGAGGGCAAGCTCTACCCCCCCTGCGCCCCCACCCACCACGCACAAGCGCAGCGGCGTGTATGACGACGACGAAGACGAGCTGTTGTTCTGGGATGCATCTTGCACGAAGTCGGTTGCTTCCACCCGAGCCAAAAGAGCATCCCAACGCTTGCCAAACCCGTCAATGGGTTTTACGGGAATAGCGCAGGGCTGGGCTGCTCCTCCTGGCGATGACGACGATGATGGTGACGACAACGATGACGATGAAGAGGTGTCCGTAACCTGAGGCGCCGAACCAATGTTGATGGAGAGCACGTCATAGGGGATGGGCGGGCGACCACCTCGGAGCAGCACTTGCTTGTTGGTGCGGTCGACGCCAACGCACTCAGCGTGCACTAGCCGCACTCCAGCAAACACCTTTGAAATAGTAAATGCATCAGAGTTTTCATAAGATATGCACCCTGAGGGCAAGAGCCATCGTGCTATGCAGTGGGGCTCACGAAAAACATTCAAGCAAGAAATTTCGAAAAGAAAGTAATAAGAAGGCTGCAACTTCTTGCTTTTATGATTTAATCGACACCCTCGTTCATAATATTCAGATGCACTTACCGCGAGGCGGTCGAGGTCCAGGTGACACTCTTCGCGGGAGTAGAAACCCGCCACATGGCCAGGGAGCATGCCGGAATACGGGGTTTCAACGTCGCGGGTCACGAGAGTCACTTGCACGCCCGGAATCCGCGCCATGCCCAGCATCCACAACACGTGCACGTGGCTGTGCCCACCGCCAATCAGCACACTGCAGGGAGGGTGAAGGGAAAAGTTGATAAAAATTGTTAGTCAACCAGGGTGGAGTTAGTAAGGGAGGGGCAAAATTATGCCAAGAAAGTAGTAAGGCAATGTTCGAGGAAATATTGGAACTTTCCCTTGCGGGTTGGAGTACGCGGAAGCACGCACAAAGAATGCACAAAGTAGCTTAAATGCATTGACGTTGACAGCATTCTGATTAACATAGAGAGTGAGGCAAACTCACAGGTCTTTGATCACCATGCCTGGTCCATCCATAGACATGCTGTTGCCGTCTCCTTCTTTAGCTGCTTTCCGTGCCATTACATCCTTCATGTGCTAACAAGCGATAGAGAGAGAGAAGGGGCTAATTTTAAAACAGCTACCCTAGAAGCTACTATCACACCTTAAATAAGTTACTAAAGCTAGCGTACGAGTCAGTCCACGAGAAACAATTGATAATTGAGCAATCAAGCTATGGTTGCGTCGTGCGAATGACGCGAGAAGAATTCACCTGGAGGTGAGGGGGAGCAGTCTGCAAATAGTCCCCACGAGTGTCCAACAAATCGCATTTGTAAGCGTACATCACTTTCGAAAGAAAGCGAAACACATCGAGGTTAGCATCTAAGTAGTCGCCGAAAGAATTGTCTGCTTCGTTGCGGCCAGCGAGCAGAGACTGCAATTGCATTTGGGCAAGTTCGAAGATGATCTTGGTGCGCCCGATAGCTTTGCGCTTAGCTTCGCTAGGCACTAGCAAGGCCACGGCCAAGAGTGCTGCAGTGCTGCCCGCAACGAGTTGCTTCTGCTCTGCTGTAGGCATGGTGGTCTGTGAATGCTCAAAGTTCAAAGAGCTACTTACACGAGCTGCAGACGATGATAGGAAAGTGAAGAAGTCGTGTCGTCGAGTCAGAAAATCAAGCTGCAGACGATTCGACGCACACACGGGGATTGAACGGAGAGTTGTTCATTTCTTTTATCTACTGTAGTTCCCGTTCCCGCGTGTTGGGTCTGGCTTGTGGTTTCTTGCTGCTTGCTGGTTGCTTGTTGCGTGGTTGCGTGGTTGCGTGTTTCTGTCCATGAGTGCTTAGCCGCTTTGCTAGAACTCCACTAATCCTAAGATTCCCTCGGTGCATGTTCATTGTATAAACTGATCTCCCCTGTAAGGGGAAGTTACAGAGGTTGAAGTCACAACTGCTGTGCACTTCCCTTTCCTTTCATAACCTTTAATCTTCAACCTCTGTAACTGCTCCTTACAGGGGAGATCAGTTTCTACATTCATCATAAATCAATTAAGAACTACAAATCCATCGTCGATGTAAAATACTCTGGAATTCCTTTGATTTCGAAATTCAATCATGACGCCGGGCCTTGGGCCTGGCCTTCACAATTTCCCGAGCCTCCATGGCTTTGATTGAGCTCTGATGACTCAAAGAAGGTGCCGCGTAACGAAAGAACTCTCCTTTCTCTATTAGCAACTAGCGCGAATTGCCACCTGGCATCTAGGACCATAAGCATGTTGCGTGTTGCGTTACTGCTATCTGTTATCACCTAGAAACTCAAGGTTTTTGATTTACCAATCATTTACACAAGTGAATCGGACTTCAGTGAAAAAGCGCCCGTCGTAAAGGCCAAAATCACCAGCCGGCAGCGCAAGTCAAAAATCGGTACAAGTAATCATGGACGCCAATTTGGGCCCCGGTTATAATAATTTGAAACATGTGAACTTTGGCCAATGGGGCTGCGTGACTGCATGGAGCCTCTACCATTGCCGTTGCTGAAACCTCTGCCACGACGAACAGTGCCATCGCTGCTAACGCCACCATTACTACAATAAGCACTGCCAACGCCGCCACCGCTGCCAGTGCCACCACTGGCGAGAAAGACAGTGCGAACGCTGCTACTGCCGCCATAAGCACTGCCGCCGTTTTCTGAACGGCCGTTGCCCAGACTGCTGGGACGGCTGCTTCCTTCGCTGCTGTCATTGCTCCTGTCTTTGCTCGCGTCGCTCTTGCGGTCACTTTTGTGTTTCTTTTTCCTCTTCTTGCTGTGCTTCTTCTTGTCCTGTGAAAAGTTTTTTTTCGTTGGCAGAAAGCAGGGAAAAGTTCAGGTGAGGTGAAGTAAGGCGAAGTAAGAAGTAAGACACATACACTCACACATCTATTAGAGAAAGATGCAAGCATACGAAAGAAACCACCGTACCTTTTTCGAGCGCTTTCGTTCGTTCTCTCCCTTGAGTTCGTTTTCGCTGTCTTCATGGCCATTATAATCATCGTCATGGTCGTCGTCGTCATTTTCTTCGCCTTGGCCTTCCTCAGCATGACGAACACTAACTATACTTCCCGCTTGAGAATCTGGCACTCTTGCCTCGGGAGCCTCATGAGAAGTTTGATTCACAACCTCATCTCGAGGTTCCGGAAACGCACCAGCGTCAATCCGAAACATCACCTCGGCATCGGATGGGTCTTCTAACAGGAAGCACCCGCCCACGGGTATCTGTCGCGCTTTGCCTGCGGGCACTTGAATCGGCGGTGCGCCATCAGACTTGCCGTCAGACTTGCCGTCGGACTTACGACGAGGCAGGATGTAAGTGCCCCTGGTGCTGTGAAGGTCCACGAGCCAGAAGCAGCCCTTCGCATCCACACAAAGCGCGGCGTGCTGGTCGAAGATAAAGATACATGGATCCCCCGGGCCCCCGAGCACATGCATAGGAACAGAGATGAAAGGCACGCGTGTGAACTAGGTGAACACGGACAAGGAAGGCATTCAACAATAAGGTCACACAATTATAAGAACCGTAATCCCTACATAATGAATTCAGGTCTCATATTGTTCTTTACTGTCTCTCCATAGCTCACCATTTCCGATAAGCGTTTCAACATTTGCACGTAGGTGTGTTTATTTGCTTCTACTCGCTCTTCCCAGAGTCCCTCAACATGCTGGTGCATCTCAAATGGAGCCATGAGCTGACCGAACAAGTGTTCTCGGCCCAGGAGCGTCGTGCACTGCTTCAGGGGCACAACAGCGAGCAGGTTACCCGGTTCTGCCCGGTCCAGCACCGCCACTCTGACCTGGCCCGGGTTCAGCAGCTCCCCCGACCCCGGTCCCGGCGGCTGCTTCGGGCCCGGCGGCAAAGAACCCGAATCGTTGCTGAAACAAGCAGCCAGTGGCAGGGTGGTTACCAGCAATTTCTCCACGATATTCTCGTTCTCGGAGGGTGGGTCAAAGGTGCCGGGCGGCAACGACACGCGAAGCGCGGAAGCGTAAAGGGGGGTTTGAACCATCACGGAAGCGCGGTTGCTCGCAGGGTTTGGGGCCCTGGCTGCACAGCAAGGCATCGCAGCAGCAGCAGCAGCAGCAGAAGGTCTTTCGGTTGAAGCAAAGGAATTATACTCAGGAACTGGAGCCACAACTTCAGAGGTGGGCACAGTGGTGACGTGAGTGTCTTCTGACGGTGACGCAGGTGCAGCAATTTCAGCGTATAGTCTTGTGGCTGAAGATTTCACAACTGAAGCCTCTGGCACTGGCCTATCATCCATTGCTGCAATCTCATTTGCGACCGTGCGTGTACCATTTGCATCCTGATTTTGTAGATTACTCTCGGAAGGAGCAGCAGTAGTTGCAACTGCAGGTGCAGCTGCAGGAATAGAAACAGAGGCAGCGGCTGCAGCAGAACCATTTGAACTGCTGTTTGTTGCGAGCGAAGCTGCGGCCTCAATTGACTTTGTGGGCTCGGCAAATTCCTCACGGGGCAGCGTAGATTCTCGAGGCGATGAAAGTTTCGGCGGGACCTCTTCTTCCAACCCAGAGGACGGCTCCACAGTGGTCGACTTCTGCGCCTCCTCCTCTTTCTTCTCCTGTGGCAAAAGAAGCGGGTCGTCACGCAACGGCGCCTCGTCCAGCGGCGGCGTCGTCGGAGGTGTAGTGGTGTCCGCAAATGACTGCTCTTTTGGCATGCCAGACGGCTTACTAAATGCAGTATCAGCTCTATTAGCTGCCGTTGCTAGCGTCGGAGCGATTGCTGATTCCGCGGCTGGCGACGCTGACGTCATGAAAGGCAAATCGGGCTCTGCTTCTGGCGGAGGAGTGGACTCAGGAGTGCCTGGTGGTGGCACAAATGCTGCTGATGCCGTCGTGACAGATGACAGAGGTTTTGCGACTACTGCCGGAGGCAGTGCTGTATCTTCTAGGGTTGAAGTCGGAATTGCATAGCTCTTTTTGTCTGGTGGCGGCAGAATGGGCAAACAGTTTGAATTTGATGCCACTGCTGCTGCTGCTTCTGCAGACCCTGCTGTCCAGGCCACTGGAATATTGCTACTGCTACTGCCGCTACTGCTGCTGCTGCTACTACTGCTACTGCTACTGCCAGCTATGCCTGGTGCTGATGCTGCTTCAGCACGCTCCTTTGCGTCATACATGATGCCACAGAGTTCGACGTACTGCACGCGGAAAGCAAGCGTTTAACCGCGAGATGAATGCAAGGAAAGATACATGAGAATTCAAATAATGCTACGGGTTGGATTAATTTAGAAAAAAAAAGAAAAAAAGGCATCATTGTGGACAGCATCATACATGTACAATGGCTCATAAGCACGATTACCCTGGCGACGATTTTTCGAGCCATCAAATCAGCAACTTTCTTCCGAACCATCCGGTCAAGAATGACTTGCGTAGAGTCGTAAGGACCGTACGGCGGAGGGCCATCCGTTCGAAAGCTAGGCTGCGGGGCAGGTTGCGGAGCAGCTTCTGCACTGGATGAAGATGATGGAGTCGGGGGCAAGGACGATGTCGAAGACTCTGTATTCGCGGTACTGCTGCTTTCGTTACTCGGTAGCGGCAGAGGCTGCAGGAGGGCTGAGTCTGCACTAACACTGTGAGGGGGCTTGGCTACAAGTTTGGGCCCAAGACTTTTGCCCCATCCTGAAGGCAGCGCAACTGGCTCCTTTTGAACTTTAGGTGCTTTCACTTTCTTTTTCGGCTTAAGGTCCGCTGAGGGGACAGCTGCAGCTGCAGCTGCTACCGTAGTAGAAGCAGTTGGTAATGCTTCGGCAGGTACAGAGGCCGCAGTAGGACTTGAAGATGTTGGTCGAGTTGAAGGAGCGCGGCGAGACTTATCTCTCGAATTGGATCGAGAATGGGAGCGAGCGCGGCCGCGTGAATGAGAACGTGAACGGCCGCGCGAGTGCGAATGCGAGCGGTAGCCTCCTTGCGAGGCCTGACTGCGGCCTAAATACCGACTTGATGAGCTCTGAATGCGGCTACTTGAAGATACCTCCCGGCTATGGTCGTTTCGGCGATCATCGAGGCGACGGTCGTCACGACGGCTATCACGACGCCTATCGTCACCGCGGCGGTCTCTACTGTCCCTATCTCTGTCCCTATCCTGAGATCCCCATCTCCGCTTCCCGCTACTCATTTCGGCTTGAATGTGGAATCTTACAGACTATCTCATGGCCGTAACAGCAGGTGCTAGGCTCTGGAGTGCAATTGTAGCATGCAGCTACCTCGCTTAGTATGACAAATTCAAGCAGGAGCTAATGATGAGCTGATGAGTTGTGGTGGTTCAGAAAAGCAGCAGCACATGAGATGAGGAGATGAGGAGATGAGGAGGAGACGAACGCACGAAACATACATCGAACTCCGCGCAGAAGAAAAAAACACCTCTCCGAGATCTCAGAAAAGTCGAAAAGTCAGTGCTGTTCACTTGTCACTTGTTGCCCGTTAGTCGTCTGCCTGTTCTAATTTTACTAGAGCTAGTGTCCGCCCTTCAATCCTGGGAGCGAGGAGCAAGCAAAGCGGTTAATGGTAATTACGTAAAGAACAAGGCCTGTGAATTATTCTAAATATTCCAAGCAAATCGCCCATTGATCTTTAGTAAGGCTTCGACGGCACTGCAATACAGTCGTAGTATAAACCCGATAGTGTACAAATTATGGCGGACGTATCAAAGGAGTGCGGGCACCGGCGAAGCAAGCGCGAGCACGCATCAATCGACTATGCTGCCATCGAAGAAGGCATTTCAATCCCACTTACATCAGACTTTTACTTTCTAGAATCAGACGACAGTTTAGGCGGCGCGAGCGGACGAGCTGACAAGTGGGCTCCCCTCGTCGATCATGAGGACGGCGTCTTTGACTCAGGTGCCCCAGTCCGACAGCTTCCGGGTGAAAATTTTACAGAAGCATGGGCGAAAGACGACGGGCTTATCGACCCAGTTCTAGTCCCCCGCCCTACTGGTTTAGGAATAACGGTTCCACCGCCGAGCTTTCGCGTGAGAGACGTTGTCGAACGCCTAGGTGAATACACCCCCGTTCATGTAATGGACGTGGCTACGCAAGAAGAGCTTTCTGGATGGACCCTCGGCCGCTGGCTCAATTATTTCGAAGCTACTCCTCAACAGCGTGCCCAGTTTCATTCTCCTAAAGGCGCCACCAAGGGTACTCCTTCCCCGCTGAACGTGATATCCCTTGAATTCAGCGACACTTCACTAGCCTCCCTGGTCAAAGCGCCAGGTGCGGTGCGCAAGCTCGACTTAGTGAGCAATGCGTGGCCAGATGCACTGAGAGAGCGCGGGCACTTTCCGAAAGCGCAGCTGTATTGCTTGATGAGCGTAGCTGGCTGCTACACCGACTTTCATTTAGACTTTGGGGGTACTTCGGTGTGGTACCACGTGCACACGGGCCAGAAGACGTTCCTGCTCGTTCCACCTACTGTAGCGAACTTAGAAGCGTATCGCGCTTGGTCGTCGTCGCCGCACCAGAGCACGACCTTCTTTGCGGACACCTGCAGTGTGTGCTATCGGGTTACGGTCGAAGCGGGCCAAACCATGGTGATTCCGTGTGGGTGGATACACGCAGTGCACACGCCCGTGGATTCCCTGGTCTTTGGGGGCAATTTCTTGCATGCTTTGGCCATCGAAGGCCAGCTGAAAGTGTATGATCTAGAGCAAAGCCTAAAAATCAAGGAACGCTTTCGATTTCCCTTCTTTCGGCCTGCCATGTGGTATTCGTTGGCGCACCTTTTGTTGCGCTTGCGGCGCTACCACGGCGGGCCCTGCAGTGCCGCTGAGCTTCGAGATGGCGAAGCCGCTGAAATAGAAGCAGAAGAAGAGAGTCAAGGCGCAAGCAACAATGAAGAGGAAGGCAACAGGGATGGCGCAGGCGCATTGTCGCTGCTTGAATGTGAGAGTTTGCCTCTTCTCATTGACACGTGCCGCGGGTGGCACCGCAACCGCACCCTCGCGCCTGCTCGCCCTGCGTTTGGAACAAGTGCTGCTACGACTAGTTGTACTGCTGCGACAACCAAGCCTCATTCAAGCTCATCGAAGCCATTCTCAGCCACCACAGGCACTACTAGTGGCGGCGGAGGCTTTCGGTTGAAGCTGAACCCACGAGCAGCGCCCGATGGAGGTGCTCATGACACGAGTGGTGCTTCCAGCGGTGGAAGCGAAGACCCAGCGGCACTGGCGGCTGCGCTGAGCGGGTGGGTGAGAAACATGCTCTTGTTGAGTGTTTTGTTGGTCTTTGCATGGTTGCGGTAGTTTGGAATCCAAGTGATGTGCCGTCTCTGTGAATGATTGCAGCATAATTCAAACTTATTTTCATTTTCATTGAATCAAGCTAGAATGTGTGCGTTAAAGGTACCAAGACAGCGGCGGACTCGGAGCGGAAGCGCTTCTCAACGAGCTCGCCCGCCACGTGATGAAGCGCACGGCAGCAGCCCGCCGGGCTCTGCCCATCGACGACCCGCGCCGCACCACCAAGCAACCAGCTCGCCCAAAGCTGACGCTGTCCTTCAAACGCCCACCGCCACCACCACTGCCCAGTGGACCAGCGTCGGAAAAGCGAGAAGCAGCCGCACCTGCTCGTGCGGCGCCATCGGGTGAAGCACGAGGCACTGGCGCCAGCGCTGCGCCATCGAACAACAAACTCAAGTTGTCGTTGCTGCCTCGCACAATCACAGCTACTCCAGACGCCTCAGATTTCAAGGCTGCTCCTTCAGTGTCGCCTCATCCAAACAGTGACGAGTTGCCGTGCATGCGCGGCGAGCTTGTAAGTGGTGATGCTTTTTCAGGCACCATTGCGACTCTTCGAGGGCAGTGGGCTATGCGAGCAGCAGACTTTCAAGGCAGCGCAAGCTCAAACCTGACCTCCCCCTTTGAGTACACACTTGAAACTTCCACTGCCGCCGTGCCTACCTCTGCTGATTCGGAGCCCAGTGCTACTCCGCTGCCAACTGCCTCATCTTCTTCAGAGGCATCTGCGACTTCAGCAGCTGCTACTTCTGGAACTTCTTCAGATTCTATAGGCAAAGTTGCACCATCGACCGCAGCTGCACCTTTTCCGTTGGGCCCCTACTCGGGTTGGTTTGCGCTCAAAAGCGGGGCTGGCCCGAAGCGCAGCTCCAAAGTCCGCGAAGACGGCCTGTACTTCACGTGTTCACCAATTTCACATGCCGATGGCAGCAGCAGCAGCAGCAGCAGCAGAACCATTGCCATTTCTACGACTGGCGTCAATTCGTTCGGGCATTTCTCTGTGAATGGCACCGCAACGCCTGTGCCTGGAGCGAGCGGCCGCTTCCACGTTGAGCTCTTTCGGCGTTACCTTCCAGCAACTGGCTCTGATGCAGGCGCGACAGTGGCTGCCTCCACTGAAGCCCCTGCAACAGTACCTGATGCAGCACCGGGGTCTGCACCGCCACCCAAAAGTAGCAGCAAAACCACCCTCAAAATTCGCTTGGCACCCCCTGTACCTGCGAGCACGAATGCTGCGCCAGAGCCTCCTGCACGTCATGTGCTAGCACAGGCCTCCGCAGATGATAAGACTGAAGCGGCTGATGACGGCTCAACTACTCGTTCCTCGAATCCAGCAGCAAGCTCAGCTCCTTTGACAACAAACCCTCTATCAGCACCACATGCACCACTCCCTGCTGCTCGAAGCCATGAGGACGTGGAGTGTTCCGTCATGGGTTGTATGGTACTTGACCGGCACCAAAGGCGACTTCCGTACTGGCGCCGCGCCGTAGGAGGGCACTTGCCGTGGGCTGAGTCGCAAGACTTGCCTGAGGGGTGGTCCTTGAAAGCCTCTACTGGTCAACCCCAGCTCAATCCTGAACACCATCAGCATCAGCACGCCCAAACAGCTACATTACGTGCGTCACCGAGAAGCTACTATCCTCTGTGCACGGCCCATGCCCAGGAACACGGCGAGTGGCGACGCGCGCAAGGAGCTCCCCCGCGCTTTTCCCAGCATTTGCCGCGTTTGGCGGCGGCGGCCGCGGCTGCTGCAGCGGCTGCAGCACCCTTTCCAGACGTTGACGGTGGGCCAGCAGCCAAGAAAGTGAAGTCCGGGCCCGGTGAGAATGTGTCAGCAGCAAAAGCAACGACCAAAGCGCCAGCAAAGAAACTGGACCTCAGAGCTTTCCTCAAGAAGAACAAAGCCAGGCGCTGACACATATTATTTCTGGGAATTGGCCTGTTTCTTTGACTCTGTAGTAGGTGACGAATTTTTGCGGTGTTAAGAAGCGAGTGGAGGGGGAATGGGAGTATATTTTTGAGAACCAGCAGAGCTGTTTCAATTCAATCGATTTAGACGGCGCACGCAAAAATGAGTTGGATTGCACTTTGATTTTCCTCTATCTGTTCGGCTTTCTGGGTTTCTGGTATTTCGGTGTAGTTCGCCTTATTTACTAATAAGAGGAATTCCTAGAGGACGGGGAATTGAAGCGCCGCGCCACGATCAACGAAGGTGTTTTGATTTCGAGATGGTACAGAACATGTACCACTGTACGTATGTATGTAGTATATTGACCTACGTATTCAAACTACTGTAGTATAGTACTGTCGTACAGAACATGTACTTCTGTACGTATGTAACGTTACCCAGATAAAAATGTGATGGGACAGAGAATTTTTCAGTGAGAGCAGTTTTGAGACAGGCCCCGAAGGGCCGGAATTAGAAGACTAACAGGTAGAGAAGAAAAGCAAAGCAGCGCAAACAAGACCTAAGAAGCTAATCAGGCGCACATGCCCGAGTGGCCATGGAAGTGATG
>Ga0307982_1000831_pt1 | contig 24619 bp, 6 predicted proteins | sample OrgLakmetagen989_FD_201847 | JGI IMG/M metagenome (GOLD analysis project Ga0307982, IMG submission 201847) | Saline water microbial communities from Organic Lake, Antarctica - #989 | ecosystem: Environmental > Aquatic > Non-marine Saline and Alkaline > Saline | place: Antarctica: Organic Lake...
CTGGCCGTGACAGGCGTGCCTCCAGATAGCTGCACGTGCACAATGTGCCGCGTGGATGCCCACTGTGTGCTGGACACAGTGGCAATTGTGACAGGGGATGCCCCCACGCCGCTGACAGCTGCGCGCAGCGGCTCGGACTCCCATTGCTCTGGCCCAATGGGCATGAGGATGCTCTTCCCTGATACGGTAGCTGAAGCCTCTCCAATGACAACCGTGTCTGCAACTGCAGACCACTCGCTGCTGGCGGACAGCAGGTCCCATTGGGCGGGGCTGGACGGCAGAGCGAGGTGTCCGCCGGCTGCAGCAGTACAGGCCGCATTGGCATCAGCAAGACTGTTAAGCACAATTGCGGCATTTTGCAGTTGGTAGCATTGCCCGCGCCAGTGCTCAAACCCGGGACTGCAGGCTGCACTTGTATCCAGGTAGCAAAACCTTTCATTGACAGCCACGGACGCCGCCACAGTGGCTGCAAGTGGGTGAATCGCGAACGGTACAGTGGGATCGGACAACTGCACAACTCCTGATGTGACATCAGAAATGCGCAAGGCTTTTGTTCCCCCGGCTCCTCTGCACAGGTTGGTGATGCCAGCCTCACCCAAAGCGGGGGCTGCCCCGGAGAAAGCTGAGGACAGGCCCAGCACGCAATCCCCGTCCACGGGGACCCAGCCTCTCGGGCACGACAGGTGTTCAAAGAAGACCGCCCCTCTTCCTGCAGTGCGCTGACACACAGTTCCCACTCCTGCCTTGGCCAGGGCGTCGCTGGAGGGCGTCAGGCGCATCGCCCCAGACACGAGCGACGCAGCTGCGAGGAAGTCAGCGGGACCAGCGACTGCTGTAAAACCGTCGATCCATGCAATACCAGTGTAGGTATCAGAGCTGCTTAGCGGGTTTATGGAGGTGTGCACTTTTGGGCTGGCAATGGAAGCAGAGGCAGGCAATACAGACTGCTCCACCCAGACGTCCACAGCCGCTGAAGCGCCTGGCGAGTACAATAGGGCCCCAAAGGATGCACAATTAGCAGCTGCTTCAATGAAAGAGGCTTCTGTGGGGTTGTATTGCACGCAGAAATCGTCCAGGAGCAGCCAGCCAGGCGGGCAGCGGGATGGCTGCAGCCACCTGAGGCGATCCCCAGAGCACACCACTGCATTTGTGCCTGTGCAAGCTGAGACTGATGTTGTGTCTGTGGACCTGTCTAGCTGCAGACACTCGCCGAGAGCCCCCGGTGCGGCCTGAGACGACACAGGGAGCGCTGCGCCAGGGCCAGCCCCGGAGGACATCCGCCAGGCCAAAGTCCCGGTAGACAATGGAGCTGCAGACGCCCCAAGCCAAACAGTGCTTGTATCACAAAACTCGCCAGTAAGTCTGCTGTCTTCAATGAGGGACAGCCCCTGCCGATGACACCAGGCCTCAGCAGTAGCAAACGGGAGCGAAAGTTCGCTTGCGACCAACACAACATCCCCACCTGTCGTAGAATCCTGTGCCGTTGACTGAAAGCTGTAGTGCGAGCAAATCGCTAAATGAGCTGTTGCCGTGCACGCTGCAAAAAAACGTCCGTAAGAGGCGCACCAAACAGGCAAACAGAGGCGCGCACGAACCAGTCTCTGTGACGATCCAGATAGAATCGAACGAAAGTTTCATGCACTCCACCGGGACCGAAAAATCAAAGTTCAGCACCGTGCTTGACAATTCCACTGATTGTCCGCTGCCCCATTCTATCTGGCGGTCTGCAAGAAATACTCGGTGTGAAAATGCAGCATGAAAAGCCGCTAGCTTGGCCACGTACCAGACAGTGCAATATGTGCATCAACCCAGTAACTTTGCGCAGTACTCAAGCCTAGCGCAGAAACAATTGTTGTGAGATCAGAATCTGAGTCCAAGTGCACCAGACGCGATAGAACGGGCGGGCTTGCTTCAGTCAAGCAAGCCAACTGCGCCGCGTGAAATGTCGCAACTCCAGCCAGTACTTTTAGACATCTGCTACCATGGGCAGTCCAGCCCACTTCACAGGCCAAAACACAGCAAGCTGCGAATAAGCAAATAGAAAGCTGCTTCACCAAGCGCAAAACTGCCATGGTCTCTCAAAAAGCACTGAAAGCAAGACCAGTCGCCGTGCGAGCTGCTGCTACTTGCAAACTAAATCCAACTTTTCAGGCAAACACCAGGCGCTCAGCCTCTACCCAGTCACTCAAATTATCACAAGTTGCTTTGGTTCGTCTTGTATGAATTTGGACGGTATTTGTCCCCAATTTGCAAGTCAAGCTAGCCAGCGGTTTCGCGAGTGCGGCAAGAATTGTTTTTAGCAAAACAAGCTCTTGAAATCGAGCGAATGCTTCACCTGCCTCGCAACTTGGGTAGAAAGTTGAAGACAACTTGAATATGAGACGCTTTGACGTTCCTGCATCCATCGGAGGGCCAAAAATGGTGGGGGGGGGGCAGAAAAAGTTGAATACCTTACATTCAGCTGTTGCCCGCCGGCCGGGCCGGGGGAGAGAGCCCTGTATAACACTTTCGCTCGTACACCAAGCGCCAAATTGCCTTTCTGGGTCGTAGCTTCCCACAACCGGGTTTCTAGTGATGAGAAGTGCAGGCATTTTGAATTCCTGCTCGCCAAAGTGTGGATTGATCGTATGAGCTCGTGATTTCGTGATTTCCCCGTCCCCACCCCTGGTACCAGGCAGCAGGAGGAAATGCGAGACAAGCAGCATATTGAAACTGAGAAAACAATGGCGTGTAATTCCGCCTTGACTTGACTCATCACTCACAAGCAAAAGCGCTTACGCTGCATAGAGACACCAAGCAGACTGTCTGAGTGAAAATGTATCAACTTGATCTGTTCATTTGCTGCCGCGCAGAGCTTGCCCTTCAAGCCGACGCATGGCTGAAGACACTGTCTCAGCAGCCACAGCCGGCGGCGCCGCGGCGCTCTGCGAGTTATTCCCCGCACGCTTCACTCTGCGGGAAGGTTTCCTTGTGCCACTAGAGTTTAATACTGCCCCATTCCCTTGGCTGCCCTCCTGCGCAGCATGCGCTCGCTGCGCGACCTGGTGGGTTCGTGGGCCGCGCTCAGCAGGCGACCCCCCCCCAGGAGGGGTGGCCACCCTTCGAGTCTGCAAGGCCTCCCCAGATCGAATACTGTACTCTGCATCGTCGTCCAGGGCCACACCACCTCCCACTTCCTGCCCTGAGGGATGCACAGTGCCATCACTCGCACCTGTGTCACCCAGGCCGGAAGCTGCACCGCGGCGGCGCCCGGGAGAGCTCTGCTCGCCGCCAATGGCAGCACGGTGCAGCGAATTGGCCTCTACCTCCGTGAACGTCACACCAGGCACCGCCATGACTGCTGCAGTGAGCACATGTGCCAGCGTGGAGGTGAGCAGAGCAGGTAGCGCCGCCTCTGGGCTCATCCCTGCCGGGGCAGCCTCCAGTGGCGGGATCTGCCCGGACACGTAGTCGTACTTGTTGGTGTGTGCGCCACTCACTTCAGAGGCATGCACCAGGTAGCCGCTGCTGGACTGCGCCAGTCGCTCATCCTCCACCACAGCCACTGCAGCCTCGATGCGGCGTCGGGCGTGGGTTGCCACGGCACGCAAGGCACTGGAAGGAAGGGTCCCGTTCAACGCTTCCAGTGCATCGGCGCTACTACAGTTGGGCAGAGCGATGCGCCTAGCAGCCTCTGGCTCAGCAGGGACGATGAAGGCCACCTCCCATTTCAAGCTCCCAGGCCACACGTGCACGGGGCGCTCGGAGACGGAGGAGCCTGCGCCTCCCACGCTCAGGCTGTTCCCGTTCAGGTCTGCTGCAGATACTACCACACGCCCCGATCCAGATGCCCCCGGCGTGTTGTTACCTGCGCCCGCTGCCATGTTGGCAGAGGAGCCAAACCACGAGCTTGCGTTGTCCACGGAGCGCCGGGAGCCGGAGGAGCCACGCGAGTGCAGCTCGGCATCCAGTCGGGCCAACTCCACCAGGCGGTTCTCCTCGGCCGACGTGTTGGTCTCCATGGCTTCGTCTCCATCGTCCAGGGAGGCCCCAAATACCTTGCGGCCCCAGCCGTCCACCCAGGCGGAGAAGTCATCGTCTGTCTGTTCCAGGCGGCGACTGCTCACGTAGTCCGTGTCATCCAAGCCCACGCCATCGGGCACAACATCCAGGGCAATGGCTTGCGCTGCTGCAGCGGCCGTGTTGCTGCCCATGGCATAGGCACTGTCTCCGCCCGCTGAGCCCACAATCTTGCTGGTGAAGTCGTGCAGGCTGCGCCCGCTGCGCTGCTCCTCAGCCACGGCCTCTGGCGAAGAGCCCAGCGCCACAGCAACGGCAGCCGCTCGGCCTCTGTGGTAGCTGACCTCGCGCCCATCCTCCACCGCAGTGCGCAGCAGCACAGCCGCTATAGCTGATGAGAGGTAGGCGGCACTGCGGTGGCGCTTACCACGGCGGGCAGACACGGGGGCATGCGCTGCTCCCGCCATAGTAGCAATGGAGTTGGCCGTGTTGGGGCGAGCCCCGAACGCAGTAGCGCCCCCAGACATGAGTCCCGCGGGGGAGCAGTCTCCACCAGCGCTCACAAGCACCAGGGGATCCCGCCGTACATCCACCCCGATGTCTTCAGGGGAAACCTTGGGCCAAGTGGGCCCATGGGACACACCGTACGCGGATATGTCAAAGTCTGCCTGACTGCGAGCGTCACCCTTGGATGCGAAAATGTTGTTCAGCTTGTAGCCTGTGCTGGCTCGACGAGCTGCCTTGCGCTTTTTGGTGGCAGTCTCAGTGATGAAGCCTGTCAGGTCCATGTCGGCTTGTGCAATGCTTGGCGAGCGCTGGCGACTTGACTCTCCTGACGTGGACCCCAAATCGGAGTCCACACGCCCCGGGCTACCAGCCGTGCTGTCAGCCGTGCCGGGCAGTTGGCTGTGGGAGGATGTCGGGTGAATCACAGAGATGTCCACGGTGGCTGTGTGGTTCGGGTCGGGTGGAGCTAGCATCTGCAACACGAGCTGCGGCACCGTGCACAGCAGAGCATCCAGGTCGCTGGGACGTACCCCGTACCCCAGCGGTGCCTTGGAAGCCGCGCCGATGACAGCTGCCTCCTCCTCGAAGACGTGGCTGGACAGAAAGCCGTTGTCCAGGGAGCTGTTGCGACCGCTGTTGGAGCCGCGCTTGGCAGCTTCTTGCATGTGGTTTACATGGCCCACAATGTAGTCTGTCCCGTAGAAGCCCGGGTAACGCATGAAACCGCAAGCTCCGTACAGCACAGGCGGGGGCACATTCACCTCGAAGCCAGCGTCTTGTACACCAACTGCATCCTCATCTTCATCCTCTGCAGCCGCGGTGCGGCCACCCTTGGCAGCGGCAGCTTCCTCCTTCAAGGCTTCGCTCATGACATCCTCCAGCCACTGGCTCATGCGCCCAATGGTGGTGGGATGAGGCAGGTAGCCCACGCGCGTCTCGGCTCCAAGCACCAGGGATCCCGCGGGGGGGGCAGGAATAGTAGCCTTAGTGGCCTCGCGCACAGGGGCCACTGGTGCAGCGCGGGGCTGCGGCGTGTCACCTCGTTCCCTGCCGGAGTGCGCCTGGGTATCACCCGCGGCTGCAGGGGCGAATTGCGGCAGGTCAGGCAGCGGCACGCCCAGCCAGCGGCCAAGCGTGTAATACTCCTCGCTATCGCTGCTGCTGTCAGCAGATATGCTGAGCGCGAACACAGAGGGCAGCTTGGAGGAGGGCACGCCCAGGGGGCGGTGCATCTCCCTCGCGCCAAGCGAGGCTACAGGCACTGCCTTGACCAGCGCATTCAGGGGTCGGGGCACACCAGCAGCAACTTCAACAAGCTGGTGTTCCTCTGCGTCAAGTGCCTCGCCCATGAGGTCGGAATCGCCCTGGCGGCCTCCGCCCATGACTGCAACGAGAGCAGACACCGCGCCGCTCTCCACGACGTCACCGGAGCCGCTCTCGCCAGCAGATGCGACTGCAGCAGCCACACCAGCCGACTCACGCCGGCTGTTACGGTCTTGGTTTGGACCTGCAGAGACTGCAGAGCTGCCTGCTCGCCCAGCTGCCAGCACAGCCGAGCCCAGCTCGGGGTCGACTTGCTTGCGCACCATGGAGCTGAGCTGCGCTCGCAGCTCTGGCTCCTGGGCAGCTGATGCGGCCAGCGCCTGGGCGGTGATGTCTTTGCCAGCTCCAGCATCCACTGAGTCGTCGCGTGCAATGGCTAGCTCGCACAGGCCTCGTAGGCAGGCGTGTCGCAGGCGCGGGTCCACGCCAGGCATGTCGCTCACAGCAATCAAGGCAGGCGCTGCCCCCGCCAGAATAAGGGAGGGTCGCGTGACTTGGTGCGTCGCCATGGAGCACAGCACGCGGGCAGCATGGCTCAATGTCTCACCAGCCACCCAGGCGTCCCACACCGTCACTGCCCGTGCCGCATCAGACATGACCTTGGCCGCCTCTGCGTCTTCCGCTGCTGCGCTAGAAGTATCTCGAGACGTAGCAATGGTGGTAGTGGCTGCTGTGCTGTTTGAGGCTGCCTTGGAGGCAATTTCTTCCCCCGCATCCCCGTCAGCGTCATCCCCACCGTCGCTGCCGTCCAGAGCTCCAGCGAACTTCTCATTGTCATCTCCGCCATCCTGATCAGCGGAATCGCCCGTGCTGCTTGCACTGGCCTTGCGCTGGGCGGCCACGTTCAAGTCAGCTCCCTCTTCTGCCTGTCCATAGTCTTCGTCGCTGTCGCTTGAGTCCTCCTCCTCTTCGGCTTCGGCAAGCTTCCCCTCCAGGGCAGCCCCACCCTTGGGGGCAGGAGCTGCAGCACCCAGTGCAGCTGCTGTGGCAGCCATGGCGTATTCCTCGTCGTCCGCCAGGCCACCAAGGCGGTACGTAAGACGCTGCACCAGCGCCACAAGAGGAGACAGCATGGAAAGTTTGCTGTTGCGAGACTTGAAGGCGTCGGCCTCCAGCTCAGCGGTCGCAGCATGCAGCACATCGTGGATGGACAGAGCTCGCAGAGCCAGAGTCGCGCGGGCAACTGTGGCGGGCGGCACCTGCTCCGTGGGCAAATGCAGCACATCCCGCAGCAAGTTCAGCACACCTGACAGCACCAGGGAGTGTGCAGAGTCCGATGCGGAGCTCACAGCGTATTGAGCGACATCCATTGCGACGCCCTCCTCGCTATGGCCGACCATGTCATCGTCGGGGGTGGGCAGGGCAGCGCGCACAAGCACTGCCAAGATGCCATCTAGAGCCATCATGCATGCCTCCAGGTTGCTCAGGGCCACATTCACACAGCCGTCTGCACCAGGCAGCTTCATGCCCACAGATTCGGCAGCGGCACTCAATAGGGGGTGCACCGTGAATCGGAGGGGGGGGTGCTCCGCCACAGCAGCAGTTGCTGACAGACGGTGGGCGAAGGACACGTACTCGTTGCCGGCAGCCACAAGCACAGCCACCAGAGGTGCTGCTCCAGGCGACAGCGTCTTGGGCACTACAATACCGCAGTTCACAGCTTCGTCTGTGAGGTCCAAGCTGAGCAGTTTCTCGCGGCAGGCGCCGCGTGCAGAGGCACACAGGTTTGTCAGAGTGGTCAGCGCCGCCTGCGCCACATCCAGTGCTTTGCTCACATCCACGCCGATGCCCCCGGTCTTGTCGTGGCGCAGTGTACGCGCCGCCCGTGCAGCCAGGGCGACGCAGCCCTCCACTGCTCCTTCCTCCACCAGGTGGCCAGCAGTGTTGGGCATGAGGGACAGATAGTGCAGGGCGGTGGTGCATGCAAATGCGTCGCTGTACACCCCGTCTGCAGCCAGCGCCGTGAAGGCCCTGACGGCGCCTGCCTTGACAACGGCACGGCTCATGCTGCCCTTGCCCACTGACCCCCAAAGCAAGTTGATCAGGCCAGCCGCAGACTGGCGACGCACTGGAATGGCGTGCTCGTCGCTTGCTGCGAGGCGCACAAATACCGCAGGGGCGCCACCAGCCACAACACGTCGCTTCAGGGCTTCGCTTGGGGCGCAGGAGATGTTGTACAGGCCTGCAGCGCAGGACAGAAGCAGGGAGCGGCGGTCCTTCACAGCACCGTCGGCTGCAATCTGCGTTGCACTGCGCTCGCGGCCATCACTTTGTTCCTGGTTGAAGGGTGAGTCTTCGTCATCCTCTTCAGGGGAGGAGACAGCACGGGTGGCCAAGAGCACCAGCGCCTCCACGGCACCCTCAGCCACCAAGCGAGCCTCAGAGCCCTTCTCACGAGACACAGCCGCCAGCACACCAGCGAAGAAAGCGCCCACTACGGGGTCAGTGTTGCTTGAAATGACACTGGGGTCTGCCCCGCCCAGGCTAGCGCCTAAGCGGGTCCCGCCGCCTGGCAGCAACGCTCCTTGCACTACCAGATCATCAGAACTGGGGCCATTTGCACGGAGAATCTCAGGGATCTCTGCTCCAATAGGTACGGGCAGCAAGCGCTGACCCGAGGCAGATGTGTCATTCCCAGTGGAGTGCAGCTGGTTCGAGAACAGCAGCGCATGAGGCTTCCACTGTGCGTCCACCTCGAGGCCAGCACGAGTGGCGGCATCCATGCCTTGCATGGCCATGAGGGTCTCTAGCATGCCTCCGTTGGCCTGCATCAGCGTGGTGTCTGAAGCGGAAGGGTCAGACGATCCATCCCGCAGTGTGCCAGCGGCACGCCCAGCTGCGCGTGCGGCAGGGTCGGCATCGCTGCCCTGTGTCAGCACAGAAATCACGCTGCGAAGACCGCCTTCACGCACCAGCAGGGCCTGAGCGTCACCATCGTGGGCCAAGCGGTACAGAGTGATGGCGCATGCGCGCTGGGTGCGCACATCTGCCGACAGGGACAGCTTCTGCAGAGCCCAAATCACCCCCTGGTGCAGAACAGCCAGGCGAACCATCGGGCTGGCCATCAGGTTGTGCAGCGTTTCCATGCATGTTGCTTGCGTGGGCGCATCAGAGTTCTTGATCAGGGCGATCACCAGCAGTGCCGGCACCACACCGGCCTCCACCATCTCATCCTCGGCGTTCTCCACGCGAGAAAGGTTGTACAGCAGGCCCACGGCCTCCTGGCGCACACCTGACATGCTGCTGCCACACAAGTCCACAGCCACAGGCACAGCGTGGGCGTTGTACACCATGCGGGTGCTGACGGACATGTCTTCGGACAGGATGCGTAGCGCCGCTGTGACACGCTGCCTAATCGGGTCCCCGTCGCGCGTGAAAGTACACAGGGCAACCAGCGCCTCCATGACACCCAAGCCCACGAGGCGGGCGGAGTCGGCAGTGTCGGTGGCCATGGCACTCAGTGCAATGGCGCACTGGTTGCGCAGCACAGTGGCTGTGCGTCCAAGCAGCTCCACCTGCAGCTCGCTGTGCTCAGCCACCTGCCCCTGCAGCGCCGCGCTGTGGTTGCTGGGGGGCAGGGGGCGCTTCGGCGCCTGCGACGCTTTTGCTGCTGCAGCTTGTTTCTCCTTCAGAGACAAGGCTGGGCCCTGGGCGGCAGGGGACGCCATGCTGGGTGATGCGCCCTCAGAGCTGACCAAGTCTGAGCCGTCCTCTGCAGATGCAAGGGCTGTGGCCAGGTCTACTTCGATGTTGTTCACGTTCACGCTGGGGCCCTTCAGCTCCGTGGCGGCCACTTGCACGTTGCGGATGGCCATGTCAGCCATCCGCGAGGCAGCCACCAAACGCCCACCTACAATGGAGTGCACATCAAACACGCTCTGGGCGTATGCCACCGTGAGCATGCTGCGCAGGGGGGAGGTTGCGATGGGGATGAGCAGTGCCAGCAGACCCTCATGCACCATGCTGTCCCGTGCCTGGGAGGAGGTCAGGCTGAGGTTGGCAATGATGCCGATGGCGTCAGCCAGGCAAGCCAGGGGAGCCTGGCAGGTGGGGTAAGCCAAAACGCCCACGGCTGCACTGCCCACACGGGGCGTGGTGGGGGCAGGTGGTGCAGTGCGCTGCTGCTCATCGCCCTCCATTTCCTCAGATGTCCCGGACATATTGAAGACGGCAATGTCCACATGTGGAACACTGTTGCCCTCCAGCGACATGGTCACGGGAACAGCCAGAGCCTTGTCTGGTTCACGCATGGCGGTCACGGATTGGTTGCCGTTGGATGCACCGCTGCGGGCTGCACCGGCCAGCACTGGGGGCTTGGCCAGGGGCACGGGGGCGGGAGAGGACAAGAGCGCAAAGCGGGGAGAGCCTGGCTGCAGCAGCGTGCGCAGCAAGGCAAGCAGGTCGGGGCATGCCAGGATGTGGCGCTCCCAGCCCTCGCCTGTGCTCAGGTTGCGCAGGGTGGCCAGTGCAAAGGAGAGCACCACAGCGGGCTCAGGGGCAGCCTCAGGCGCCTCAGTGCCGTCTACCAGCACCCACTGCTTTCTGTTCACGGTGTTGATGTCCTGCTTCAAGGCGGCATCTTGTGCGGCCATACGGTGGCGCATGGAGGTGGGAGACATGCTTGGGTCGTTGGGGTCGCGTGCGCCCGCGATGCCGCCTCCAAAAGTAGCAGCCCCGCCGATGCTGACGTTGAGCCCACGAGGACGGCTGATGGCCACGGGCGTATCAGCTGCCTTGCTGTCTTCTTTTATCTCTCCCTCATTGCTGAAGACATCGGCACCCATGCTGCTGCGAGCAGCTTCGGCTGCAGCCACAGCAGCAGACCTGGCTGAAGCCACATCTTCGCGGCTGCGGGAGACGTGAGTCTCTGCCAAGCGGCGCTGCGCATTTACGGCCAAGGTCAAGTTGCACTTGAAAACAGCTAGCACGTCACTGTCACTGTCCACGTCAGAGTCGGTTCGGCCTGTGGCAGCAAATTTGTAGGCTGCGGCCGACCCGAATGCAGGCTTGAAGCTGCTCACGTCATCGACGGTCATTCCCATGACGGTCTCACGCAGCTCCCGGTGGCAAGACATATTGAACATGGCCTGGGTGAGCAAGGGGCGCTCAGGCAGCAGTGCAGCGCCTGACTCGTCTCCAGTTTCCATGGCCTGTGCCAGCTGTGTGAGGCTGGCGACGACCCCCCCCTCGAGCAGGTAAGGGGCCCCCTGTGGCGCCTTGAAGGAGTTCACGATTCCAGTGAGAGCAACCTTGCGAGTGGGTCCATCTTCGCTTTGTGCCAATGCAGCGAATGCGCGCGCAACGTTGTGCTGGGAAATGATGTGCGCCGCCCTTGGCGTCTGCCAGGTCAGGCGATTCAGCGCCATAGCCACCTTCCGACGCACAAGGGTGGCCGACAGCAGAGACAAGCTGCGGTCAGCAGGCACGATGGAACCGGAGCTGTGGACGGGGCTTGCCATTCCTTGGCCACTGCCTGCTCGAGCCTGGGCATGCGAGTTTTGCACCAAGCCGGCTACCTTGCTTGAAGTCACCAGCACCACGCCAGCCCCGTACTCCATATCGAACACCACGGAGGGCGGCGCAGCAGCTGCATCTGGAGCAGACTGGGGCACACCCGGATGGCTCACTGCACTGGCCAAGGCGGCGTCTTGCGCTTGCTGAGCGACGCCGGAGGGGGGGCGCCCGTCCGCTGCCCCAGACTTCCCGAGGCGTCCACGGGCAGCTGACACGTGCAACATGGTGCCGCGACGCGCCATCTCGGAGGCTGCCTGAGGCGTCAGCGGGACACCCACCTGGGGCTTTGCGTGCAGCTGCTCCAGGGGCAGATGCTCCTCCAGATGGATGAGGGCCACACGGGAGAGAGCAGCGGCAGCACCGCAGTGTGCCAGGTAAGTCTCTGCCGAGGGAGCGGCAGCCATGCGGGCCAAGGCTAGTGCTGCACGGCGCAGGGTGAAGGTGTTCAAAAGGGATACTGGGGCGCCCGTCCCCTGTACCCCTGCATGAGCGTCGGCACAGGAGTGAATCACGCTGCGCAGAAGCAGCACTACCCCCTCCTCGTTGGCACGGCGCATGTAGGCCCGGGAGCGAGTGAGGTTGTACAGCACGTGGGCCCCCAGAGAGCAGCGCTGCTCGTGTGTGAGCCAGTCCCATGCACTAGCAATGACCTCCAGTGCGCCGTTGTTCAGCAGCGACTCTGCGCCTTGCCAGCACCCAGAGATGTTGCACAGGGCCTTCACGCCGAGGGTGAGACACCAGGCATCCACCAGACCCAAGCGAGCTCCCTGCACAGTACTGCGCACACTAGCGTTTTCAATGTCGTTGGATTGTGCGCCAAGAAGCTCAGAGAGGTCTTCAGGGATGCCAGGCTTCACCAAGCCAGCCTTGACATGGGTCTTCATCACGGGCTGAAAGAGGTCCAGCAGCGCCTTGACTCCACCGGACGCGATGAGCACCTTGCGGTACGCCCTGTGGCAGGAGAAGTTGAACATGGCTGTGAGGATCATGATCTTCATCTCGGCATCGTCCCCCAGATTCAAGCTGAGGCCCTTTCCAACGTCAGCCAGGGCAGCCACGACGCCGGACACCTCAGACAGCTCAGATGGGGACGGCGTCTCGCCTGCCACAGACGCAGCGGCGGCAGCGACGCGGCGTGCGTGTGCACCCCCCTTCCGTTTGGGCACATGGGGCGGCGGCGGGATGCGCTCTTGGTAAAAGCTGTACCTGGGGTCCCCTGAGGTCAACGCAGACAGGTTGGCCAGTGCAACAATGCAGGTCAAGCGAGAAGCACTGCCTGCTGTAGATTCATGCAGCACGCGCAGGAGGGCAGGCATGGCACCCTCAGCCACAATGGCACGGCGTGCCGCTGGCTTCCGCATGCTCATGTCGCGCAAGGCAAGCGCGCACTGCTGGCGCAAAGAGGACTTGCGATCTTCGCCAGATTCATCTCCAGCCTCACTGCCACCAGGAGAGCGGTAACTATCGCTGGGCGATTTGCTTTCTCTGTGGGTTGCTCCCTTTGTCGCCGTGCGACGTGCTGTGTAGTTTGCAGATTCGGTGGACTTGAGGCCGCCTACAGCGGACAGAATGTCCAGCACAGACGTGCCCAGTAACGAGCTGTCCTCCCCTTCCTCCTCCTCTGCAGCTGCTGCCAGACGAGCGGCACGAGATGCAGGCCGCCCTGCAGCGTGGCTGGCTGACGCCCAAGTGGCCATTGTGCCAGTGCTGTCACGGTTCGGCTCTGACGGGGGTGCCGGCTGCAGCATACCCTGGCTGTTGCGGATATTTGCAGTGGATTGGGCGCTAGGATTGCCTGCATTGTCGCCCAGGAAGCCTGGCGAAGACGGTCGCAAGTCGGACAAAAAGGCATCCAGAGCCCCAGTCTCGCCGTGGTCCGCAGTGTCAGAGAGCAGCGATGGCTGGGAAACCAAACCACCCTTGCTTGAGGCACTTGTGCCAGTGCGACCACTGTCCCGATATGCTGCTAGCTTGTCACTTGCTCGGGAAGATTGGGCTCCGCCAAATGCAGGGTCATCTCGATGACGGCGTGACAAGTAAACCAACGAGGAGCTGTAGTCAGATTTGGTTCCAAAAAGATCACCCTTATACGGTTGCAGCACACTGCCCACGTCTCCAGAAGCACTGTGGGCCATGTGCTCGTGTTCAGAGATACTGGCACCTGCAGGGAGCTGGGTGCGCTTGGACTTGGGAGGGGGTGCGGAATTCGACTCGGCATCTTTGCCAGAGCTTGTGGAGAAGGCATAGCGGCGCCTTGACTGCGCTTCCGTTGCGAGAACCCGTGCTAACTTGTCGACTTTGTTGTATTGGCGCCAAAAGCCCGGCTCCTTGTGAAGATTCCACTTGCGGGCAAGCGTTTTCAGCGCCTCATATCGCACAGGGCCGCCCTGATTGGGCGCAACGATCCGTTCGCGGATCAAGTGAGTTCTCAACGACTCGAGCAACTCACGCTCTTCCATGCTTGATAGTAACTGCACAAAAAGCAGTTGCGTGACAAGACGATATACTCATGAGGGTCTATCAAGGCCGCTGCGCGACAAGCTCTGCTCACTGCAACAGTCGCACACACATACCTGTTCCATCTGAACTGTTGCATGCGAGCGGCGATTTGCAGCCAGTGTCAGTGCAGCATTACTGAGATGTTGCGATGAAGCAGACCTGCGAAAGCCAACGAATGTCAGTATCGCAGCCGGGGTAGCATGGGAGGGAAAAACGCTATACTCACGGCTCCAAAGACCGACTGCTTGGTGGTGCGCGAGCCGCACGTGGCGAGCGTGCATATGCACGGCCAGACATAATAAAGCTTGTGTGGGGTTCACCAGCAGCAAGAATTGCGAGCTGCAGCTGCTTTGCTTGGACAAGCACAGATGGGTCGCTGCGACGTAGGCCGCTAGGAAATACGTACAGGCCTGGAAGGTCAAGGGGCCAGGAAAACCAAGAACAGTTTGTGGTCGAAAGTTGGGTTTGTCACACTCTCTTGCGCGGCTTGATTCTGCCACGCTGCCGTTTTTGTCTCCTAGCACTGCAGGGGGGTCTCTCTCACTGAAACGAAAGCAAGGCCATTTTCTACCAGCAGCCACCGCACACCCATGCAACTCTCCAGACAGTCAAGTAGACGAGAATCATCATGTGCAAGCACAAACACTTTGGAAAGCAAATGGATTCACAGGCAGCACACAAGCTCCAACTGCCCGGCTGCGGGAGTTAGCCGACAAAGGCTGCGTCGTCAAACAGCATCAACGGCTTGCGCTGCTCCTGCTGCAGGATGCTGGCCAATTGCCGGATGCCACTGACCCCTAATGCATCGATGACGAGGCGCCTGGTGGTGTTTGCAGCGCTGCCCCCGCCCCCGTTGGAGTGCAAGGATGAGTCAGGCACTGCCGCCGTGTCCACCAGCATGCGCATGAGCAGCCGTCGTAGAGAGAGATCCAGCACCCGCCAAAGCACCAACGCAGGCGTGCTGTGTCGCATCCAGGACAGCTGCTTCACCAGGCGAGGCATTGGCTCCTGCACCAGGAGAGCGCTGACAGCATGCTGCAGCAGTTGCCCCTGCCCGGTGGCCTGTGACTTTGTCAGGTGCCGGGAAGACTGCACGATGTCCGACACATACCTAACAGAGCATAACAGCTCGCCATTGGCAATGTACTCGTCGAATCGGCTCTCCACCGCCAGGAAGGGCTGGTAGGTCCACGCAGAAGCGGGCGCCCCGGCCCCCGCCATGGGGGACAAGCTGGCACTGTGGCTGGCATCCACACGCTGACGCAACATGATGACCACACTGCTTGTGGCCCTGGAGCCCGTGCACATGGCGTGCAGCCGGGCCAGCAACAGCCCGCTCGTTGAGACGTCGTGGTGGGTAAGCAGATCCGAGGCGCTGGCAGCGGCTCCTGAGGCACTGCGGGCAGCAATGCGAGCCAGCTCGGCAGCTGTGCTGCGCTCGATGCCCATCAGCTGTCTCCACATCGGCGTCATGACCATGCTTTGCGTGGCGATGGCGGTGGTGGGCAAGTCCAGCACTGCGGGGGCGTTCAGCTTAGATAAGTGCAGCCTGTAGGCTGAAAACACTTCCGTGGTCAGGCCCACAGAGGAGTTGCCGTCCACAACGTTTTGAAAGAAGGCCTCCATGGCAGAGGCGACCTGTGGGCTCAAGCTGCTGGCGATAAAGGCAAGCTGGGAGCACTTGCTCAGCACAGTCTGCAGCGGCAGACGGTTCAGCCCCACAAGCTTGGAGCCACGCTGCTTGTGATTCAGGTACTGTGCAGAGTGGCCTGTTGCGCTGATGTGCAGGCTGGCAAAGTCAAACACGGTGAGGCTCGGTGGAACGGCGACCTCTGAAGCGCCCATGCGGATGGCGATGACGGTTGCCACGAAACCGACCAGGGTGAGATGCACACCATCCCAAACATGTGCAAGAATAGCTTGCAATTCGGGGGATGCAGTGGAGCTGTCTCCGGTGTACGCCTGTCGCACCAGCTCGTTGTTCAGCTTAGACAGCTGGGAGGAGTGGGAGGAACACAGCCGCAGGGGAAGCGTGACGCCTCTGCCAGTAGCCATGGCTGCCAAAGAGTGCCCATCGCGTGCAGCGACGGCCTGGTCCAGCTTCGCTGCCAGCTGTGGCAGCTTGGCCGCCATGGGCAGGGAGCCATCCTCCGTTAAGCCGCACAATACAGTATTGGTCAGCAGCGCAGCGGCAGGGGGTGGGCCCTTAGGCGCAGCGCCGCTTGACGACTCCTCTGGGGGGCTGGGCGTCTCTTGCGGCACCAGCTTTGCTTCGGCGTGGGTCTGCCCCTGCACTGCATTGCACAGGCGAATGGGCAGTGACGTGTCCACCTCCACACCGGGCAAACCAGGAAGAGTCAGGATGGAGCTGCCACCCACAGTGTGCCCTGGGAGTGCGTGGTCACTTGTGTGCATGGCGTGTGGGCTGTTGACGGCCAGCATGGCAGGTGCGCTGTCAAACGAGGAGATGCGGTCAACACGGGGCCCACTGGCGGACAGGTCCCCACTGCCAGCCAGCGGCGTGGTAGCCACCATGCGGCTGCCAGGCATAGCCGATCCAAGATTTGACGGGATGCGCAGCGACATGCCTGTGCCCTGCGACGAGTTGCTCATTTGCCTTGGGATGCGAGGCGTCCCTGCAGCATACTCAAGCAACTGCACCCCGCTGTAAATATTGCCAGCAGATGCAGCAGGCTGCTGGTTCACCCCAGGGGCTGACACAGACTGGTAAATTCCTTGGTTAGCGGGGGCTGTGGCAGGCCAGCCAGGCTGGCTGAAGTGGTGGAAGCTTGAAGCTGGAGCTGGTGGAAGCGCTACTCCGCCTGCACCCCAGGTGCGCACATTTTGGGCCTGCGCACCGTGTGGGTGTGAAGCTGCGCTAAAGCGTAAATCCATATGTTGTGGAAACCCAGAAGGTTGGCTTGGTAGAGTTGCTGTATCACTCGATGCTCTGATGGGAGCTTGCTCGCTCGTACCACTATGGCGAAAGTCCACGTTGCTAGCTCCTTCCGCTCCGCCGTTTTGCCTTCCTCGTGGGCGCTCTGAAGACGAAGTCTGGGACGAAACATCGTCTGTGCTACAATTCAAGCCCAATCTTTCGCATCTGCGCAGTAAATGTATCGTTGGTTTTTGCTCTGCTTGAATGCCAAGTTCTGCTTCATCCGCATGCGAACGAATTCCGCACCTATTACAGGGCCGGGCTCCGTCGCATTTGCGTTTTCTCAGGCGACAGTTTGCGCAAGATTTGCCATTTCCGATGCGTATGCGCCTTTTCTCGGCAGGCTTGACGTTTGCAGCAGCCGGGCGCTTTTGACCACCGACTGATCCAGACGTGCGCTGAGTCGGCATTGTGTGGAGCGCGGGACGAGGGCAAAGCAGGTATGCGTGCAAGGCACGAAACTTCCACTCCCACTGTTTGGAAGCCGGCAAGATTTGGCTCTTGCATACAACTAAACATGCAAACGACGAAGCAAGCAGTGCAGGTCACTGTGCAGGAGACCTTTGCCCCCCTTGCCGAATGTCCGTTGCAAGAAGCAGGGCCAACATGCAAGCATGGTTTGGCAGGCGGTATTTTCGTGCTTCGGCTTCATGTGGGGCGTGCTTATCATTTCATTTGGTCCGACGTCGCTTTGTTGTTTGCAGCCAGAGCGGGCAGGTCTACCTACGCGCTCTCCCATACAAGCAGCAGCGCCGCATCGGTGTGGTCAGCAAATCGCAAAGGGCTCGCTGTAAAGCAACTAGTCACAGGTGTTTATTATGGGTCAAGCTGCTGGCAAGATTATACAGCTTAGCGGGCGACAGCTGAAGGTGAAACAGCTGCTCGCGGAAGGTGTGTAAAATTCTTGCCTTCGCAAAATCCACGAGAACTAACTGTTTCGCAGGCGGCTTCGCTTTCGTCTACATTGCTGAAGACCCCGTTACGAAAGAAGTTTTTGTTTTGAAGCGTGTGAAAGTTGCCAATGACAACAGCATCAACGTTGCGCTCGCCAGGTAAGTCCACCTGCGTTGCCACTACTGCGAGCCAATCACCCCATGCACTCGTCTGGTTATCGCAGGAGTGAGATAAAGATACTTGTGCGTTGATTCCTTTTCATAAAGCAACACTTGTGCATTCAACTTGTCTTGTTCTGTCACTCAAGCGATGTGTCGCCATTTGCAGACTGCCCTCCCTCCGCATCCACACGTCGTACGCCTGATCGACCACCGGGTTGTCACTGACGACAACTTCACCGAATTCGACATGGTTTTAGAGAACTGTTCAGGTGGGGCAGTCATCCACGAGGTACTGGACGCAAGCGAGGCTGGGCACAACTTGGCCGAGGACATCATCCTGGCTCGAATTGCAGACACTGCAGCTGCCATTGAGTACTTGCATTCACAATCGCCCAGCATTGCACACAGAGACATCAAACTGGAGAACATGCTGCTCATGGACGAGGCCCGCTCAGCGGACAGCGTCACCAAGGTGTGTGACTTTGGTTCATGCTCAACCTGGCAGGGCTCTCTGTCAAGGGCTTCGGACATCACACGCATGGCTGACGTGGTGGACCGTACAACCACACCCCACTACCGCCCCCCAGAGCTAGCAGACCTGCACCTGCGCCTGCACGTAGGCCCCAAGGTGGATGTGTGGGCCCTGGGGGTGGCCTTGTACAAGCTCATGTTCCATGTGACACCCTTTGAAGATGCTGCGGGCAACTCACAGCGCATGGGCATTCTCAGTGGCAAGGTTAAAGTGCCTTCCGGGCATCAGTACTCTGCCGCCGCTGTTGACCTCATGCGTGCATGTCTCACTTACGACCCGTCAGAACGACCCTCCATCCACGATATCATTGTGCAAGGCAGCCAAACATGCTCGCATTGGCCTGCACGTCACTGCCGGGTGCAGGTTGGCCACCAGGGCCCCAGTCTGGCGCTGCCCGCTAGCGCTGCCTCTGCAGAGGGCTCACGCCCCCGACAGACAGGCCGGGGTCAGCTGGGCGAAGCTCTCGCCCACGGGCCCACCTCTTCATCTCTGGAGGGGTCGAATAGCTTGGAGTTGGGCAGCTCTGTGGGCCGGAGGGGGGGGGGCTTCCAGCGCACCCTGGCTGGCACCCCCACCCTGGATGACCCATGGGCAGATGAGGACAGAACGGGGGGGGGGCTGGCCTTCCACGATGCCGGCAGTGGCACAGTGGCACTTTCCCCAGTTGGACTGAACGACACAGTGTCCCCTGCAGATGCTGGAGGTGGCAGTGATGACCCGTTCTCGGCGTGGGGCGAGCACAGCAGCGAAGCTCGCACCCCCGCCACAGCGCCTGCGGCTTCTGGGCAAGCCAAGTCCGGCAGTGGGCAGCAAAGACGGAGCCTGAGCAAACGAGTGGTGAGCATGGCTGCTGGGCTCACCGCTGCAGTCAGTGGTATGCGGCGGCCCTCAGGGCGAGCTGCGGCAGCTTCCAATGGTGTGTTCGAGGACGAGCCTGCCACTGCTGCTGCGCCTGGGATGGCAGCCGTGCTGCCGCCCCCACCTATTCACACACAACGAGCTGACACTCAATCAGCGCAGCCGCGCTCGTCTGGTGCACCTGGCAGCGTGGCGTCTGCAGGTGCCGCCCGTGGGGTGCTGGAGTCGGTGCAGACGCGCATGATGCAGTTATTTGGGGGGGGGCAGGAGAAGCGTCGATGGGTCATCAAAGCTACTTCGGGGCTGACACCTGGACCGCCCAAGCTCAAGTATGTGCGACGATTGGTGCTGGATGCGTATGACTGCGGAAGCGCGGACGCAACGTACTCAAACCTGTCCCGGCTTCCCCTGGGCAGCGATCCTGTAGTGGCGGTGAAGGCCTGTGTGCTACTGCTGCGGTTATGGCAACAAGGCCCGCCTCTGGCACTTGCCACTGCTGGTGTGATTGCACAGGATGTCAGCGGCGTTCGAGACACGTGGCGCACACTTCGCAGCACCTTCCAGCGAGAAACGGGCGGCGCCTCCCAAAGCTGCCCTGCAGGCGAAATGGAACTCGCCGACTACACAGCCAGCTATGCTGCAGCTCTGGCTTCGAAGATCTCCCTGCACTCCCGTCGTCAGGATTTCTCCCCCCTGTTCACAGCTGGGGGGGGGCAAGCTGGTGAAATCGTGTCTTTGGCTGCCGATGTGCGCGTGTCTTCGAAACTGCCGACCGCGTACTCAAACCTCAGCGTTGCTTCGGAACTGATGGACTACTTGGACTTACTGATTGCGACACACCTTTCAGGCCTGTCCATTTCTGACCCTGCAGTCAAGGCGGTTGTGGCCCTGTTGGGCACTGCGAAGCGGCCAAGAGCTGGAACTGATGGCTCGCACACAAACGCGCACACCTCTTCAGTACGTGAATGGCCAGTGGGCCCTGTGGAGGCGTGTGTCTTTGGATCCACCCAACCCCTGCTCCGGGAGACATGGAACGTGTTCCGAGCTGCTCTGGCCATTCTGCTGCAGCTGAAAAGCGCCTCGCTGCGCTCAGCTGCTGCAGCAGTGAACGCAGGGGGGCAGCCTGTACAAACAGCAGCGCAGCGCACACTTACACAGCTGTGCACTCGTCTGGACAGCCATCTGGAGCAGCTGCGCAAAGTGCACGGCAGCGTGATGCGAGCGACACAGGCCGGGGCACACCCGTGTCTGGATGTCCTGGATGGCTTACCCCAGCTGCCGCCCTCTAGTCCATTCTCCAGCCCATCAACAGCTGCAGAGCTGCTGGCTTCGTCTCGTGGCCCACGCAGTATGCTGGAAGGTGGGGCACTTGGCAGCCCAGCACCGCTGTCGGGGGGGGCTGCCGCCATGCGGAGATTTTCGGATGTGTCCAGCACACCAGTACTTGAAGCAGACGAGGGGATTCATGGCTTGCGAAACGACGGCAGCATCGCCACGGGTGCTGGTAGTGGCATACCCGCCATGCAGGGGCTGTCGGCGAGGGGGGGGGGCGGTGATTGGGCAGATGACGAGGACAGCGACAAGGAAGAGGACGCGACGGGGGCGACCGGCGGTCCTGACGGCACCTCTGTGGGGGGCGCAGCCATGCGTTTCTTTAGGCGCATGGGGCGCACCTCGGCAGAGGAGCAGCTGTTGGACGATATGGCAGCAGCGGCGGCCATTGAGTCACCTGGCGCTGCCACCGACCCCATGCGGGCTGCTGCATGGGTGTGCTCGCAGGCAAGGACTCTGCTTACGGACGGCACTGCTGCTCCTGTGGCCAAAGCAGCAGATGCTGATTTCAACGTGCAGCGTGCTCTGGCACTTGTGTGGAGCATGCCTGGGCACGATGTGTGCTGCGAGTGCAGCGCCAAGCGCCCGAAGTGGGCCAGTGTCAACATGGGACTGCTGCTGTGCTTGAACTGCAGTGGGGTCCATCGACAGCTGGGCACCCACATCTCAAAGGTGCACTCTCTGACCCTGGATGAGCCACGGCCTGCCTGGTTGAGGCGGCTTCTCAAGGTGGGCAACGTGCGAAGCAACGACTTCTGGCTGGCCAACCACGCCACCGTGAGCCACCGGGACCCCCGTGCACCATCCCCGCCCACATCCAGCAGCGACATGATGGCGCGCTCTGCCTGGGTGAAAGCCAAGTACATTGCACGCGCATTTGTATCCCCCGCAGCCCCTGCTGACGGAAGCCACGACCCAGCCAGCCTGGCTGCGGCTGGATACCCACTGTGCCGGTATCTGCTGAAAGCAAGCAGTGCTGAAGCTGCCGCTGCTGCAGCGTCAACCCCAGAGGTGGATTTCGCGTCGGAAACAGCCCACGTCGTGTCAGCCCATGCTCCGGCGGCCCACGCCCGGGGTGCAGCTGCTGGCGGCAAGTACAACCCGTTCACATCGGAGGCACCTGTGCCGCCACCAGTCCAGGAAGACGACCCGTTCTCAGCCCTTGGTGCAAGGCAGGGCAGCAACACAAGCGATCACGTCGTGCAGCAGACTGACGATGGGTGGGGCACATTGAGCGGAGTGCAGCCCGGGGAGCCTTCCGCCGACCCCTTCGATGGGCAACTGCCCCTGCGGGTAGTTGGCATGGTAAAAGGGGGGCAAGAAAAGACTAATGTGCTGATTGCTGTCACAGATCGGGCGGTAGACCCGCCTGGTGTGGCTGAAGGGGACGGGGACGACCCCTTCCTGCCTATCCAGCCCCCCCGCGGGCAGCACGCCCGCGGCAGCAGCCACGTGTCTGCAGCTTCAACGCTCACGTCCAGCTCTGAGGACCTACTCAGCATGAAAGGCCTGCCCATGACTGGCGTCCAAGGCAGCAGCAGCAAGGGTATCCCAAGTTTGGTGCCCCAGCGAGGGGCCCCCCAAGTGGCGGTTGGCGGCAGGGGTATTTCTCACGCACACCTTGACGGGGGCTTCCCCTCTGTAGACATCGATAGCACCATGTTTCACACTGCCAATGGGAGTGTGTCCTCTGCAGGGGACTCGCATGGCGAGCAGGGGTCGCCCACGCTTGGCGCACAGCCCCATGAAGACGCTGGATGGGGGCCAGCGCCACCAGCCCCGGAGCACTTCACTGCTGCGGGGGCTGCAGCAAGCACTGGTGGAGACATACTGGATGAAGTTCCGGCACAGACCGCCTTGGCTGCGCACGTGGACAGCTTGTGGTCTGCCCACATTGAAATTGCTTGGGGTCACATTCAGATCGGAGAGCGCATTGGCACGGGGGGCTTTGCAGAGGTGTTCAGGGGGCTGTATCGTGGCACAGAAGTTGCTGTGAAGAAGCTCTTGCATAAGCCCAGTGCGTCAGGCAAGGGGAGAAGCGTCTCCAAGGCGGTGACGGACTTCAAGGCTGAAGTGACACTCATGACCCGCCTGCGGCACCCCAACATTGTCCTGTTTATGGGGGTGGTGACGGAGCCACTCAGCTTGGTGACGGAGTTCTGCAGCCGTGGCAACTTGTTCGACCTGCTGCACAACCCCAAGATCCCCCTGACCTGGAGCTTGCGGCAGCAGATGGCGCTTGATGCCGCCCGTGGCATGAACTTCCTGCATACCAGCCAACCCATCATCATCCACCGGGACCTGAAGAGCCTCAACTTACTGGTTGATGACCGATGGGCTGTGAAGGTCGCTGACTTTGGCCTGGCGCGTTTCAAGGCGAGCACTGGCAGTGCCGGCCTGTACACGGCGCAGTGCGGCACTATGCAGTGGATGGCCCCTGAGGTCATTGCGGGGCACCGCTACACCGAGAAAGCTGACGTGTTCTCCTTTGGCATCAACCTGTGGGAGCTCTTGACCCGGGACATCCCCTACCGAGGGATGCAGGCCATGCAGGTGGGCTATGCTGTGCTAAATGCTGGGCTGCGCCCGCCCATCCCGCCAGATGCTCCAAAACCGTATGCTGCGCTGATCAAGGCGTGCCTACGAGCCGATGCGGCCAAGCGCCCTACATTTGCTCAGATCATTGCTGCCTTAAGCAAGATGATCAGTGCTAGCGTTGGGCAAAGGTGACTCAGCGAGTGTGAACAATGATGATGCATTTATAGAGTAGTGCTACACACAAAGCCCGGCAAGTGCCCCATGGGGCAATGCGTTTGTCAAAATTGACGAGGTGGAGCACAAACAACAGGCCGGTGGGTGTGTGCCATCAGTGCACCACAACCATAGTCTTCCAGGTGGCACTCAGTCATGCCTGCTAGCTCCAAATTGAAAGTTGGCGGGGTGAAAACTACTGCTCCCTTGCAGACTCAACCAATGAAGTTCAGGCACACCAAGAAGAGCACAAGGTTGCATAATATGTAATCAGCAAAGGCTGATTGCTGCGATTTGCCCTTGAATTCGTCATCTGTCACTTGCATTCGCAAGCCAACTGCAGGACAGGTGTTTCAGTGAGACAAGACCACTGCGAAGGGCGCCAGGCACTTACGAGTGAACACGAAAACACCAGCACAAGCTGAAAGACCTGATAAAAAGGAGTTGAAGGGGAAGGTGCCCACCAGCAACATGTACAATACTTGGATTCCAGCAGTGAAGAAGGAGAATGCCAGGAAGGCATCCAATAACCGCACCTGTGCGGGTGCTTTTGACATGTAGTCCCTGTGGACGTTCTTCAGGTTCTCAATGATTTCTTCCATTGTGAAATGTGTTCAGGCTGGGCTCGTGCAAGTGGTCAGGAGCTTAGGATCACGCTTCAAAACTGCTAAGCAAACAAAGCTGATGTGAGCAGGAGCTGCACAGCAGCAGCAAGACAGGACCGGACAGTCAGGAAAACTTGCAGTGAGCGAAACTTTGAAAAATGGCGACTCAAGTCAAGAATTTCCACGGCTTAACTCTTGCCTGGCCTACAGGAAAGGCCCACATTCGAGCCATGAATTGTTTGTGCCCATGGCCCCCACCACCCACATGCACTCCCAGCGCCCTTTGCACTGTGCGTAAAAGTGTAGTATGCGAACAAAAGTTGTTTCAAGAAGAAAAATAATTTTGATTCGGTAGGAGCAAAGAACAGTTCATACCTTTGTGCTCCACATTTGCACGTGTGACAATCTCGTGCTTGATTTCTCTCACACACATCCCGCCATGGCTCTGAAGAGGATCCAGAAGGAGCTGTCAGATTTGGGCAAAGACCCGCCAAGCAACTGTAGTGCTGGACCTGTCGGAGACGACCTTTTCTCATGGTACGTTGGCGTTTCGTGTTTGTCGGGGAACTCCATGAGTGTAGCAACACTCTCGAAAGAACCCCATGCTTTGGTGCTAAGTGCTTGCAAACCCGCCTCGGTTAACTTGATGATGAACCGGGCGTGTTTGGGCGCGTTGACCTGGTCTGTGCCTTGGCATGGACTGTCA
>Ga0307982_1000832_pt1 | contig 24605 bp, 24 predicted proteins | sample OrgLakmetagen989_FD_201847 | JGI IMG/M metagenome (GOLD analysis project Ga0307982, IMG submission 201847) | Saline water microbial communities from Organic Lake, Antarctica - #989 | ecosystem: Environmental > Aquatic > Non-marine Saline and Alkaline > Saline | place: Antarctica: Organic Lake...
CCGGTTCTGTGCAGCTGCCAGCAGCCGGCAGCGGGATGCCATCTTGAGCCTACATTCGAATCCGCGGCGCCTCACAAAGTTAAAAGTAGCAGAACTTGCTGAGGTATTTGCTTACGCGCCGAGCTTCCGATCTGAGAAAGGAAAATTTTCCAAAGGAAAATATAATGGCGCCTAATAATCGACGAACGAATGCCAGCAATGCGAACTTGCTGAGGTATTTGCTTACGCGCCGAGCTTCTCCGATCTGAGAAAGGAAAAATTTCCAAAGGAAAATATAATGGCGCCTAATAATCGACGAACGAATGCCAACAATGCGAGCTGCCGCTTTGCCCCCCCAAATACCCAAACCTAGGTAGTCTAGTTAGTTAGGTAGTTAGGGTAGTTCACTAATATAATGGTACTGCACCCCTTATGTCCTCCCGTGCATCCGAGTACTTGCCTCTTGCTCTCTCTTCTCACTCCTCACTCCTCAGTCACGACGTCACGACTCTCGGCATTCGGCCTTCGGCTGTGCACGGTAGGGTTGATAAAAATAAGTATTACTTATATATGCAAATTTTTGTGGCCAAATAAGTAATTTTATAGGTAAATAAGTAACAGATTTTTCGACTTTTCCTGAAAAATGGGACTTTGAAAAACCGGAATTCTAAAAATGGTACTTTCTCGCCCTAATATACGGTATATACCACCGTATTTACCGTATTTACTTAATTATTTACTTATTTGGGTCAAAACTGTTACTTATTTTTACGAACCCTAGTGCATGGGCGCTAGCTAGCTCTACTCATACTCCTAACACTCCCAACATGGGTGCTGGTCCTAGCGTCTTGGCGAATGAACTCAACAAGCCTCATGATTGCTCTGATGTACAAAATGAGGAAGAGGCGAAGAAAGAGATCATTCGGCTGCGGAAGTTGCTTCGGGATAATCAGCGTGGGCTTGAAAGTGCGATTAGCGCAACTGGTCAAGCACTGCCGAAAGAATCTTCCAGCCTAGCATCCAGGGGTCGCCCCGCCAAATTCGAACGCTTCGACAGCGTCGCCGCTGAAGAGTTCCACCTTGAAAATTCCCCAGAGTTGAGCGATTACCTTGTGAACGAATTTCATCGCTTCCAGGTTTCTACGTCTGATCAGGTACTACACTAGAAACACATTTCGGTGTTCGATTGGTGTCCAAGGACGTGTCTAGGAGAAACGAAAGCCTACGTCTAAGAAAGATTCTGTTTGTCTAGGATGATGTGTGAATTTACCATGGCAACCCCACGCCTTTTTGCCCTTGTCATCATATGAACTACATAATCTACTGATCAAAATATAACCCTTCATTGATCTGTTTTCAATGCCTGTCTTTGACAGCGCCTGTCGTGGGATGGCTTTTGGCGGTTTACTCGTGATCTGGACTTCGGTCTTAGCGACATGGAAATTGCTGAACTCCGCCAGCAGGCCGATAAGGACATGGATGGCTATATTGATTGGCACGAGATGGTTGAAGTGTTCCTACCACTCTTGGTACTCAAATTCAGACATTCATTCTTTTCTTCCAATTTCGCACTTTGAATACAAAAGTTCAAATGGGTTCTTAATCTGAATGATCAGTCGTTCTTTGTACTCGTGTACTGCATACATTATTTACTGACCTCTGTCGCCATTCATATAGTCAATCAATGAAATTCACACCACTGCGTATCAAACAGGGCAAGTTCTGGCAAGCCAAGCTAGCGAATTCCCCAGAGTACGAAAAATGGGAGAAATTGCACTGGGAAACGCAATATACGGTAAAGAAAACCCTTGATGGCTACACTCGGCGTGGGAAAACGTTCTGGGTAAATAAGATTACTGGTGAGAGCACGTGGACAATGCCAAATGTTCTCGAATCACACCCGTCTTACGTCGATGGCATAGCGGCCAAGAAAAAGCGGCACCAAGAAGCTGCACCTTCACTTGATGAATTTGTCCGCAGCGCGTATGAGCACCATTCGAAGAAGGGCCACATGACCTTTAGCCAATTTTGGGAAGCATTCGATGGCGAACTTCATCTTACGAACTGGCTTAAAGAACACGAGAAGAAAAAACTCGCAGAAACGATCGATAAGAATCACGACGGTGATGTCTCCTATAACGAATTTGTTGACGGAATTGTGCCGTTGATGAAGGAGGCTTTCAACTCTCGAGGTGGCCCCGAATGGTAAGTAATTACTTGCATGTCTACAAATTGTATCCTTGACCAAGCCTTCGCCGATAATCCACACCTTTGTCCCGTGTCATAGGATCGCCTTGGAAACGACGTACGAAGGATTGGAATATCTCTACTGGGTCAACCGTATTACTAATGAATCGAGTTGGTTTCCACCTCAAAACTAAAGCGCAACGTTGCGGTGATTTCTACTTTGCTTGTTAGATTAAAGTTGCCAGCATGCCGTGGCGATGTCCGGGCCTCTAAGCTGCTCACCCCTGGGAACTGATTTCAAGGGATTCATCAGAGCAAAAGCGAAAGATAGCACCTCAAATCACGTGGCATAATTCACAAGGGTAGTCAGCCCAGTCAGTCTCGAGGCTCGTTTTGGAGGGCCAATCAATACACAATGCACAGCTTTCTGCTATTTGTTGAATTAATGATGTTCCGATGTCCCAGTTCCGCAGTTCCGAAATCCATTTCAATTCCCAGTTCCTTTGATATTTTTGACGTGGGATTAGGGCTAAGATTGAGAAGTAAAATTCCATCTAAAGTATAGAAACTAGATCGCTTACTTGCCGTATTACGGAAAGAAGAGGAGAATTAGTGTAATATGCTTCCGTGAAGATTCACATTTTCTATTTATTCACCGGGACTTCAAACTTATAAACTGGAGCCAGTCTTTCGATCAGGGAACAACTTGGAATGAAGCAGTGCACATGCACAGTACACGGGCCTACATCAACAGGGGAACTAAGAACCTTCAAAGTGCATTCTCAAACGAGCTTCATGAATCAGAGTACAATTTGATCTTTCGAACAAGTTCTTATCACGGATAAGTCGTAAGCTCAGCCTTCAATTTCGCTGCTGCAGACTTTTTGGAAGCCATCTCCTTCTTGGCGCTCACTTTCGATGTCGAAGACATGGAAGTGCTGTTTTCGTCGAGGTCCTTCGCGATGCGCGTTACTTCGCGCATCAGCGACGTCAGCTCCATTTCAATCTCCGACTTGGGGCGGCGAGACGGTGGAGCAGGCGGAGGCGGCGGTGGGTCGTCTGCCGCGAGTTGCTCATGAGGGTGATGCGGCCGCTCGTACCCATCCTTGAGGCGGCGCTTGAACCATGCTTTCACGGCCGCACCGCCATTGGACACCTTGTTCATTGGCCGCGGAAGAATGTTATGGAATGAAGCATCGATTGAAGGAAGTGCAAGAGAGGGAGAGAATTATGCGTTTCTTTCGCTACATGACACAAGAGAACTTTGAAAAAAAGAAATATAATTGGCAAGTTACAACACAAAAACTTCTAATGCTACTTCCTTGTATTCTCACAATTTCGCTGTTTATGATGCGCTGAGGGTTGCCTTCAAGCAGAATCGATTTGAGGGTCTCATTCGCGCCCAGCTCTTCGGGAAACCTCCTGATTTCGTTGTGGCACACTCGCAGTTCTTGCAACTGCGGCATCCAGGGTACCGAGCCCAGAGACTCAATCTTGTTGTTGGACAAATCTAAGGAAGTGCATGCGCCGAGCCGCGGCCAGGGCACTGCTTCTGCCGCACTAGCTCCTAGCGCATTCGCGGCCAAGTTCAAGTGCACTAAGCTGCGGAGGTCCAGCACTCCACTCGGAATGCTGTTCAAACGGTTCGTGCTCAGGTCCAAGTGCGTGCAACTTTTCCCCAATGGGCTGAAGCTGAGCCTGGGGTCGTAGTCACTTTCCGCAGCAGCTGCTGCCCTGCTGCTGTTGCTCTTGGTGTCACCAAAGACTTCAGCTAAAGAAGCAACGGTCAAAGCGTTGTGGTCTAGTTTCAGAGTAGCAATTGGCGATGTTCGCAGGCTGAACGGCAGTGGTGCGCTGAGCTTGTTGCTGCTGGCATCCAACGTCTTCAGAGCGCTGCACGCACTGAGCCAATTGTCACTCCCATCTTCAGAAGACGAGGCTGAGGGGGGGGCTTGACCAAGAAGGTTCGTGAGCGCATTTTTGGACACGTCCACGGTTTGCAGCACGGGTCCCACCGACGCCATCGCGGCGCCTGGCAGCACTTTGAGGGCCTTGCTGCTGCAGTCGAACACGCGGGACGCCGCGGCTTGAGCCACGGCCAAGCTTAGCGCTTGCTTTTCCGACGAGGAGTCGTCTTCTTGCTGGAGGAGTTGCTCCGCAGCGGCCATGGCCTCGACCCCTTCAGCTTCGTTGCCTTTTGATTTGTGCCAAGGGATTTGAATTTTACGGCCCAACAGACGAGAAGTATGCGGAGAAGCAAAAGGGAAGAAGACGAAGCGTGAGCTGCTTGACAAATATAGAGCCAAAGGAGAAAGATTGGAAAGATTCAAGATGGTCAAGATGTACTCGCAGGCTCTTGATTTTTCACAGACACACACGCCCACACATAAAAGCCTTTTCTAATACGGTTGCTGCACCTGACGCCAGCAACTTCTTTGCTTTTGCCATCAATTTCCCTGACGCGTCAGACTCGTCTTCCACTTCAATGCCTGCTTCTTTGAGAGCAGGGTGCGGTGGGCCCCGAGTGCGCATGAAGCGCTTCAAATCTTCCGAAGACCGAGTGCCCAGGCGCACCTGTGCCCAGAAAAGGAGTTGCATTTCATACATACAGAAACACATTGAATGGGGTAACTTGAATGATATCAAATGGCATAAGAAAAGCAGATTGAAAATGAAGAAAATGTTGTGCGCAGAGGAAAATAAACGTTTACTACCCTTTTCCTGTGCAACAACGAAGATCTTTCCGATTGGGCCTTCAATTTCCACAACGACGGCCACACACACACATACCTCACAGGGATTGCCAGCGTACACGATGCGGGTCAAGTCCGGCAAATAGCCCAACCCTGTAGGCATGCTTTGCAAGTTGTTGCAGCCCACGTCGATCAACTTCAACTTGAGGAGGGCGCCCACTTCGAGGGGCACGTCATCGATCAAGTTGTTGTTGAGAAGGAGTTCGGTCATGTTGGGCGCGTTTAAGAGGGCGCTCGCGTCCAGCTTAATCTGAAGAAATTGTGACGCAAAGTAAAGAGTCCCAATACAACAAAAAAGTGCAACAAACGAACAACAAACTATGGCGCATTCTCCCTTGTGCCTGAGACGATTGCCGTTATGACTGCGAGTACCTTTGAATATTCGCGTAGCCCTATTGTAGTACATCTATATAATCAAACTATATTGAAGGTTGGGTTGGAGAGAAAAGGAGCATAGCCTGCTTACACCCCTAATCCTTTACCAGCCGGTTGTGGCCCCAAAACACGCTGCGAAGGGCGCTGGATGTGGGCATCGGCGGGACTGTAGTTATGCGGTTGGAGGCCACGTTGTAGGACTCGAGCGCTGAGAGGTTGCTCAGATTGGCAGGCAACGCGCCTGTAGCCCGAATACACGTACAAATACATGCTCACGCGCATTCACACATGTCACGAATGTCTCGATGCGATTACTCAAGAGTAGCTTTCACGTATACAGACGCAGTGATTTCTAAACCTCATCGATTACAACGCACCTGCCAGTTTGTTGAACGACAAGTCGAGCGTTTTCAGGGCCGTGCATTGGCCGAGCCCCTCAGGCACTTCCGTCAATTTACAGTGGGACGCGGCCAAATGCTGAAGCTTCGACAGGCTGCCAATGGAGGCTGGCAGTGATGCGAGATTGTCGCTGTGAGCCACTTTCAGCTTCACCTGATAGAAAGCACGAGGTAAAAGTAAAAAAAAAAACACGCACACACACACACACACAATAGGAACATCATGGCAATAGCAGGAGCATTAATTAACTCGTAACAGCAGTGGCATGAATTAGTTCGCACAACACCCAAGTGCGCATCTAATTCTCTTTTGAGTACTATCGCACCAGTTCGGACAAGCTTCCCAAGGTTTCTGGAAGCGCTTTCAGTTTCGTGTAGCTCAGGTCCAGGTCGGTGAGAGTGTTGGCCAAGCCCGCAATGCCGCCGCTGACGCTCACCAATGGGTTCCCACTGAGGCCAAGCGTCGCCAAAGCAGGCAGAGTCCAGAAGCCGTCGTGCAGCGATGCCAACGCATTGTTCCTGTTGATCACAACACAAAAGACATTCAACACGCATGCATGCCTTCTCACACGCATACTCGCACGCACGCGCCCGCACACACACGCACACAGAGTAGCACAAATTCAAAAATTAGCGAGCGAGGCACACGGTTGCGTACCGGAGATCGAGCTGCTTCAGGCTGCTAAACGCTGCATTGTCAGCGTTGAGTGATTCCGGCAACGTTTCAATGTCATTGTCTGCGAGCTCGATGCGCACCGGCAGCGTGATCGTCCATCCCTTTTCACCATCCTCCAAAAACGCAAAAGGGTCGCAGAGCTCAGGTGGAAAGGTGTCGAGAGAGCGGCCAGCCAATTTAGCGACCTGTTGAATGCATAGAAGTAGGCCGAGGAATAAATCAATAGTACGGCATAGCTTCGTTGTGAAAGCGTGGGTTAGGTTGTACGCAGAGGTTCGGGGAATAGGAAAAAGAGCAGAGCGACGGCTGATAAGCCTGCGCGCCTCCCATCACGGCACAGCCCAACGTGCTTTAAAATCAAGCGAGGCTGTTGATAAATAGGCCATGGTAAACATGGTGCAAGAGTACACGTGTGATGAAATCGTACTCCGCTTTGTCTAGAGGACTTGAAGATGGCCGCGGGCACACCCTTGCTCCGAGGAAGACTAGAGAAGCAACAAGATGGAATGTGAATCAAGAAAGGAAAAATATGTATTGTAGTTTACACCTAGCTTGGGATTACTCTGATGCCGCCGCCATCCCGTGCTCTTGAAACAGGCCCTGCCTATGAGCTCCTGTAACTACACAACTATACTGTTGTACAGTACTGTAGCAAGTAATAGCAAGCAGTCGAGTCAGTGCAGAAGAAAGGTCCGTCATGCTGTCCGTCGTTCGTCGTCATAAAAGCATCAACCGTCAACCGTCAACAACATGATGTGTCTGTCAACATGTGTCGCTGCATGTTATCGTCCCGTGTACCTGAGCAGCGACAATATATGCTGTTGGCAAACAATAACAACAAACATACATCGTCAACATGTCAACGATTGTTGAGAGGAAGAAAGACACCGAAAGCATATATCTACCATCATGAAAGTTCACCCTTTTGACAAACCTCCATGTGTCCATGTGGCGTGGGTGGCATATCGTTGTGCGTGCAAGAAGAGATGTTTTATTATAAAGTATCATTCGTTAAAACTGATGAACTCAACAATTCTATTGCTTTCGAAGTTTTGTGTTACTTTTCGTGGTCACCAGGAACTGCTACTTTTGACTGTAAATCGTCATCGTGATTCTAAAAGGTTTCTGAATGGTCACCAGCACAGCTTCTTTTACGTCAAAGTGTATAGCCTGCAACGGAAATAATGTCGCACTTCGCAGATCCGTCTTCAGGTCGCCAGAGAACGCGTTGTACATTTGAGATTGGGTCATAGAATGCTATGATTCTTTACGGATGCTAGCTTGACTCAGACAACTTCCGTTGTAAATTGCGGTATACCTTGCTCGACGTCATTTCCACCTCCTGCTGAACTCCTGATAAACAAAGGGGGTGCATTTGCTGAGATCAGCCGTTTCTTGAACTAATTAGTGCTGGTGTTAGTTTGGTTGATTCGGAGTTGCGTTGCACAATTGAGATGGTGCTGATTCCAACCTTTTACCCCTGGAACTTTTTCCCCCTCGTTTTGCGCCGTCGGAATGCCTATATCGATGATCGATGATCTCGCTGATCGCACGACAACCAATTATAAACACTTACGCTCACAATTAACTTTTCTAGAAGACAACATATTTTTTTTCTCCGTGGTTGCCGGTACTGAAGTGATAGAAATTTTCATTGTATCATACATCACGGACGATATCTCGCTACACTTCGAACGTGTGTACTATTTCATTCTTGTCGTATTATGGTTCTTACTTCACGTCTTTCTTGTAGTTCGTACCCTCTTTCAATGGTTTTAAAAACTAGGAGTGAGCTTGGTAATGGATCATGGAAAAATGTCGAAAGTGGCTAAGAGAATATTGCGATTGATAATGCGAAGATGTAATTTATTCTAGCGTCCAGAATGAGCTTATTCATGAAGTGAGCAACTATGATTGCTTTCGAAAGTGCCTTGGTACTAAAAAGGACGTTGCTGTCTAAAAAGTTCAAGTTCAATAGACTTGTTTCAGCATTGGCAAATGAAAGGCTAGACAGAAGAGGACATTAACACAACGGCTCGAGCGAAAACAATTATGATTTAGACGTATCGAATCTAACCCGTTTGTAAATTCAACACATTTCAATTCAATGTGAGATGAGGTGAAAAAGTTCATGAAAATGCTGGGTTGAAACTATTTCAATCCGTGGTACGTAATTACAATTCCCCTTTGCGATTTTCAATTGCGCAAATTTCATGTGCTCTGTCCACAACGCAAATTGTGTCACGTGCTCCGTCCACGTACGCGCGGCACTTTTAATTTTTTTGGACTACCTACGCATAGATATAGATATTATTCATGTAAGATCTGCGGATATGATAAAGTCAAACCTTTTTGTAATTATGATTGAATGGTGCGCTTCCTGTAGAGCTATGAAGAAATATTACCATGGGAATTCGACGCCAAAAGATTACTGCTTGATTCCAATTAAATGATTTGAGGACTGAAGAATGAATGTACGAACAAGTAGGCCATTGATAACACAAAGACCCATAAAAAGTTATTATATCGGCGGCTTCATAGATGCCTTATCATTTATTCTACGACTATTCTTCCACCAATTGCGCTTGACACGAACTCAGGGTGTTCGTTGAGAAAAAGTGACGCTTGCCAGGTTACAAATGATGCACATAGTATTAGCAGCCAGGTGTTCCAGCGTGCATATATATGGTATTCACCGTACTTTTGCAGCGCAAAAAGTACAATAAAAGCAGTCGTGGTGTTTGCCATACCTTCCAGCCCGAGAAGTTGGCTCACTGCATTTAGACTGAGGAGGAGTATAACCATGAGTACGTTGCTCCAGAACCACCGCGAATTGTATGGCGAAGAGACTGTTTGCCTTGTCGACAAGGATTCGTCGTCTGGGGCATAGAACTGAGAAGAAATAATGAGTAGAGATAGGAAGAGGTTTGCCGTGCCAAATGTTGATGTTGCAGACGTAAATGGTGCCAGCCAGTTTATACATGCAGCGGTATTGCGTGATGCTGCGATTGCGGCGCAAAATGTAAGGACGATGATGAAGGCAGCAATAGCGACTCTATGCATGGCTTCATCACTAGTGAAGCCCACTGCAAAGCATAGGGGTCCTATCCAGACACCGAATCCAAGGGCAGCAAATGCAGATACTACTGTCAAGTAGCCGTAGAGTGTAGACTTGAAGTGCACCGCAGCAGGCGCGCAACATGCTGCGAAGAAGATACAGCACACAGTAACTAAGCGCTCATTCGAAGTGTGCTGACCATGAAGCTGACTGGTGTACGTAAGCGCTGGTACAACGAGCATTGATGCTGTCAAGCTCACCATTTCTCCTGCTTTGGGCAAAGCAGGACCATAGTTGTTCGATGCTAGCACGACGCCACGTGCAAGTCCCATTATGCAACAGACCCAAGCTGCAAACTCGAACAAGCCGCACGAGTGAAGATTCTCTAGAACTGGCCATATCAATTCTTGATGAATTTTCAATAGGAGCCGCCGCAAGAGGCTGTGCAACGGGCGCAACAAATAGTATATCGAAGGCCCGATGGAGATGGCGATACCCAAGACTGCTAAAACCCACAAGGTGTTTACAAAAGAAAAGAAACCAAGAACTCGCGCAACAGGCCCCTTATGCGCCTCCATCTGATTTATGTCACTCAAGAGATTATCAAGTTGCGAGGCTGTGATGCGCTTGTTTGTCCCTAGTACGCTCGAGGCCTCGTTAAGGATGGAGTCCACACCATTGGTCACTGCGCTCGCATTAGATCTGATTGATGCTGACATTTGAAGCTCTTGCCTAAGCTTCATGCGCAATGCTCCCAATCTAAAAGCATTCGTCAAAGTCATTGGCTGGTTCACCAGCAGCGAAGCTAATGTAGGTGCATCAGATTCTCCGACAGAATACACGAGGAACGATGGCAAGTATGGCAGCACTTCGTCAGGGTGTGCGAATAGCCAGATGCTGGTGACAAGGAATAGCGACGGGCAAACCCACCACCGTGCCCATCCCAAAAGCGACGTCATGCGGTTCGATTGAATATCAGCGAGTTGGCAACTTTTACGAATTGTCCTTTCAGTCTTTCGTTATCTGCCTTCGATAACCAAAGGGCTTCCGGAATACCCTTCAAAAGATATCATCGTCATCATCTCTTACTTTCGGGTTATCATGAGGATATTAAGTACAAATAATGTTTGACACTTGGTGCTAACTGCTGCAATATACGTTTACTTTTTTAAAATGGAATCGACCGCGTTGTTCCGCTCTGCGCCATTCAAGTGTCAGAAGTGTTCTTGGTCAGGATGGAGAGCAGTCAAATGACATCAAAAGATACCGTATGACGCACGAAGATACGAAGATAAGGTACGATTCACGAAATATCGGAAAAAATTGAGCAAGCAAAATGTGTAGCTGGATTAACGAGTTTGAGTACGCGCGATAGACCGCCGAGCGCAGCTCGACAAGACGCACCGAATGAACATGTATTCGTGAGCATCCAAGACATGACGACATGACCCTTTTGGCCCCTTTACAGGGGGTTTCACCACTACAGGGGAGGTATTTTCACCACAGGGAGGGGGTAAAATCCTCCCTGTAGCGCTCCTGGAAGGCTGGAAGGCAGGATTTTACCACAGAATGGCCACGCCCAGGCTCCGAAATACCTTCGAGGTGACATAGATGATAGAAGATCCGGCCCGTTCGAAAATCTGCTTCCACGGAAAGTTCCCTCTTCTCCTCAAGTACACGAAAAGACAACAATTTCCACTTGGCAATGCGACGTACGAACACCAGATGTAAAGTCCCCATAGCTCCTCTGGGTATTTATAGCAAGATATCGGCGCTCCGCAATGGCCAACGAGGAAAATAGTTTCAAAAATATTTTCCTCTTGCGGCGATACGTCGATTTCCGGTCTCTTTTTTGAGTCCGTCGTCGATACTATCCCAACATGTGTAAAGTCGCCCCTGGACTTATCCAAACCTCGTAAAGGGTAACGGGACTTATCCAAACCTCGGCTGCCACCAAATGTTCCGCTCCTTCATTACGCACTTGCCCGTACCACTTTTACCGCCTGGGGTGTTGATGGTCATCTTAAACACCAATTCGCGTAAAACTGTGTTATTTCCGATACTTGATGAATCGTACCTTGTAATCTATACTGCTATACTGTACGAAGGGTTCCGTACTTAATTACAGAAGTACTTACAGAATCGACTGCAGCGGCGCGGGTGCGCCGCGCCACGATCAACGAAGGCGTTTTTATGTCGATACCTTTCTGGATTGTCGATACCTTGAAATGGATGTCGTGAGGGAGCGTGAAGGAAGTTTGAATGGAAGTGAAGGAGAGGGTGGCGCGGAGAAGGTCTAAATGCGCAATGGCATGTGCCGCAAGATTCTACGAAGTGGGGCTGCATTGGAGGCGATCGTTAGAAGGGGAGTGCAAGAAGTGTCAGAAGGTGTACAGTTTGAGATGGTGTCGAAGTGTAGACACTTTGTTTCACTCGTAAAAACTTTTTGACTATCGTCACCAATGTTGCTCTGTATGTCTTACTTCGCAATGATTTTCTGTGCCCTTGTTCAATCTCTTTGTTACTCGTCCGCGTTGTTTGTTGATGAATGAGAGAGAAGTACACGTCATCGTGTTACACTCGTTATATGCTCTACCTTGCCGACGTCTTGTTTCAAGTAACTGACGCGCTGCATGTTACTGCACACTTCGCACGACCTCGCGGTATCCTCGTCGTCGCTCAACCTTTAAACCATCGAGCTCTCCACAGCGCACATCATGTTAATCTCAACTACTGCTGCACGGCGCTAGAGAACTATCTATAGGAGTACGTACATACGCTAGCGTCATGCCATAAGTCACACATAAGCCACACATGTGAGACCATAGTGTAAGCATGCGAACCTATGTTAAGCACGTGCTAAAATATGACAACGTACCAGAACAAGCACGCAAGGGTTTTTGTGCATGTGATGTAACAGAGTGACTGACTGACGGACACAGAGCACTTTTATTACACTTGTGAGACGTTAGTGTAAGCACGCAGCCTACCATGGGGATGTTATTATTTGAAAGCTGACAGGAGTTGACCTGTGAAACTACAGCACAGAACATGAATGTTACGTATGTACCCTTATTTATGGCAGTGACAACGTGTCAGAACATATATTCCTACAGAAGATAAGAATGTGATGTGACGGACGGACGGACAGACAAAAATCCTTGGTAGGCACTTTTTGGTCGTGGCGGCATAAAAATAAAACATCAACTCTTCGTTGATCTACTAGTCGCCTCCCTTGCAAAGGCATCAATCGGCGCGATTGGGCACCTTGTGTGTTACAGCTGATTAAGCACGTACACACGCCGCTGATGACAGGACATAAGTCGAAGCATATGAATGTCAATGCCACCTCAGTCGAATGGCCTAGTGTGCCCAGTGCCCAGCACGCTAAATGCCGGCCCCTAGGATGTTACACAGCTCACTGGCTGGTATAGTCATCGTAGGTGGCTCACAGGATTCAAGGGTCTTTATTTCGATGAGAGCATCTCGCCAAGCCTCTAGTCAGGCCCGAAATACCCCGGAAAGAAGCCAAGTTTCCCTTGATGCTGCTACCGGCCACCGACACATGCAACAGGTAGACGTCCAGTCGACTGAAAGCTTGATCTTCAGTAGTCGTAGATTGCTTTCTCGCGCGAGATATCCCCTGAGTTGCATTCGAACGCCGATTTCAAACTTCTATCTATTTGATGTTGCCAAGTATTGTTAAGCAGTACTTTACAGTGTTCTGTACAGTAGAAGCGAAGGAACGCTGATGACGACTGACGACTGACATAAATAAATAATTCATTTTCAAAACCATATTAGAGCGAAAGGGTTGTCATCTTTCTACGATGATCGTTCATTTTGAATTTTGCCCGCTCTTCTCAACGGTTGTTGTTCCCCAAACTATGGACGTCGCCGATACACAAGCGGCAGATGGCTGCAGGATCATCATCGTCGAAGGTGAGAATGATTTTTTCACTTTCGTTGCATATGGTATCCCAGACCTTCAGGAGTCCCACGCTTGACATCTGCAACTTCATCACCACACAGGCAACATTTCAGCGGGGAAGTCAACACTTTGCCGGGAGCTGGCTAGTTCTCTGGGCTTTGAACTGTTTCTGGAGCCAGTAGTCACAAACCCCTATTTGGAGCTCTACTACGGCGACGCTGCTAAGTGAGTGTTTGTACTCAACATTGGCTTTTTGCCACTTTTTGAATATTGGGTAGTTCCCCAGACACTTGAACGAGTGCCCAAGACTACCCACCCATTCATACCATAAAAACTGATGAAGTACCCAACAAGTAACTCTCTGAGCTTGGCAACTCCATTAGGTATGGCCTGGCGATGCAGTTGTGGCTCTTGAGGCAGCGCTTCGTTATGTACGCCCGTGCACTGCGAGCGTTGCTCAACCCTGCAGAGGGCACGGCAGCAGCGAAAGGCGTAGTGCTCGACCGTAGCCTCATGAGCGACATTGTGTTTGCGGACAAAAATTTAGCCGATGGAAACATTTCACCCGAAGGATATGCGGAGGTGAGGTTCATAGGGTTGAACCATTTGTGCATTGATTGGGCCTTTGGTTGGTTGGTTGGCATGCTCTCCAGAGTAGGGCCTGTTTCTTGTCGATTCCTAAGACCTTTTGGGGGGCGGGAAATTTTCGATAGCACTGACGCGAAAGATATACTCTACGCGAGATTTTACTCAAAATTATACTATGAGACTGTCACCACTTTTTTAAAATAATTTTCACATGGAACAATTTGTCTTGACATCTTGCTCCATGCAATTGAATTGTTGGCTTCCTCTGCACACAGTACTCGCGCCTTCGGGAGCATTTGCTGTCGCTGGTGCCGCTGCCCGACGCGGTGGTGTTCCTGGACGCCACTGCGCCGGTGTGCTATGCGCGCATTCACGGGTTGCGGAAGCGCGGGTGCGAGTCGGGCATTCCCCTAGCGTACTTGGCGGGCCTCGACGAGTGCTACCAATCCTTCAACAAGTGCGTGCGCGCCGCCTTGTTTCGTGGTCCTAGCTAGTTGCCAGCAACTCCCATCTTTTGGAGGGCCTCAGCCCCATGTGTACTTGCTACCTCATTCCCACTTTTTTGTGCTGCCTCCTTCATAGCACAATTGCTTTTTGTTGAATGCTACTATTTATGACAGCACGCCATCTCTCTCTCCCTCTCTCGATTCTTTTCTCGTAATTTTCCCTTCTAATGCTTTTGGGTTTATTGTGCACTCCTAGGGATATGGCTGCGAAAGGATGCCACGTGCTCACCTTTGACTGGCAAGAATTTGGCCAGTCGTCGACCGTTGCCGCTGCTATCAACGCACTTCCTTCACCTTCGCACACCGCTGCTGCGGCCAGCACCGATAGTAATGCGCCAAAGCCCACCGTAGCCGCTGTCAACAACTTGCGGTCGTCCGAGGCCCTCTTTGCCATGGTCGAAAACGACAACGCCGTCCTGGAAGCGCTCACGTGCTTGCCGCCCCACTGTGCCGCGGGCGAAGCGCTGCTGGCGTCGCTGGCCCCTCCAGACATGGCGGACGCCCGCGCAACTTGCTTGCAAGAAGCCGCCCTCAGCGAGGCCGAAGGCTGCCAACAACAACCACCACAACCACCACAACCACCTCAAGAGGACAAAGAAAATCTGCAGCAACAGCAGAGCGCCGAGAGCCTGAAGGAGGCCGTGGAGCAGCCCAGTAAGAGCGACAAGGCGAAGGACTTGAGCCGAGCCTCCCCGAAATCAGTGCTCGACTCCGTGGTGGACCTCACCATCTCGCCCACGAAAGGCCACTGATCTCACTATCAAGAAAAGTATAAATTGAGGAGTGAGCTCGTGAACACCCAATAACGCATGAAGGGACTTGGCAGTTTATAACGACGTTTGGCTTCATGCGCATGCTATACTAATCGCCTGGCACTATGAACCCAGAGTGCAGAGAACAGAGAGAGAAATGAGATCGAGAGAAAGGATAAAGGATCGGTGATATGGTCATATATTTTTCACGTAGTGAACCCATATTCCAATGGCACAGTTGTCTGTTGAGCATATATTCTTATATAGACAGTGATTAGAATTCGAATGAGATATATGGCCGAAGGTGAAGGTCGAAGGTCGGTGAAGTGGTGAAGTACAGTGTACTGAAGTACTGAAGTACAGCCAAGTCAGGAAAATATTATGGACAATGGGCTGAGTTTTGGGTTGGGAGATGGAAAATAAGAGCTCTAGGATTTAAGGCGCATGGCGGAATGGTGGCGGCTGATGTAAATATATGTCTGAGTTACGTATCTAACATTTAAAAAAACGCTGACAGGTTTTTCGGGTGTTTTTGCTCGCGAGTGTCGAGCATCTATAACCGCATCGGCTTGATGCTCAAGAGACCAATTGTACACATCCTTCAGCTGAAGCGGCTTTCGGATTTTTTTCCTGGATAATTTGCTGTATTCTGCCCATGTATCACGCAGAACGCTAAAAATAGATGCCCCCTGCGCAAGCATCACGAGGCGATCGCAAAGAAGTTGAGTGCTTGGTCACTCAGCACTTGAAGCAGAAGCCGCTTCCTCAGAAGGCAACACTGCGAGTGCTTCAGCGCACATGGCGCTCCCACGATCATCAGAATCGGCAGCGGACATTGGAGCTGTTGCCTTAGTGGCCGCAGTGGTGGTGATGGGTGGCACAGGGGGCAGCACTATGGCAGCAGAAAGACCGAGGTCGGCTTCCCAACGGTCAAGTTGAGCAATAAAGCCAGGATTAGGCCTTGCGTTTTTCCTTTTGAGCCAAAAGATCAACAAGAACAAGAACTATGAGTGAATTCACTGAAGGCGCAGCACGGGGTGAAAAAATTGACGGTACTTAGATCGAATTGCGTTAATCATAAATTTCTCACACCTGTGTTTTTTCACGATCGAGTAAGCTGCTTTTCTTGAGAGGTTCCCGGACTGCATGATGTATGCGCAGCATGCCTAGCATAAAGCGAACAGGAAAATTTCAACCTTACGCGAGGACACACAAAGAAATGCAACGCGCATGTACATACTTAGAACAATTGAAAAGTTAAGCATTTGGAATAATGCCTTGTTATACTAGTATAGGCTTACCGTCGGAGCTCGGCTAATACCGGCACCACAATGCACGTACACGGATCCTCCAGCCGCTCGCGCCAAACCAATGAAGTCGCAAATGGCACCGAAGTGACTGCGCCAGCACAACAAAGCACACGAGGGACTGAAACCACAAGCCCTTGATAAAGTGTGCAATCTGCCTTGGCCTAACATAACACTGCTAATAAAAGCGAACATACCAGGCACCCATACCTGTGCATATCAGCGTCGTCCTTGTCGTCCACTGTGATCAGTAAAGAGCCTTTGATGAAGGCTGGCAGCTTGCGTTGGGTGTCTTGCGAATGTACTGAGAGAACATGCGTGATGCCTTTTTGCTTGAGCACGAAGCAGTCGTTGTTGAGTGCAGCCCAGCCACCTACCCAGAGCCCAGGCAGCAACTGCGCTACGAGGTCGTACTTGGCTGGCTCCTACATGAATGAACATTGAGGGCGCTTTGGTCAAGATGATTTTCATGAGAGTACGATACTGGATAATGATTTTTTCCCATGCTCTTAACTGACGCATGAAGCCACTTTTGCTGACGTGCAGAAAGCATATTGACAGCACACGATGGGACACAATCAAGACCTCGCGTTTTAGTTTTGCAGCGTAGACCTCGCCTAGATCAGCATCCATTAATGCAGCCGTCACTGCTTTCATGGCATCTGTGAGGGATGCTTCGACAACGCTTGAGTCGCAGTTGGTTGCGAGCTGTCGTAAATTGCTTACAGCGGCTTGGGCTTTCGAGGAGCAGCTAATGCTACAACTGCTGCTGTTAGTGCCGCCACTGCCGCTACCACTGTTGCCACCGCTCTCGTCAGGATTTTGCTTGGGCTGCCCATCAACGACCTCTTGTGCTATGTACATGGCATACAGGGCACGCCGCTTCATGAGCTCCAACGGAGACGGTGGTGCAACTTTCGGGGCGTCCGGGTCCCTTTTAAGACGCCACGGGCGGGATGCCATCCTAGTGTTTGGAAGTAAAGCTCTTCGGCTATCTTCTAGGGTAGTTTAGGGATCCAGATGATTCCTGAATATATAATCAAGATTCTGGGTATGGCTATAAACTGTAGCTTTTGATGAAGCATAACCTACTATCTGTAGTATCATTTAATGATCGCGATTCGCAAGTCTGCATCACAAGGGAAGGCACCAAATGTAATCGATGTAAATCTATGTGACAAATAGAAACGTCTTTTCTCCTGAAGTACCTCTAGCTGGCAATTAGCTAATTCCACATGGTGTAGATGAACAGTTGAGTAGCTTGAGCAGTTAAGCTGGTCGCTACCACAGATGTACTAACTTACTGTATCCGTAATTCGTAGCTACAGAAGGATTTGAACTTTTTGATAACTGACCGAAAAAATCGAGGAAGCAACAACTCCGAGTACTGAGTAGTATACAGTAAAGTATGTACAGTACACACACACTTCTGAAGTGCAGCGCGAGAGCGCGAGTAAACGCTAATCGTTGCCAAAAGAAGACGAAACATCACGAGAGGAAAAACACGAATAATTCCAAAAAGAATATTTCAAACATGGGGAATAGTGAAAGTTCTAGCAGCGGCACTAGCATGCAACACGCGAGCGACATGATATTTGGGAAGGTACAGTATACTTTAGTTTCTTGACATGTACAACCCGAGCTATCTTTTAGGCGCGGCATTGTAAGCATTCTTCTTGCCAGGTACTTTCTAATTTTTGCCTGTATGTCTGTGCTACTTTCAGCCCAAAGCAGAGCCGCGTACGACAAAGAAGGTGGCCGGACAGAAAATTGAAAATGCTGCCAAGACCGGCGTTCTCAGGCGAGTGCCACGCACATCTCAAACGTGTACTTATGTGTACCTAGAGCTAAAAATGACCATTATTGGTGTGACCACGTGCTCTACATCCTGCGTCATGTATTCTTGCATTATTTTGTGTATGCTACTCTAGCTTGACTGGCCATGGCCTCACTGCTAAGGAGCTGCCGGCAGCGGTATGGGGCGTGAAGCGCTTGACAACATTGGACTTGACGAACAACAAGCTCGAGTCCCTGGCACCTGAAATAGGCCAACTGGCAGACTTAAAAAGTCTGAAGTTGGATCACAACAGGTGCGGCTATAGCCCGTCTACTTCATTTATATTTCAGTTCCCAATTAGGAAGAAATAAGCTTGAAGGAACCTTATAGTTTTGCTTAGCGTTGTGTCTTTCGCACGTCGATAATCTTCCTCTACTATTCGTGACTCGACAACCACATGACAAAATCTTGCAGGTTGACAGCGTTACCATCCGAACTAAGGGGGCTCATGAAGCTGACTGCTATCTCGGCGGGAGACAACAATTTGAGCTCAGCTGCCTTGACCTTACCCTCGCAAGGAAAGCTGACCAAGTTGAGTTTGCCACGGAATTCACTGGGCAACGCTGGCTTTGGTGCCTGTTGCAACGTGCTAACACTCCAGGAGCTGAACTTGAGTAAGAATGGCCTCACGGCAGTGCCAGAAGCGCTAAGCATACTGAAGCAGCTCGTGGAACTGGTAAAGGCTGCTGAGTGCGTAGATGGCACTGGAAAAAAATAGAAGGACAGCTTATGCACCAGGAAAGATTGAAAGAAGAAACAGATCGAATCTAGTGACTCATTGTTGTTGTTTTTTTATCCTCAGGTTTTAGACGACAATTCGATTACAATCTTGCCAGAAGCGAGCTGCGCTGGGTTAGCCAAATTGAAAGCGTTGTCTCTCAAGAACAACCAAATCACAGGCCCGGCAAACGAAGGCGCTGAATCACTGTCTGATGAGGACAAGAAAAACGCACCTTTGCCTGCTTGCCTCTTTATGGATACTGCGCTGGAGCGGCTTAATCTGGTACTGCGATACAGTAGACATGCATGCCAGTGCTATCTTTTTATGAATACAACTCACTTGGCGTGCCACACTCCACACCTAATTACTAACTATGTGTATTGCTTCGCGGTGCTTTTGCGCTATTTTAATAGGAGGGCAACCCGATTGGAAGGCGGCAGCTCATGGCGCTACCAGGGGCTGACGCCTGGCTGGAACGGTGCGCCAAAACCAAACAAAAAGACGTGGCTTTGTACATGAGCTGAGAAAAGAGAAAAGGGATACCTATTCGAAGGAACCTTGTTTTCTCGGTTCCTTTGTCCACGCACCGCAACCACCACAAAACCACTATTTGTAGCTGGTAGCTGCGTTTGTTTTTGTTTGTTTTTATACTAGCATTATATCATTATAAATTAAGAGACTTCCTTTTTCCTTTGCCAATAATTTGAAAGTAAAGATAATGTAAAGGACCAAGGAACCAATTGGTAACTCAATTCGTATTTATAACGGACATGTGTGCATGTGTGTCTTAACAACTGGAGATAACTGGTTACTGTTTCATAAAAACTTGTTATATTCTGCCGCTCTCCTTACTTTTACTCGAATGGATTGTTTGTAGTGGCACGTGGCACACAAAAACGGCACCTGGGAGGCATAATAGCCGGCGACCAATGGACGCCTTATTCAGCTGAAGCGCACCTCATATTTGCACAGCACCACGGCTAAATTGTGCGTCGTGCATCAAGAATCAAACTGCTTCCATCCAGGCAGGCATGCGGTGCTCGGTGTTGTGCAGTGCTTTGCTCAACGGCAAATCGGCGACGCGGCCTGGGGCCACTCTCGCCATGTCGTCGTCGTCGCGGAAGTGCTCTTGCCGCGCCTCAGCGATTTCTTGCCTCTGCTGGGCCAGCGCTTCTACGCTTTGGTACCATTCCGGCGCCACGTCATCGCCTCGTTGCTTTCCTCTTTTTCTTCCCTTGCGGCCGTTTGCTAATCCGAAAGAAGACGACGAAGAGGAGGCCTTGGGGGCCTGAGCCTGGAGGCGTTCTACCGCGGCTAATTTAGCTGCCAGCTCCGCTTCAAGGGGCTCTTCATGGTAAGCTTTTAGGGCTAAATCGCAGCGGCAGCAGCGCCCAGCTTGCCAGGGGTCGCCACCGCCTTTGCTTGAGCATGGGTTCACGAGAAAGGACGCTAGAGACTTGTCTTTGGAGTATTTGCGGCAAAACGACTCGTAATTGGCCACCTTCAAAGGAATAAATGGTGCAAAAGGAATACAAAAATCCGTGCATGACGCATTTTAGTCGACTATGTGGTCTTAAATTATAAATAATGCATTTAGACTTCAGACGCATTCACTGTCTTCTGCGCGAACCAATGAAAAATCACTTTTCTCAACCTCACACAAAAATCAAGCAAACGCATTCCTTGTTGCTCACCGCTTCACAAAAGTCATGTGGAGTTTTCTTGGTCATCACCAGGTGTTCCGGCACTGTAGGCAAGGAGTACGCGTGCTCTGAATCTCCAAACTCCCTCGCCATGCGCTTCGGTCCCACGTCCAAAAAGTGCTGCAAAGTCGAGTGCGTAGCGTCTTTGTCTAACAGCAAATCCTCGTAAAACACCTAGTACCAGACAAGTAGGAATCACGAGGGCGTGGAAAGTCAAGAAATGGTGATATCCACCGCGAAGTAAGAAATGTGTGTAATAACATAAGAAACTAATAAAAATTCCCTACGGTAATCAAGTGGAAAAGGAATTGCACTGGTTATGAATTCAAAGTCTCACCTCGAGGTAGGGGACTTCCATGGCTTTCACGAGACGGGTGGCGTCTTTGTTACGAGCTAACACGTTTTTCAGCACCCCTTCGTAGTGCTCCGGATGCACGTCTGACGCACCGTCTAGTTGGTTCTTCGCACGCCGCACCTAAGAAGTACGCGACGAACTCAGGAGTGAGAGGTAGGTCAACAGCGAGAGAAGAGAAAAGCAAGTAGAACACAAGGCTTCAGGAAGTATACAAGAGAGTTTAAATAAAGAACTCTAAGTTCTTGGCAAATTTCATTTCTATCAAACGAACGTGCAATGAAATATAGAAGTTATTTCCTAGACATTGCATCTTACCGTGTGCCCAGCGCTGCGAAGCATAGCGTTGTATTCCGCCAAAGCCTGCTGCAGTGGGTTGCGCCGTTTCATCCACACGATTTTCACGCCGAATTCACGGAACGTTGCCTTGAGTAGCGGCCATTTTTCGCTGCGGCCCAGGGGGCGCGTCACACGCAAGCGAAAACCCGCAGCAAAGGTGCGGCGAGCGTCGCAGCGGCGCCCGTCAAAGGATGCTTTCACTTCCTTGGTGCGGCACTCGAGCGCTTTCTCGGCGAGTTTGTCGTTCCACGCGCTCCAACGCGCCTGCCGCTCTTTGTCGTTGTGCCCGCCAGGCGTGCTCATGGCGACGCGCATCCAAGTAAGCTTCTTTTCGAGGTTGGAATTCTGGTCTTTTCCGCAGTCGGCAAGAGGCTCGTAGCCTAGCATGCAAACGCCAGGAGTAGTGGCCAAGGACTGCCAGAGCCAGGATGAACCTGCGCCGCTGCTGAAGAGCAACACAAAGGGCGAGAAGCCGCGCACCTTATCCACAGCATCTTCTGCTAGCTTTTCCTTTACTTTTTTAGCAGAAGATCCCCAAAACAGCAATTGCCGCCGCATGCCAGCATCCGTCAAACTTTGCAGATTGGATTCATTAAGACGATTGCGAGCTCTGGCTAGGTTCGTGGAGTTAAAATGCGCACCATCGACGCCGATGAGATACAATCCGGCAATCAATAAAACCAGATGTTTGAGAGCCATTTGAGATCGTAGATTACAGATGCCTAACGCAACCGCAAGGGCCTACTCTTCATAATGTCAACTCACGCTAGCAGATGGTAAGGCTCATCTACGTGGGATTTTTCACCGTCTCGCACGATTTGTAGCGGCGGCAATTTTGCTACGAGCGAACTAAATTACTTCATTGACTTGCAACCAAAAGCTAGCCGCTAGACACGCAACTTCGGCTAAGCCACAGATAGTAGTCTAGCAGTAGAGAAGCAACAGATAGATTGATAAGGAATGCAGAACAAGGAGAAGAGCGACTTTCAACGGCTTCTCCCGAATTCACGAATTACAGTTAGATCGCGGAAGGAGCACTGAAATCAAAGAGCGCCGTGATGTTGCCATGAGTGTAGCTTTCATCTCCTTGAGAAGCACATGTTGTGAGCGGGGAAAATAAACGCTAGTGAAAGGAGTTTAGTTTTTGCGCGGGCTCCCATTAAATCAGTGGCCCATTGGCAAGGCCATGCCGCCGCGAGTGCACGGCCAGAACCATGGAGGTGTGGGCATGAGTGTTCGAGTGATTGTGCGCAAGAGACCAACACAAGAAGATGAGAACGATATCCTAGAAGTGCACCCGCCCGTGGTCACAGTCTATGTGCAAAAAGTTAGAGTCGATCTTACCAAGTATCAGTTTGCTCAGTCCTTCCGCGTCGACGATAGTTTCAGTGAGGCAGACAGCACTCGCGAGCTTTATGACCGTTCAGTGCGCGAGCTAGTGCGCAACGTTTACGAGGCAGGCGGCACTTCCACTGCATTTTGCTTTGGGCAAACTGCATCTGGCAAAACATACACCCTCTTTGGCGCCGGCGGTGGATTGGTTGCTCACGAAACGTCGCTTGGCCATTCGGGAGAGGCGAAGGCTGAGCAAGGTGGACTGTATTTGTTAGCAGCTTACGAGATTTACCAGCGCGCACAAGCGGAAACTGATCCTGGCATGAACGTAACTATTAGTTTATCAATGTATGAAATCAAGGGGCAAAGGATGTACGACTTATTAAACGATCGCTCCGAGCTGCAGGCTTTAGAAGACAGTGATGGCGTGTTACAGCTCGTGGGCCTGAGCCAGCATGCTTGTGAATCTATACATGACTTCATCGATGTGAGCAACGCAGGGCGCAGTGCTCGCAGCACAGCAGCCACTGGTGCCAACGCGACCTCATCGCGCTCACACTGCGCCATGCTTGTTCGAATTTATAGAAATGGAGATTTGCTTGGTAAACTGAGCCTTATTGATCTCGCGGGCTCTGAACGAGGTGCTGACAATGAAGACACAGACGCGACCACACGTCGAGAAGGCCGGGACATTAACACAAGCTTGCTAGCTTTGAAGGAAGTGATTAGAGCACTGCAAAGCGGTAAACACGCGCCTTTTCGGCAGAGTCGGCTGACCCAAGTGCTGGAGGAGTCGTTAACGGGACCAAATTGTCGTACGGTGGTGGTTGCATGTGTGTCAGGAGCGGAGCACGACACACAAAACACGGTGAATACGTTAAGATATGCGCAAGAACTACGGCCCAAAGACAAAGGACTTGGAATGGCCTTGAAAGGCGCGAAAATCAAACGGGACAAGGTTTTGCGTCCAGGATTGTCCAAAGGCGATCTTGATACTCGATCAGCATCTAGATCAAGGCCGCCACTTCTGACTCAGAATTCTTCATTCAAACGAAAGAATATTCTGCACCCAGGAATGTCCAAAGATGATCTTGATACTCGGTCTGCTTCTAGATCAAGGCCACCGCTTCTTACTCAAAATTCCTCAAGTCCCCGTAAAGCTTCGACTCGACTTGAATCAATCAGACGATCAGGATCTGCTGTCTTGGGGAAAGGCAAGGCACTTGCAAGTTCTCGTACCTCTTTCAACAAAGGAAACGGCCAGAACCACGGAGGCGTCAGCATGAACGTGAGTGTAATTGTGAGAAAGCGACCATTGCCAGACGGTCAAGTAGACGTGATTGACGTTGATGGTCGGAATGTTGTTGTTTCTGAACGAAAAGTGAAGGTAGACCTCACAAATTATGTGCACGAGCAGAGCTTCAGCTACAACAGTTCATACGGGGAAAATGACAGCACACAGCTCCTTTATGACCAAAGCGTGAAAGACTTAATCGCTAATGTGTATTCTGGTGGGACAAGCACGACTTTTTGTTTTGGCCAAACTGCGTCGGGGAAAACTTTTACCTTGTTCGGTGCCGGGGGCGGGCAGACTCGTGTTGATCGTGATGAAGAAGCTGCAGAAGGAGGCGTTTACCTTTTGGCGGCTTACGAAATATTTCAGCGGGCTCAAGCAGAAGCAAAGAAAAATCCCAGTAGCAATTTCGTCGTTGCCTTGTCGATGTACGAAATTAAAGGCCAAAAGGTGTTCGACCTCTTAAATGAGAGAGAAGAAGTTAAGGCATTGGAAGATGGAAATGGCATATTGC
>Ga0307982_1000838_pt1 | contig 24553 bp, 11 predicted proteins | sample OrgLakmetagen989_FD_201847 | JGI IMG/M metagenome (GOLD analysis project Ga0307982, IMG submission 201847) | Saline water microbial communities from Organic Lake, Antarctica - #989 | ecosystem: Environmental > Aquatic > Non-marine Saline and Alkaline > Saline | place: Antarctica: Organic Lake...
TGTACAGCCTGCCCTGTCGCTGTGCGTTCCGACAGTACCTCGTGCAACTTGGACTGCCCGGTGGGAGTGCGGAACATTGCGGCATTTGACTGCGTCATGTTCTGCATTAGCACGTCTTCTTCAAGTTCATCGTCTTCCTCTTCCAGATAGTACAGGGTGTGATCTTGCTCGTAGGGCAACCAAGTCTCCCGCTCCACTGGGGGCACTTGGGCGCTACCGTTGGTACATTCCAATGCCCACGATTGCAGCAGGCGATCAGTCATATAGCCCCGGTCCTCTGTGGGCTCCAACGCCACTCGCACATCCAACCCCAAACGACGAACACCGAAGCCGCGAACACACGATAGCGGAACAACCTTCATCATGCCGCAAGCGTAGTACAGCTGCGTATACGCGACGGTTGCGGAGTCATGGGCCCAGTGGCGCCGCTCCTGGGACTGCAGGCATTGCCGCTGGAGTGCAGTGCGCATGTGCCCAGCTGTGGCCATGAACCCCCCCTGCATAGGATTAAAGAACACCAGGTGCCGCCGGCCGCCGTGTTCGTACACCCGGTACGCATCGTTGTGTGAGAGGCTGCCCCAGTCCAGGGTGCGGGCGCAGTACTTGGATTTGTGCAGGGATGGGAAGCCGCTGCGGGAGACGAAGCTGGTCGCAAATGCCGACCCGCGTGTGCTGCCGCTGCCCACCGCAGACGGGTACGCTGAGCGACTGTGGCACGTGCGGGTCCACGACATGAAGCCAGGGATCCAATTCGCTGGCAGGTCTCCTTCTGTGGACATTTCCCAGAAATGTCGCACGTTTCTGGCATCTGGTACATACCGCACATCCCAAAACGAGTATACATCGAAACGCAGAGAAGCCCATGCAGAATGCTCCTCAGGCAGTGGTGAGCCACCTTCTGGCGACACATCTCGCGCTGCAGTGTCCACCAGAAGCTGTCGAGCTGCCCATGCGAAATCGTGCATGGAGCCGTCGCGCACTTGCGGTGCTGGAAGCGCGGCCACGTGCACCGAAAAACCGCCAAGACTGCTGGCGTTGCGCAGAGCACCATGCACATCCACAGAGCAATTCAACGCAGTGGCTACCACTACATGCACGTCCAGGCCCCATTGGGAGGAGTTCCGCATTCCCTCCAATCCCGCCAGGAGCGCGCTGGTGTGGGTGGTGTTGGTACAGTTCTGGTGCACAATCATGTGTAGAACACGCACGGGAGCGGCTGAAGCAGACACAGAGCCATCAGACACAACTTGGGCCTCTTGCCGCGTGGAACTGTCTGCACCTCCAGCATGGAGCAGCTTGTTTTCGCCGTGGCGAGTGCTGGGGAGAGCATCGCTAGCGGCCTTAGCCAGCGCTGGGTCTGCGGTGCACCCATGCAGAGCCTGGTGTAAATCCCCACCCACAAGTGCCACATTGGAATTCTCTTCTTGTTCAATCTTCGGGAAGTGCAGCAGGTTGTACACGTCCTCGCGCCAGCCCCGCACTGTGACTCGATTGTCATCAATGCGTTCCCGCACAAGCAGGGCAAGGGGGGGGTGCTCCGCTGTGGAGGGGAAGTACGCCTTGGGCAGCCACGCCTGTGCAGGCCATGGGGAGGTCTCGTTCACGCCCTGTTCTCGGTGAAGCGTGCGGTTGTAGAATTGGGTGATGTACTCCGTGAGCAGGTCGCTGCAGCTGGTCCACGCAGTAGGCATGTGCGCTGAGCAGAAGTACAGTGCCGCAGTATGTGGGGGCGTGTGTAGCGAGATCTCGTTGTGGTACGTTTGGTTTCCTTGCACCTCGTCCTCTGCTAGAATCTCTGTGTCGATGTGCATGCGGCGCAGGGACCGGCCGCCCTCCGTGGCATACAGCGACTCAAGCGCATTCACTGCACAGAAAAAGCAGGGTGGAGAATACCAAACAGATGAAAAGCATACGTAGTAGCGTTCACAGGGCCTACACGGATGCAGGGTGTCTCCACGTGAGGCAGCTTGCAAGTCGCAGCGACCACGTGTTGTCGATCTGCCACGCCAACAGCATTCAAGTGCCATCCAAGATTAAATGCACAACGTACATGATTGAAGGTCGTCCATTCCCAACTGGAGCATGTGTCTGAGTGCCACGGCTGTCGTGTTGAGGGACGTATCGTCCGATAGCACCGGCAACACCTTCATCGTCCTTCCAGGCAAATGCTGTGCCCAGCAAAAGCGCACTTCAGGCCCGCTTTCCTGGTCATAGTCACCAAATGTAGAATCTGGTCCAAACTGCTCTGCAGCGTGCGTTGCATGCACAACTGCAGCCAGGAGCACGCAGCTCCCAAGCACGAGAGCTGGCCTTGCTGACATTCTTTTGTGCACAAGTAAAGGTACAGCACGACCTCAAGGAGTGGCGATCCGTACAATCACAGGGCTGCAAAAATTGATGTTGGCATGCATTTATCCACAGAGGGTGCGAATCTGCCAACAGGCAAGGTCGATACCTGATGCCCCCCCCTAAACAGCCCGTCACTCAACCAACGGCACTTCGAGCTGAGGTTCGCTGAGCGTGTCCCGCGCTGTGTACGTTATTGGAGTGTATATGAAGCAAACGGCTAAAACTTGTCACTACTAGGCCGACATTGGCAGCATTTATAGGAACTCAAGCTTGGCTACCTTGCGCTGGTAGGTCCTGTTTGAAGGCGAGCTTGGTTCATCAAATTCCGCTGCGTCATGGCGGATCCGCTCGCCGACAATGCCAATGTGGATGCATTGCTGGCCAACATTGAGGAGGTATCAAGACTTGCTGAGGAATCACTCGCATCTGCCCCTCTGGGACTTTCGTCTTCTGCTGCCTCTATTTTGGAGGACGAGGGTTCTGCTGCCCCACGGCGCAGCACGCGTCGACGAAGGGCCAGCAGCGCTGCCAGCGCGACGGAAGCAGGGGCAGCAAAACGCTCACGTTCAGTATCAGATGCCGGCAATGATGGCATCACTGCAGCTGCAGTGGCATCTTCCTCCTCGGCGCCGTCTTTACTGGCCGTAACGGAAGACATGCTGTCGCCTGCTGCACTGCAGCAGTGGCGAGATGACGATACACTGCCTGCACCGCAGCGCATTGACCGCCTAAAGTCACGCGTACTATCACTTTCTGACGAAAACACCCGTCTGCGTAGCTTGGTGAGCAGTTTGGCGGGCGCAGGTGCCGACGGTGCCGGGCGCCTGGCAGCGTTGCTGGCTGCCGGTCAGCCCACCAACGTCGTGCCGGGGGTGCAAGCCAGGGGGGACGCCGCCGCCATCAACGCCGTGGCGCGGGCAGTGCTGCGGCAGCAGAGCGAGGCTGCCGCTGTGTCGGAGCGGGTCACCACAGTGGAGGGGAGACAGGCTATGGCAGCAGCCCGGGAGGCGGCCACCGGCACCACCGCACACCAAGCCAGGCGCAAAAACAGAAAGCAACCCCGCAAGAAGGCAGCAGTCACACCAGGACTGGTGCTGCCGTCCAACACTGCGCCCTTGGACTTCACTGTTGTTCCGGATGGCTTCGAGAACATGGCTCTGGGGTCAGGGCTGAAGACTGGGCGGCCATCAAAGGATGAAATTGCAGGCGTGCGCACAGTTGTGCGCTGTGGCCGCCGAGTTACCACCCGTTTTGGGTTTCACGGAGTGTCCATGGACCGCCGTACCCAGGTGTTCCAAGGCTTCATTGGTGTTCCGTCAACCCACCCCGCATACGACCCATCCAACAAGCGGCCCACCAAGTGCGGCACCGCGCGCACCCCATTCCTGGCGGCGCTCATCAGGGAAGTGCGCGCTGTAAATGTGTACCGCATGACACCAGCGACATTCCCAGATTTCCTGTGGAATTTCGCAGAAGAATCGCGGAAGTGGGTTGACGAAGACGAAGTGGCGTTCCTAGGCCCAGACCCGGAGTTGCTCCCAGAGGACTTCAACCAGAGCGAGCAGGTGCCCCAGGACATCCCCCCGCCCCCGCGGCCCACCGGCAGCAAGGAGCCCCCTGCGGAAGTGCAGAAGTTTAGCCAGCGGAGCCGTGCAGCGCTGGGGCCCAAGGCGCCCAGCGACGTCGCGGCGTTTTTCGGGGAGGAGGAGCTCACCCGACACACAGCCGCGACAGCAGACAGCTCTGCTCACGCTTCTGCTGCAGGGGGGGGTGCATCTGGCGCCGCCAGTCTGGCAGGTGACTCCCTGGCTGGCTTTGATGACCTGGACCTGCCCGACATGGACTTCGACAGCATCAACGGGGACGACGAGATGGGGGCTGTGGCCGAAGCAGCTGCAGCTGAGTTCGCTGAGGAGTACAAAGCTGGGCAGGCGGGTGTCGATGGGTACGGCTTCGAGGCCTTGGCCGCTGCTGGGCTGGAGGAGGTGCAGGGGGCTTCCGCCGCCATCCAAGCCCTGGAGGGGGAGCTAGGGCAACGCACACGACGCAGCACACGGGCGCGGGGGACGACTCGCAAGGAGCACACCACACGGCACTTGCTGGACGGGCCCCACATTGTGGGGGCGGTGGGGCTACCCCCCCCTGACGGGGTTGACGTGGGGGGGGAGGATCCTCAGTTCTGGCGCTCCGGGTGTCGCAGCAACACGGGGTACTACGGTGTGTGGCGGTGTGACCATCCAGTGCAGCCATACCGCGGCCGCATCAAAGTCCGCAAGAACGAGCCCAAGGAACACCACGAAACAACTGCATTCCGAGCTGCCATTGCCCGGGAAATCGAAGCCCTGGAGCCGGCCGCCCAAATCGGCTCCTGCACCACCCGGAGATTCCGGTGGAACTTTGCCCACCTGGGCTGGGTGGATTATCAGAGCAACGCTGATTTCTGGCGGTGGGTAGGCCCCATGCCCTCAGATTTGCCCCCCACCGCCACTGAGGACATGGCGGGGGAGTTTTGGAACGCAGCTGACGTGGTCAAAGCAAAGACAGAGCGCCCCTACGGCAGTCTGCACCCCGAGCGTTTCCCCTCCTCACACTCTGCCCGCAAAGCGAAACGCACCAAGGCGGCCGCCCGCAGCCGCACGGCCACCCGCGCCGCAGCGGAGGCGCACAGGCAGCAGCTCATGGCGGAGCTGGAGGACTCCTTGCCGCTGCCGGGGCGGCGACGGGGGCGGGGGGAGGAGGATGAGGAGAGGGAGGCGGCCGAGGCGGCATCCGCGGTGGTGGCGGCCGCCGGGGGCCGGCATATGGATGCAAGTGGCAGGGGGGGCACGTTTGTGCCGCAGGGGCACGGGTCCAGTGCTGCTGACGGCGGGCTGCATGCGCCTGACGCGCTGTCGGGACACGACCTGGAGCACGATGAGCTGGTGGCGGCAGCAGAGGCCGCCCTGGCTGCAGAAGGGATGGATAGCGCCGTGCTGTAGTGTGACTAGCCATGCTGCGGGGGTGTCTTGTGGAAGTGAATGTGCGCGTTTTGATGATTTTCAAATAGTCTGTTTAGCAGTGTCACCCCCTGGTATCGCAGCGGCACCCAGTGCGGCGGCAACAGCGCCAGCCCGGGCCCTCCAGGCAGAGGCAGCACTGACTAGAAGGCCTTATTCCACCAGGCACATGCGGCGGCTTTGCTCAGCTGGTGTTAACAACGCGCACGACTGCACTCTTGGGCGGGGGGGGCGTATGTGCAGAGCAGCGCGAGCGAAGCGAAGCGGACTGGTCAAATTCATTTATCGCCCAGGTACTTGAGCACAGCTGATGCAAGCGCGGGGGACAGGGTCTCACTGGACTCTGTGAGAGCAATGCCTTCTGCAGCCAGCTCTGCCAGCATGGGCTGCCACCAGTCGGCGGTGACGGGGGTGTGCACGCCGGGGGTGGCAGACCCCCCCTTGCCGTCCAGGATCAGCTGCACTCCAATGGCGGCCGTCACGCCCACAGTGAGGGACATGCAGCTGACCTTGGTCTCCAGGTCCCCATACTGCACCAGGGTGGACACATGCCGGGTGACGCTGCCGTCCCCAGCTGTGGCCAGCACCTCGTGCTGCATCAGCGCCGCATCGCGCTCGTTGGCGGCGTAGGACAGCTGGGGGGCCGCGCTGAGTAGGGCAGTGAAGGTGTCCAGGGCAGTGCCGCTGGGGGTGCGGGGGGCGGGCTTTGCAGCCTCGAAGAAGTCCAAATCCCGCAGTACTGCCTCCAACGCTGCCGTGTCCTTCTCGCACCACAGACTGGCCTGCTGCACGGTCTCCCCTGCCGCCTGCTTGGCATTCACATCGGCCGCCACCAGGGCATCTGAGGCGGAGCGGGCCGTCGCCACGGATGTGGCGGCGGCATCCCAGGCCTCAGCTACCTTGGCCTCAATGGCCGCCACCAGCTGGGTGTCGTCCATCTCGCCGCTCAGCACTTGTGCTGGGTCTGCCCCCGTGCACTGCGCCAGGACGCCCTTGAGGGGGGGCCCCGTGGTGTAGTCGGGGCCGTTCTGCCCGTCTGCTTCGCGGGTCAGGGCAGGGTTGGGCGTGAGGTCCAAGAACCCCAGCGTTGCAAACGCGAACATGAGCTTTGGGAAGCCGCCGTACCGCAGTGTTCCACGGAAAATGTGGGGCACGTCGGGGATGCCGTACTTCTCAGCGTACACGCGGCAGTCGCGGTTGGGCAGCACCTCCAGGTCGAAGGCGGGGTTCTTGAAGAGGGCGTAGGGGGCTGCAGCAGCCATCAAGTGCTCCCCGGGCACTGCGATCTTGGCGCCGCCTGACAGCCACACGGCGGCATTGCGGCTGGCAGTCAGCACGCCTCGGGGGCTCCAGGAGAACTTGTATCCCAGGCGATTGGCGGCCGCCTCGGGGGCAGGTAGCCCGCCGCAGTTTGAGGAGAAGGACAGGATCGTCTGCCCAGCGCGCTTCACGGAGTCCAAAAGGGCCACCGCGGAGATGTGGTCGATGCCGGGGTCCAGACCCACCTCGTTTAAGATCACCACGCCGGCGGCCGCAGCCTCCGCCTGCAGCTCAGCCAGCTCTGGGGAGACGTATGAGGCAGTGACCATGTTCTTGCCGTTGGTGATGGCTGCTCTGGCCACCAGGGGGTGGAAGGGGGCCGGCACCAGAGACACTACCAGGTCGTGCTGTGACACCAACTGGTTCAGCTTGTCGGCCTCCTGGGAGACATTCAGCGTCACGGGGTGACAGCGGGGGCGGACTGCAGCGAAGTTGATGGCCTCCTGTTCAAACATGGAGGCGACGGTGACACGTGTTCCAGGAACACGCAGTAGGTAGTCAGCCAAGGGGCCCGACACGAAGCCGGCGCCCAGCAGTAGGACGTTGCCAGCAGTGTGGTCAGACAGCCCGCCCCCAGAAGAGGGGGACATGGGGGGGCTCATGAGCACAGCACCCCCCACGCCAGCAGCAGCCATGGGGCTGCTAGGCACCATCGCCTCGCCATCGCCCTGCAGCACCTGCACCCCATCTGTGCCGGTGACCAGGCTGGCCACTGCTCCCAGGGCATCAGACAGGGTCTGTGGCTCCGATGAAAACACCTGCAGCGCCATGGAGGTGCCCTCGGAGCGGTCCCGCCCCACATCCACATCCACAATGTTGGCGCTGCACCCGGCCTCCTCCAGCACATCAAGCACGGCGTTGATGATGCCGGTGTCGAACAGGTGTCCGACCAGTCGCAGGCTCATGAAGCTCTCCCGCTTGGAGCGTTTCATGCCGCGGCCGGTCTTGGCGCGCTCATTGGCGGCGCGGAGCGAGGCAATGTACTTGTAGCGGGGGGTGAGCTGTCCATGGGCAGTGATCACGGCGCCACGCAGGGCCTCAGGCAGGTCTGTCTGCTGCTCCCACGGCAGAGAGCCGTCAGACTTGGCCAGCTGCGGCATCAGGGGCAGCAAGGCGTTGCCAAAGTGCGCAGAGGCGTCGGCCGGGAGCTCGGACGGCAGGTGGTCCACAGCGTGGAACAGAACACCTGGGGCAGACATGCCCTCCTCGCCCTCGTGGATCTCGTCAGTGGCGGTGTTGTACACGTAATACGGCTCGTCGATGCTGGTAAACTTCCGCAGGAGCTCGATGCTGCCCTGCTCGTCGCAGGAGATGTCGCAGATGCCCAGGCAGCGCCAGGCGGTGCCCAGGGCTCGGGATTGTTTCAAATTGATCAAACGGGGGTATGCTCCATCCCAGTACATGCAGTTGACGATGGCAGAGGAGTACGGTGCAACTGCAACATGGAACACGCCTTCGTACTGCTCTGGGTTTGCCTTGTAGTGGGCGCGGTCAAAGTCCGCATCCAAAAAGTCTGCAGGAGCAGGCAGGCCCTTGAAGCCACCGCTTGCGTCCACGGGGTAGTCGGCCAGGTCGGTGGAGGGGGCGCCTGCCACCCCCTTCTTCCGCACCATGTGCTGCGCTGTGGCCTGCACCACGTACACGGTGTGCGTTCGGTCCTTCCCTGTGGCGTTCGCGATGATGCCAGGGACTTCCTCGGGAGTCACCATGCGGTGGGGCAACAGCTTTGCGATTTCTTGGGCGCCTTTGGACACATTGCCGCGCCCAGTGAAGGTGAGCACCAGTGGGGACAGCTCCGCAGGCAGACCATACTTGGCAATGGAGGCACCTGCACCAGATACGGCAGCCATGGCAGCCTCAACATCACGGTACATGTAGGAAGAACCGATGTTCAGCAGGGAAGTGGAGTAGCCCAGTGCCAGGGCACGTGCACCAAGGCCGCGGAAGAAATCTACCATGCCGGCAATGCCTGCATAGCGGCCAAATGCCACCAAACGCTTGCCTTTCCACACACCACCCTCGGTGATGCACTCATAGTCGATGCAGCGAATGTTCTTTTGCAAGAGGGTGTCCAGTAGCGGCATGTTGTAATCCTGCAGAGCACATTCTTTCGAGCTTGGCGCGGCTTTTGGCGTGGTAGCAGCGCATGGTTTGCTGCAATCCTGTAGCGTGGCTCAGCAAGGCACGTTGCGGGCACATACCTGGGCCTTGATGGTATGTGTAAAGAATACATATGTACGGCCGGGCAAGAGCAGCTCTTGGGGCACTTCCTTCACGGCCAGAATAACTGATGCAGGTGAGAGGTCTTCCTGAATTGTAGCCCCAGCTTCTTCGTATGCACCATTTGGGAAAATGCGGCGGCCGCTAGGCTGCACCAATACGGTGATACCGCTCTTGACCTGTGAGTACGGCAAATGAGTGCAGACATGCTGCATGGCTATTGCATAAAGCATTCACGTACGAGACTCTGGACTTGGTCAGGGGTCAGAGGGACTCGTCGCTCCCACTTGTTCTTGTCCTCTCGGCGAATGCCAATGACGTTGTTGCCAGCTAGCGACATAATGCAAGATGGCAGAGAAAACAATTCAAGTGTGTAGCTGTTGCAAACACTCAAAGCTCTTCAAGGCTCCAGGTACTATTTGGCGTGGTGGCCACGGGGATCAAGTGCACTGCACGTGGACAGCTGAGCTGAGCTTCACTGCAAGGCACAATTCACGATACTTCAGAACAGCCTTCGAGAAGAAAGCCAAGAATCGATTATTGATTGATAGCACCGGACATGGCCCTCGCTGTGCTTCCGCTGTTTTGACACATGCTGACATTCTGAGGCCCCCCACACACACACACCAACCTGGGCGGCCGGCCGGAGTCATCCGAATGCCCCCCTTCGGCATGATTATGAGGAGCGGACCTGGCCGCAGACAGCCGTGAATCAACGCCCTGCCTAGTTTCTGCACAAAAGCTTTCGCTAAGGTGTGCTTTCGTCTCTTTGGACAGCTCAGTCACGCACCAGAGTGTCTCTCATTCGGTGCCTCTCTTGCCCGGCCTGGCTGCTCGAAAACTGTTTGCCGGGTTGCCAATTGTCCCGACCGTTTGCTGCAGCTCAGACCCTTCGAATAAAATAGCAGCCAGTAGTGTGTGCCAACCGCGCTCGAATCACTTGTTCCTGTGCTTGAGCCACGGCTTCTACAGAGTGCGGGATTTCACGCTCACCCAAGCAGTTCCAATCGAACCGCTGGCATGGCCGATTTGAAAGTTAATCCAACCCCACTCAAGGATGGAGCATCAACCAATTGGACAGACTGGAAAAACACGTTCGGCGTGAAGCCGCCAAGGCCAGATGCCAAATACACGGGCTTTGTTGGGCAGCCAGAGCCAGCAGCAGCGCCTCCCTCAGTCAAGCCTCAAGTAAATAAGCGTACAGGTGCCCTCACACCCACAGCTAGAGAGCTCACAAGGTTGTTTGAAGTCAACCCTTCAAATCTGTGGAGCTACTTTGTGACAGAGATTGGCTGGGGAGCAGTACGTGCTTTCAGACTTGCAGGATTTTTCTGCAATTTCACATCACCTTCACCACTTGCAGTCTACTGACACCAAACTAAATGGAAGCCGGCATATGGCAAATATTGCAAGGGTGCCATTGCGTTTGGAGCGATTTCTTATGCTTGGAGTGCTTGTCTGCTGGGATTTACTCCTCCACAACTTCACCTTCTTGCCGTTGCGTTTCATGCACGGCATCTGGCACTTGCTGTTGTCCACATTTCAGCCCCGCCCCCAGCAAGGACGGCGGGTGAATGATGCCATGTGGTACGATTTAGTGCGTGGTGGGACCATTTTGCTGGCTGCTTGGTCGCTCAGCTTCATTCAAGTCAGCTACGTGTACCACTACATTCGCGGGGAAGCCATCATCAAGCTGTACGTGATTTTCAACATCCTGGAGATCTTCGACAAACTGCTGTGTGCTCTTGGCCAGGATATTTTGGATGGCCTGTACCGCAGCACCCTCAGTGCATTGCCGGGCAGAGGCAAGCCGGGCGTGTCCCTGCTTTCAGCTGAGGCAGTGCACCTGGCTGGACACGTGGTGGTGGCAGTGCTGTATGTCACCCTGCACAGCAGCCTGCTCTTTGTGCAAATCGTGTGCTTTAATGTCGCCATGAATTCCCGCAGCAATGCACTGCTCACGCTGCTCATCAGCAACAACTTCATAGAGCTCAAGGCCGCCGTGTTCAAGCGCTTTGAAGCCGAAAACCTGTTCCAGGTCTCCTGTAGTGGTACGTCTGACGCAGCGCCCACAATGCGGCACCCTTACACATAAAGCATGCCCCCCTTGCAGATGCTGTGGAGCGTTTCCAGTTGTTCATGTTCCTGTCTCTGATTTTCATGCAGGACTACGCGGGGCTTAGCAGCCTCACCAAGATTCTCCCCATGGCTGCCTTCGTGCTGTGTGCAGAGGCAGTGGTGGACTACGTGAAGCACTGCTTCATTGCCAAGTTCAACCGCATCGACAGCAGCGTGTACAAGAAGTTCATGGCGATTCTTGGGCACGATGTGGTCAACACCCGTCTGAATCTGCCGTCGACACTGGACCCCACCCACAGCCGCGGCCGGCGGCTGGGAGTGCCTGTCGTGGCCATGACCTGTGTGGTACGTTGCTTTTTGCACTCGAAACATGCACTGTACCCTGCATATTTGTTCTATGTTCGCAGTGGATTCGCTTGTCCATGGAGAAGCTCGCTGCCATTGGCTTTCACGTGCTGTCTCTGGACGGGCTCCTGTACGGGGTGGCCCTGTTCCTTGTTCTGCTTTGTGTGAAGTTGATTGTATCCATGTCTTTGTTGTACTTCTCGTACTCTCGTGTGATTCGGGAGCCGCAGCTCGCCGTGCGGTTGAATCTGCGGGAGTCAGTGCCCACTGCCCCCCCTGCCGCCGCCGCCGCCGCCGCGAAGCCCAGGGGGGGACCAGCGGCCCCCGTCACACAGGCATCCACTGGGTACACCACACCAGCGGTGATGCTGCCCCCCTTGGGTAACGCATCAAGAGGGGGGGGGGTCAGCGCAAGCATGGTGGCTGCACAGCTACAACGAGGGGGGGGTCGCCAACACACCCCAGGGGGGCGTACTGGGGCCCGTGCGCTTTTCTCACACGTACTCACGCCCAGTATAACGCCTGTGCAGGGGGACTTGACCCCCAGTTTTGCGCCTTTGGCCCCCCCTGTGGCGGAGCCCCCCCTGCTACCGGTTAGCAGGGGGGGCTCCCACAGTGGCGAGGAAGGCCAGGACAGCGATCGAGAGGACAGCATAGGTACTGTGGAAACGGACATGTTCAGCTTGCACAGCACGGTCACCGATGGCGCTTCGGGCCCTATGGTGAGAGCAATTTCCGCCCAAAGTGGCGCCTCACAGGGCGACGCCGGCAGTCCAGTCCCGGACGGGGGGCTGGCCATTTCAAGGGGGGCATCTGGCTTTTCTGAAATGTACAGTGGTAGCGACAGTGGTCACCAAACCCCCCTGATGTATGGTGTGGGGGGGCTGGGGGGGGCTCAGCCGGCTGAAGCCTTCACAGTCCCTGCCCGTGCAGGTAGCATGCCTGGTGGTGATGAAATTGGAGCATCTGAGGGGGGCGTACAGCCAAGTGCCAGCCTGCGGCATCGCTCTCATGGCAGCAGCACACACTCTTCTGCAGATTGGGCTGAGGAGCAGGGGGGCACAGATGCGTACACGGGGGTGCTGCAGCGCTCCGCCCTGCACGGAACACAGCAGGAACACGAGGGGCTCGTGGAGGAGATGGCTGATGGCTATGAGTCCACACCAGACAGCCTGGATGATGCCGGGGAGGAGGGGGGTGAAGGGGGGGGTGCTGCCGGTGCCCGCATGTGGCGCACCATGAGTGACGGCACATTGGACGCCGTTGTGGATGGGGTGGACAGATACACCCTACGCAGTGGGCGTATCCCCATGTGAGCTGTTCGGTGGAGGGAGCCTTGCAGGCAGGCTCAGTGACAATACAAGTTTACCTACCAATCCTACGCATGCGACAAAATTCTCGGAAAGTTCAAATCATTTGCTGTGTGTTTCTTTGCACAGCGCACCGCCACCGCGCTTCCGTTAGTTGGAGTGGCAGCTTCAGCAGGCGGGTGGTGGGTCGGGCCTTCAAAACACATAAGCCCCAGTTCGGCATGGAAGCATGCACACTTGCACTTGATGACTTGAAATAGGCAGCAACGTATTTAAATGCACACAGGTATTATAGAAGCTGTCCTTTGATCCGGTATCTTTGTCTTGTCCTGGTCTGAACAGTCGCAGAAGCTCGCTGTGTACACGCACTTTCTTGAGCTACCCAACAGCCTCCATCGGACCCGCTTGCATCTGCTTGTTGCAAGCAGCCTCCTGTACAAACCTTCATGGATTATCTGGGTCTCGAAGAGCCTTTGACCCGCAAACGGCGGGCTGAAGGTTCTGCAGGTGTTGCTGGCGATTTGGCCGGCGCAGGTAAGCCAGGCGGCATTATGTTTCGTCCATTCGCAGCATTTACGCCACAATGCAGGCGATATGGATGCTAAAAGGCTAAATTTGGAATTATCACGGGGGCTTGGGGGCAGCTTGGAAGATCCAAGTAATGCAGAGCGGGACGGTACGTGCATTTATTGGCAGCTTGGCGTGGTGGCGAACTGGGGAGGTGCCTGCAAGAGTGCTCCCCAGGCATGTTTGTGTCAAGCCAATTATATTTGACCCATATATACTTGCAGCGTCTAAGGATGTTTTGGCATATCAGCCGTTGCAGTCGCATGGCGCTGCGGATGCAGCATCAGCAGCTGCTGAAGAGGACGATTCTGACGCCCGCGGCTTCGCCGGACTACAAAACCAAGGTGCAACGTGCTACATGAATAGTCTCCTGCAGACACTGTTCATGACTCCTGAATTTCGGCGGTTGATGTACTCTTGGAAGTACGACGCGGAGGTGAACGGCGAGGCAAAGGACTGCATCCCGCTGCAGCTTCAAAAACTGTTTGGGACGCTGCAGCTCACCTCCAGACGCGCAGTGGGCACCACACCTCTCACCAAGTCCTTTCAGTGGACATCTAGTGATGCGTTTCGCCAGCATGACGTGCAGGAGTTGATGCGGGTGCTGCTTGATGCGTTGGAGCGGGCCTTGCGTGCCAGCGGTCACCCCACCCCCACTGCAGTGAACGACCTGTTCAGGGGCGTGTACAACGACTACGTGCGCACAGCCAGCAAGGCAGACCTGGAGCAAGCCGGGGAGAAGCTGCCCGAGGACGAGGGCGCCTCCTTGCCCGAGGGAGCCAAGGTGCACCAGGGGCTAGCCACGGAGAGCATCGCACGTTCTCAGAACGCGGAGTTCATGGATTTGTCCCTGGTCATCAAGCCCTTTGGCGCCACCAAGGCCCTGGGCAGCGTGGAGGAGAGCCTCACCGCTTTCATCGCCAGCGAGGTCATGGCCGGCAGCAATCGGGTGCAGTTCGATGAGCTCGGTGAGGGTGTGCGGGTGCCAGCCGTGAAGGGCCTGAAGATCACAAGGCCCCCCTACATCCTGACCCTGCAGCTGAAGCGGTTTGACCTGGACATGATGTCACCCACCCTTGCCCGCATCAAGCTGAACGACAAGGTCACCTTCCCCATCTTGTTGAACTTCAACCAGTGGGTGGGCAAGGAGGGCGGGGAGGTCCAAGCAGAGGCTGACACCCAAGCCACAACAAGCACTGTTCAAGACACTGCAGCGCCAGCAGCAGCAGAGGAAGGCGACACTCCTGCCGCTGTTGGGGGAACTGCTGCAACCCCAATGTCAGGATCTGGGGGCGAGCCTGTTCCGGATGAAAGTGCAGCTGTACATCCTCCTGGGCTAGACAAGCTGGAGGACTACGACACGTTCAAGGCCAGGGCACACCAGGTGGCGCTGCAGCACGGGCCTTATGTGTATGAGCTATATGCTGTGCTTGTGCACAGCGGCAGCGCGGTGGGAGGGCACTATTACGTGTACATTCGGGACCTGGACAACGGGCAGTGGCGCAACTTCAACGACAGCACTGTGAGCGACATAGACGTGGAGACGGTGAAAGAGGCTTTTGGGGGCGCACGGGGGAACTCTCTGTACGCCTCCTCTGCCAGCGCATACATGCTGGTGTATCGCAGGATGACGTTTGAGGATGTGCCGGTACCGGAGTCAGACGACGCAGCGGAGGCAGATGCTGTGCAGGCGGAGTCGGATGGCGCAGAGGAGGGGGGGGGCGCTGCGGCGCCTGCAGATGGTGTCCTGGCGGCAGCTGCAGCGGAGTTTGGTGTCTCCCGAGCTGAATTGCTGTCGGGCCGTTCGGCTGCATTTCCGCCCCGGGGGGCGGTGCCGGAGTACGTGCAAGCAGCCATGGATGAAGACGTCGCGGCGGAACTGCAGGCGGAATTGGAGCGGAACCGCACGTTCAACAGCATTAAGTTAAATGTGCGGTACGGGGACCGGGTGTTGCAGCTGCCCGCCGAGCGCACCCTCACTGTGGCTCAGGTCACCGAGTCGGCTTGGAAGCTGCTGGGCTTGCAGGATCCTGCCACAGCAGACACAGAGGCAGTCATTGACGACAAGCCTAGTAGTGCGGAGGAGGGTGATGTTGTAGATGCTGATGGGGGTGCTAAGCCTGATGATGGGGGTGCTAAGCCTGACGATGGGGGTGCTCAGCCTGGCGAGGGGGGTGTCGACGGCAAAGCCACAGGGCAGTACCTGCCTCTGGATTGCGTGCGTCTGCGGGAGTATCGCCTGCACAACAAGAGCCTGGGCCAGCCCTACGATGGCCCAAAAGCCAAGATGACCATCAGCGAGTGTGCCATGTACGCAGGCATGCATGTGCTTCTTGAGACACGGGAGGTGGACGGTGAGTTCCCAGAGTTTGACCCCCAAGCCGTCACCATCAAAATCCGCAAGTATCTGCGCTCCCAAGGAGATTTCTCGGAAGCTGCCACCGTGAGCATTCGCCGCTCCGTCTCCCTTGCTGCACTGAAGCGCGCCATTGAAACGCACCGGGAGCTTGGGGTGCCGGTGGAGCACCAGCGGGTGTTAAAGATGTCCAAGTACGGCACTGGGAACAACATGAACTTCACACTGCGTGTTCTTAGTGGCGACCACCTTGCCCTAGGGAATGCCTTCTTCGTGGGCAGTGGCTCCGAGCTGTATGTTGAGGATGTTTCAGCGGGCGCCACTGGCGACGACAGCGACTTCAACCCATTTCAGGATGGCGAGGAGAAGCCATCTGGCAAAGATCAGCCCGCAGGCGAGGAGAAGCAAGCAGGCGTCGACACCAGAGTCGGCGAAGGTGGCGTGCAGGGTGTTTCCGCCTCGACCCCCAGCGATGCCCGTGCAAGCGCGGCAGAGGCGGCGCGTGCCCTCGGTGTGGGGGAGCGAGAGGCTATCATGGCGCAATCCAAGGAGGGCGCCCTGACCAACTACAGCCTGAAGGAGGGGCTGCTGGCCATCGAGGCCGGGCAGAGTGCCGCAGTGGCCACTTTTAAGATCCTGGCACACCGCGTTCGCATCCGTTACCGCCTGTTGGACAGCAAGACAGAGGGCCTGCCGTTCTACATTGACATGCGCAGCACTGTGGGCGAGCTGCGAGCTGCCGTGGGGAAACGCCTGGAGGTGCCACCAGAGCGCCTCCTGCTGGACAAAGTGCACGAGAGCCACACGGTGGGAATGCCACTGAAGGACGACACGGTGAAGTTGGAACACCTGTACTTCATGCCCACGACTGTTCTGATGACTCGGGAGGGCCGCCGGCTGCAGCCGGGGCAGGTGAACGTGAAGCTGTCTCTGTACACCCCCAGCCACCTCAACGGCAGCACCTGGCCCTCGGCGCCAGACGTGCCCGTGATGGAGAGCCTGGAGGACGGCAGCGCCAGCTGGGTGAGCTATGGGGGCTGGGCTCCCAGGCCCATGTTTCCTGCTGACCGTGCCAGCATCCCAGTGTCCGGGGTGTATCCAGATGAAGCTGACAAGGCAGATTCCGACAAGGCAGAAAGAGGGGGGGTTGGGGGTGTGCAGGGGGGGGCAGAAGAGCCCAGCACCGCCACTGAGGCTGAGCTTGCTGCCGGCAAAGCTGCTGCTGGTGATGGCGGTGAGGGGGCGGGGGGTGACGGCACTGCAGCAGCCGGCGCAGATGCCAGTGCAGCTGACGATGGCACAAAGGGTGCGACCGCCTCTGCGTCTGCTGCAGCCCCGCAGTTGACAGAGGACTGGCACAGCAGCGCCCCCTACCCTGAGCTGCCAGAAATGACCTTCGAAGCACTGGGGGTGCACCCCATTGCTCTGGTGGACGAAGTGGAAGCAGTGAAGCAAACAGCAAAGGATCTGCTGGTGAAGGGGGGGCGCGTTTCAGAGGACTGTAGCCTGCGTCGGCTGCGTCTACGGCAGAAGCCAGGCCTGCGCCCAAGCCGCGTGCTGCCGGACCACACCACCGTGGGGGACACATACACAGCGCTGTACGAACACATGGAACTGCAAGTGGAGATCCTGCCGCACGAGGAAGAACACATTTGTGGGCGCACCAGGCGCGAACAGCTGGAGCTGCAGGCCACTCTGGCTGAATCAGCTCAAGCGGAGGGGGGGGGCGAGGGGGGCGAACAGCCAGCAGCTCAAGCGGAGGGAACAGCAACGGGCAGCTACGCCTCTGCAGCATCTGCTGGCGCAGCTGCTCCTGCAGCCCCCGAGAAACGCACCACACTGAACGATGTGGATTACGACGACCTAGTGCTGGTGGTGCAGTGGCTGGACCTCCCCCGGCACAAACTGTGTGTTCCGCGGGAGCTTCGGGTGCAGAAACGCATGAGTGTGGCAGAGGCCGTGTTGCAGTGCGCAGAGTTGGCACATGTGCCAGCTGATGCCGTGCAGTGGGTGCTTCACGCAGGCGGTAAGGTTGAGCTGTGGCACGCTCGCAGCCAGCCATGGCAGCTGTCCAGTGCCCACACTGCAACGTCCTCGTTTCGGGCCAAGTACAGCCAAGACGGGGCGTTGCTGCTGCTGCGGGACAGTCGGCAGCCCAGACGGGAGCTGTCTGAGGCCGACCTGGCGGTGCTGAACCCATACAGCCGGTCCTACGGTAGCAGCGGCAGCAGCTCCCGTCTGGCAGGGGCACTGTCTTCCGGGGCCCGGTACCGCCCGCGGGAGCAGGGCATCAAGATCACTGTCAAGGGGGAGCAGGAGGCGCCCACTGCAGTATCAGCCTCCGCAGTGGACAGCGGCGGCAGCAGCGGCGGCAGCGCAGTGCAGGGGGCCACAACCGCCAGCAGCAGCTCCACTGTGGCGTCAGGCGCCGGGGGCGGCGCTGCAGATGGCGCCGTATTTACAGCCGTCTCCGCCATGGTGGACGGCTCTGCGCCCTCCGCCCGCCTGGGCAAGACGGAGCAGCAGGTGGCCATGGAGGAAGCCGTGCGGGCGCAGCTGCGGGCAGAGGCGGCCGCCAGTGGGGAGGGGGAGGAAGTTATTGCTTACGGGGGCGAGGGGCTGTTTGACATGCTGAACGCGTTTGATGACTGAGGTGGCATGCATGGCGTGTCGTGTCCTGAGCAGCGTCAAATGAATTCCAAACGTGACAAAACGGGTCTCAAGGCGTCGTACTGACTCATGATGGCTGATCAGTACTGTGCTGGGTAGGTTACTTGTTGCTGGAATGGTGCATGTGCCCCCTGCTGTGGTGGGTATCCCCCCTGCTGCGGTGGGTACCCTCTCTGCTGTGGGGCCGCAACAGCCTGAGCTTCTTGCTGCGCTCCACCTGCTTGAGCAATGGACGCCTTGATGGCCTTGACGTCGTACTGCATGCCCCGCTTGATGCCGTAGTTCTTCGACTCTATGTCCCCGGTGCGGAGTTTCAGCTGGTTCAGCTCCTGGCACAGAGACAGACAATGCAAGGGGCCACAGTGGCACAGGCAGTCGCTCGGATAGCCGCCTTCGATATTGGTGGCCTCGCGGAAGTTTTTACGGATGAGCCCGCCCACGCATGGCTGTGCACATAAGAATAAAGTTGGTCGTGTGAATGAATGCGTTTGACAGCATTCTCAGGGTTGGTAGCGGCACGCACAATATTCCGGCAGCAACAAGCCAAGATTTTGCTGTCTCCACCCCACTCAGACACTTCAAATATGGCAATGCAGGGACAACATGCGGCAAACCAACCTGCAGATACGCTTGCTTGTGTTGGTATTCGTGGGTGTCTGGCGCGCAGCTGATTGTGACTCATTGTGCGGTAATTAACGCGTCAAATGCAATCACAGTCTTCAATTACAAATTGAATTATGAGGCACTCACAGCCGGCAATACCCAAAGGGGGATTCAGACATGAGCAAGAGCCTTTTTGCCTGCAAAAAAAGCAACATAATCACCCCGTTCGAATTTCTATCGAGGTAGGGGGGGGATACTATAGTATCCCCCTCCCGGTACTGCAAGGCTGATTTATCCATTTACCAGTGCTTGGGAGCAACCTGCAAAAATACTTGTTTTGAAAGCAATTATTTCCACGCTTGGCGGCATTGCACCTACCTCAAATTGAGCTGCCATGCTGAACCTTGTGTGTTTTGTGCTTGAGTAATTGATATCAGTGTGACTAGCAAGAGCATTTTGACAGGAACAGCGCGGCAATGCACAACAGCCCAGCGGCAGTGGGGTGTGCAGGGTGCCCCTCAACCGTACAAACACGTGCATCAAATTCACCAATCCCAGCAATTATAATGCGCCATATTGCAGCACGTAAATGACACTTCATCTTCCAGAATATATCAAGCCCAGAGACGCGAACCCAGCTTCGCGTGCCCACCCAAAACAGCTGCCCTTGCCAGTGCTCAGGTGAGCTTGCGTATGTGCAGATTTCAAAGCATGCCTTGTGTTGTATCCAGCTTGAATTTACTCTTCAATATACCGCAGAGCGTTGTGCTCTGGATTCTAATACTGCTGTGGGTAAGACATCTGCTGTTGCTGCTGCGGTGGGTACCCCCCCTGCTGCGGTGGGTATCCCCCCTGCTGTGGTGGGTATCCCCCCTGCTGTGGTGGGTATCCCCCCTGCTGCGGTGGGTACCCACCCTGCTGCTGCTGCTGCTGAGGGGGGGCCTGGCCGCCGCCGCCGCCGCCCTGCTGCGCGATGGACGCCTTGATGGCCTCCACGTCGTACTTCACGCCCTGCTTGATGCCGTAGTTCTTGGAGTCGGTGTCACCGGTGCGCAGCTTCAGCTCGTTCAGCTCTTGGCACAGCGAGAAGAAATGCAAGGGACCGCAATGGCACAGGCAGTCGCCCATGTAGCCGCCCTCGATGTTGGTGACTTCGCGGAAGTCCTTGCGGATGAGGCCGCCCACGCAAGGCTGCAAACAAGGCAATGTGGTGGGCATGTCCACAAGAAAAAATGACAAAGGCAGCCTCACGATTGCGCCACAGCAGCAAGCCAGGAACTTGTTGTCACCTGCCCACTCAGCAACATCACAGATGGCGATGCAAGGGCACAGGGCAGTGTATAAGCCTGCAAAAAACACATTTCTTGTTCTTTGCGTACCAGGAGGGGCTCGTAAGCGCCTTTTGGCAGTTCTGCATTGTCTCGTGCAGTGCACCACTCACATCCAGTAATGCCGAGAGGCGCATCCAGACAGGAGCAAGTGCCCTTTTGCCTGCAAAAGCAACAAACATGATAACCGGCCACATTGGTGCATTGAGTCCTGGGCATACCACAGCTTGGGGGCAACCTGTAGGAAAATTGATTGTTTTTGCGCAAGTAGCTGTGGCAAATGCAGCTTAACACAGGCTAACATTCTGTCTGATTGTTCGGCCAACTCACTTCAAGGCGAGCCATTATGAAAAAAAGAGCTGCAGCCTGCGGGAGGAAATTGGATTAGGACGTCATGCAGGGCAATATTGGAGATATGCTTGAACCAGGGCGGCGTGGCTGGACACAGCAGCTCGTTTGCACCCCGCTTGGACAAGCGGCAGGGCTTCAGTCTGCAGAAAACCAAAAAGACTTACGGGAAAAGTTACAACGAGGAAGTGGGGTTGTTCAAAGTTTTGAATGGCGTGTCTCAAAAACTGAAAAAGCTCAAAACATTTCACGGAAACTGCCAGTAAAAACTGAGCATGTTGAAGGGGGTCATGCACGAATTGCAGACACGTAGTAAACGGCTTTTTTTACCGTGCTATTTGAATCGTAGAGGCAGTCAGTATTTGAGCTGCCGTCTGAACTTCAGAGAGGTCAGGCTCAGGTCAGGGTCGTCGGTTTCGGCCACACTCTTGAACGCAGCTTGCAGATGCTCTGCACCCACTGCAACCCCGACTCAAATTTGCGCATATGGTACCACTAATCTCCTTTCTTCGGTCATTGCTGTGGCTTGGCATAACGGGCTAAGTGGGAGCCCAGTAGGCCATGGCGTGGGCAGCAGCCCCCCCCAGCTGCACTGCCAGGCGAATGAAGGGAGGCAGTACAGCCCCCAAGCGCTAGCTTGCAGGAATATCCGAATTGTATATAAACAGGTGCACTGCACCACACGAGCCTCCTGGGAGTGAGGCCTCTCGGCACCGCCCCGCCCCCCTTACCTTACAGGCAAGCTGAAAATTTGGGGCACCCAGGCTGCTGTGTACTGGCTGTGCTGCTTTAGTGTTGGTGGCTGAATTTGGATGGTACTGCAAAACGTCATGCACAGTTCCGAGTTTCTCCCACGGGTGCACGTGTGGGTCGCTTCTGGCTGTCGCAAGCTTTCGCCAGCGCTTGCAGGAGTTTTCACCAACTGGGACCAGCGGAGCTGCTCTGTTGGCTGCCATGGCGACAGCAGAAGAGCAACCGAAAGTGATAAGCATTGAAGAGATTGGAACTTTATTGTATTCTACCATTGTTGCATACAGCTGTGTGCTTGTGGCTGCTTATATTTACGACACATACACTCGTGGCAACGGCAAAAAGCCAGTCTCATTCACACCCGGCCTTGCCATTCACAAGCAGCCATTCAAAGTGAGGCTACTCCTGTTTCTCGGCAGCAATAAATCATTGGCTGGGACAATTCTGCTGGTGTCGGAAATCGTTCTCGGGGTCGGTGTGTAATAAAACTGCCCCTTCAGTGTACAGTTTCGCCAGCGTTTCAGGCACAATTTGTATGCAGGTGCTGTGACTGTTTTCATCTACCGCACGTATGTGCGGGAACGATCGCCAACTGCAACTTCCATCGATGCAATTGCCAATGGTTTTTTCTTGATCCGCTTCCTGCTTTTCTTGTATTTGTCGGCTGTGAGTGCAAGCAAGGCTGCGACATGCTCCACTCACCACCTCACCTGCTCCACTCCGGTTTCAGGTCGGGCGCAAAGCCCAGTATGTGCTGACTTTGGACAGCGCAATCGACATCATGACATTTGTGAATTTCATTTTGCCGTTAGTGGCGCTGACAACAAACTTGGGGCTTGGGTTTCCACGTATAGTGCGAGTGTACCGGGCATTCCTGCAGCTGGATTCGGCAGCTGGCGTTGGAGCCACCACCGACTCAGGGTCAACGCGACAAGTCACGCGCATCTTACTAGGCAGTATGGCGTTTGTACTTGTGTTTGCTTCGACAATTTTCCTGCTCGAGAATGCGGGTAATCCGTCCTTTGTGGACAGTGTTGACGTGAGTGACTTCTGTTCCTTCGCCAGCGTACAAACGCAGTGTACAAGGGACACAGGCTCAGCACGCTTACGCACAGGACCCAAGCACGGATGAGTTCACCATGTACAACACGATCTACTTTGCAATCATCACCGTGTCCACGTGAGTCACTGTGCTTGCCGCGCCCTTGCCATGGCTCCCCTACACATCCTCCTTGACCCTGCAGAGTGGGATATGGTGACTTTTCGCCAAGTTCATTCTTTGGACGCATGCTGACAATATTCTTTGTGATTGCTGGGATCGGGCTCTTCTCCAAAGCTGTGTCTGAGCTGCTGAGCATCATTTCCGCGGAGCAGCACGGAGACGGGGAGTTCAGAAATGCCCTGGGCAAGAAACTCGTGCTGGTCACAGGCAACATCCCTGAGAGTGTTCTTCGTGTGTTCTTGGCAGAATTCTGGCACCCTGACCACGCGAACAACACCGAGAACTTCCATGTGGTGATTCTGGCCGAGGAGAAGTGGTTCTCAGTGGCCACGTTGAAGTTCCTGCAGCAGCACCTGCTGTACCGCTCAGTTGTAACCTACCTCAAGGGCACAGTGTTCAAGCTGGAGGACATTCGGCGGGCTGGTGCCAGCAGCAACAACATCCAGGGAGCCTTCTTCCTCACCCACAAATTCAACAGAGACGACAAAGCAAACGTCCTGCGCACAATCGCTTTCAGGCGCTTCGTCCCGGGTGTCCCCGTGTACGTGGTGTTGAACCAACAGCGCTCCCGACAGCACGTGCTGTCGGCAGGCGTGCCCTTCGGGAATATTGTGCCATTGGACACTTTGAAACTGGGGCTGCTGGCTCAAAACGTCACCACACCAGGAGCCTCCACGCTGATTTTGAACCTGTTCTCGTCCTCTGCAGCCACGGAAGGCACTGCATACCGCACAGACGTGAGCTCCCTGAGCAACGCTGACAAGGTGGCCATCATCCAAACAGGCCGAGGCACCCGACCCATCACGGGGTCAGCGCTGAACAAGATGATGTTCGAGGCCCGCGACTTGGTGCAACGTGGAACAGCTGGAAAATCTACTGGCGCTGCACGCGATCAGTTGATGAACAGCGCCAGCCGGCGCAATGTCATGCAGTACACCCGCCCCAGGTCCCAGCTGTCAGTGGCCAAGTCCTCCGCCTCCGCGGGCACTCAGCAGGGCGACGCGGAGGGGCCAAGCAGCATGGAGGCGGCACTGCGACGGGACGAAGGGCACTTCTACGAGGTGTCCAATGAGCGCGAGGGGGGTCAAGCTCGCACTAAGGCTGTGGGGGGGGGCTACAAAGTGAACGACACAGTGGACGCTGCCCACATGCTGCCGCGTGTGCAGCCCCCCTACCCAGCCTCCATCTTACCCCCCTCCTGGCGCAGCGAGTACGTGGGGGGCATGGTGCAGGAGGTGTATGCACTGCCTGTACCGCCGTCGCTTGTGGGCTTCACCCTCAAGGATGCCGCCCTCCTGTTGTACAGGGGGCCCCTAGCACGAACACCGCTGGATGAAGCGGAACAGGCTGAAGCTTCTGCCGCCATCAAGCGCAGCACTACACTTTCTGGTTACTTCCAGCCTGTGATGCAGCACAGCACGGGGGGGGGTGGTGCGAAAGCGGAGGGGGGGGGTGACGCTCAGGCAGGGGACATTGCCGACGTGGATGGCAACGGGGTGCCCCTCATGCCGCACATCGTGCTGGACAAACAGGGGCAGTTTGTGCCTCTCACCCGCACCCTGCCCGACGACCACCTGCCTTCCTTGAACGTGATTGCGGCGCTGATGCCCGCGCCGCCCTTCTCCCTGCTGGCTGCGCAGCAGGTGGCCAGCTGCATGGGGGTGACTGGGTCAGTCGCAAGCGGTGCATCGGGCGACACCGATTCCACTGCTAGCCCTGGACTGGGAGCAGAAGTGCCTGCGTGGCGCCTGTTGTACCCCTACCTGTCCCGGGCGCCCTTTGGATGGGACGAGGCGGAACAACGTGTTCGGTCTCTTACTGACCGCCCGGTGTACCAAATCCAGTGCGATCTCATGTCGCAGCAACCCCTCGGGCCCAGCGACCGGTTGTTCGTGGTGTGTTCCGACGCAGCCATTCCGAAGCCGTGGTTGAGCGGAGGGTGTATGTGGGGGGCGGACCTGTGGGCCAATGTGTACCAGCGGGAGCAATGGGGAGACTTCGAATTCGACCCCGACACTGGCCTGTGGGAGAGCGTGGACGGCCTGGCGCAGCTGCGGGCTCGCGAGGAGATGCAGGATGCCGCGTGGGGG
>Ga0307982_1000843_pt1 | contig 24507 bp, 19 predicted proteins | sample OrgLakmetagen989_FD_201847 | JGI IMG/M metagenome (GOLD analysis project Ga0307982, IMG submission 201847) | Saline water microbial communities from Organic Lake, Antarctica - #989 | ecosystem: Environmental > Aquatic > Non-marine Saline and Alkaline > Saline | place: Antarctica: Organic Lake...
GTTTCCCTGTTCGCATTCTTATTTCCCAGGCACCCGCATCATGGACTACTTTTCTATGCGACCCCTGAAGATGACGTCGCGTGCGCTAGACTTCTTGAAGGCTTACCGCCGCGTGCAGAGCGCATGGGAAGACCCCCTCGTCGACCGTGGCGCCGTGCTGCGGTCGGAACTCAGCCTGCTGGGACCGGTCAGCGTGAAAATCGGCCAAACGTTGAGCCAACGGCCGGACATTTTGCCGGAAGACGTTTGCGAAGCGCTGAAAGGCTTGCAAACCTCCAACGCGCCTTTTCCCGATGCGGAGGCTTTTCAAGTGATGGCGGAAGACTTCGAGGCTCCCGGCCCGCTCGCTCCCGGGATCCCGGGTGGCCCCAACGCTACAGCCCCGCCACTCTTCGCCAAGCTGACTTCCACCTGCATTGCGTCGGCTTCACTAGGCCAGGTACGGCAAAATCATCTCTTGGAGATTGTCTTGATTTGGGCTAGGTCATGCCATCAACGTTGTTCGCATATTGCGTAGACTTTTGATAGTACTGTAGCGCTTTCCTTTGTCGTTCATCCTTCTGTAAATAACGAATTTCAACAGGTGTACCGGGGCACGATGCATGACGGGCGCGAAATTGCTGTAAAAGTCCAGCGGCCAGGCGCTCTGAGGCAGTGCTTGCTCGATGCTTCGGTGATTATCGTGGCCTTAAAAGCCATCACGGGCCGCTTCTGGAACGGCGACTTGCTTGCCATATTTGACTTGGTAAGCGTTCGCAATCTTCCTCGAAAAGTTGGAAGAAAAGCAAATGAATAGAAAATTGAAACATACTCTCTTCAGGATGTATAGTTGATGAGTCATTTCTATTTTGGTTTCAAAATTGCAACCGGACTGAGATATTCATGATCTACGCTCTTCTCCTTTTTTTCGAACAGGTGGCCGCAGGCGTGGTAGAAGAACTTGACTTTCGGCACGAAGCTTCCAACGCCAAACTCTTTGGTGAGAGCTTGGCCTTTCTAGGGTACGTGCGGGTACCGGACACGATTCCCGAGCTCACCACGCGGCGCGCTTTGGCGATGGAATGGGTGTACGGGAGCCACTTGAGCGCGCTGGCCACGTCCGAAGAAAAGATGCGGATGACTTACATGTGCGTGGAGGCGGTGACCGCGGGGCTGGTGCTGACGGGATTGGTCCACGCGGACCCCCACGAGGGGAACGTGATGCTGGCTGACGACGGCAGGCTCGTGTTTTTAGGTGAGCTCTCTTGACGTGCAATTGGGGTTCAAAATTGACGCTTGCAAGGAGCGCTTTGCATTTCAACTCTTCATTCTCATTCGTTACTCATCGATGAATCCTACGTCTTCTCAATCAATTTTGTCTTCACCATACTTTTTGCTTTTGCTTCTGCGTCCAACACGTAGACTTTGGCCTCATGTCCCGCGTGGAGAGCAACATTCAAGAAGCGTTCGCGAGTGGGATCCAGTGCGTGCTCTCCAAAGACTACCAGGGCCTCGTGGCAGCGTTTATGTCGACCGGTTTCGTCGGGACCCCTATTGAGTGGCGAGCTAAGGAAGCTGATCCGTGGCAGCTGACGCACCCAGAGGTTTGATGTTAAATAGCACGTTTGTTCACGCCGCATGATTATATTTCTGCCAACTTATCTGATTCTTTTTTGTATTTGATCACAAACGCGTATGTCTTTGTCTTTAATTTGCATTCATCAAGAATGACCCTCCTATGCACAATAACAACGTCAACCATAATTTTAACCTTTCTTCAATCTTCTTTGTAATTCGTCACAAAAAAGGGCCCACCCGCGGAAGTGATGGCCGCCGAGCTCCAGCGTCGCATGGAGTCCACTACAGGGGGTGGGTCGCGCTTTGGGGCCCTTTCGGTAGTGCTCAGCGACATGGGGTTCTGCTGGCAAATGTACACGCCCCCCTATGTGATTTTGCTCATTCGCACGTTCCTGACGCTGGAAGGCATTGCCGGCAAGGTGCGCGGTTTTGTCGAAGAAAGAAAGATTAGACAAGATAGAAGGAACTGCTTACAACAAAGCCAAGGAGTAGTTTATTACGTGTTCATGCAACGAGTCATATTGACTTCCATTTTCCAACTTTTCGAAATCGACTTAACAGGTGGATCCAGACTTCAACATTTACGAAGTAGCCCTTCCCTGGGCGGTGCAACGAGCTCTGTCGCCGTCCACTCCAGCCGGGGCTGCCACGCTCAGGCAAGCCTTGCTGACCGAAGCCAACACGTTTCAATGGGACCGCATTGACGCGCTGCTCGAGCAACAACGCGCAGACGCGGCTGAAGCGGAATTAGCTCGTGCGGGAACTGCAGGAAAAGGCGAAGAAGACAAAGAAGGAGAGCCAGCAGCGGCAGCGGAAGCCGTCAGTGGGCGAGCGCGACTTATGGCCCAAGAGGCAAACGCCGCCAGCGAAGATGCGAATGCTGCTGGTACTACCGCAGGAGGAGGCGGTAATTCCGCAGGCGCAGCAGCACAGGCCGCCCAGGCTGCGACCCCACTCGACTCTTTGGTCACGGTGCTGGGGTCGCCTGGAGGCGCCACTCTGAGGCGCGTCGCAAGAGATTTGGACTCCACCGCTCTGCTTCTGGCCTTGAGTTCCAAAGCCAACCGCCCTGCGCGACGCATGGCGACTCAAACCTTGGCCACGGCTCTGGAAGCACAATTCGTGGAGGCTGGCCGCAAGGTCATGCTGCAACCGAAGCGAATAGTCGCTAGTTTGTCCAGCGGCAATCGCCGTTTGAGCACTACTGCTAATCCTGGCACTCCCGATGCTACCAGTGACGTGGATGTGGCTGTAGCTGCGGTGTGGCCGAGCAGTGAGTTTGCCGACCAACTGGCAGCGAAGCAAAGAGCGCGCGCACGCAGCACCGCGTGGCTGTTGCTCAAGCAGCATGCGGGCCAGCAGTGGCGCGCGCGAGGGCGGGGGGTGCTGGCCGTGAGCACCCTAGCGGCGGTGGCGTTGCGCGTAGGAGGCGCGGCGTTTGTTCGGGCGTTGCTGAGCACGGCAGGACGCGGCACAGTAGCAGCGGCTACGATGGCGGGCTCGATGGCGGTTGCATTGTGGCAATGGTTCAAACCCACCAAAGGAGCTGATGAGGGCGCGACCGACAGCAAATCTGTTGCCACGGCCTCGACTTAAGAGACGCAGTTGTATAAATGATACCCGAGAGAAGAATATTCTGAGTGCAGCACGCCTCTCTATTTACGTGTTGTTCTCGCTCTACTTTGAAAAAATATTTGTATTATTCATACATTAAAAAATCCAACTCCTTAGGTATCAGGGGGCATAAAACCGCCCAGAAGCAGTGTTGTACTCTAAGGCTTAGTGCTAAGGCTTTGGGCTTTTCAAAAGGCACATCTGACCTTCTATAGTAAGGTTCCCTAATATTGACGTGGAAAATACACGCGCCCAAAGTGTGAACAAGCATACAGAGACGGAGCTACACAAGGTGCTCACGTCTTCCCATAGGCGCGCACGCGCGTTATTGTAAGGCCAGACCGGCCCATAACGATACGATTCAAAACAAGATATTGAATTTAATTTTCGAGCGATGATGAGGCGAAGTCTTCAAACCCTTGGGCGAGCGCAATCGAATCGCCGTTGCATCTGTGTTAACAACCGTGTTCTCAAGGCTAGACTGCGCTTTGCGTTGGCCTATTCAAACTCTAGACAGCACCGAGGCTCAGACAATTCAAAGCATGCTAGACTCTAGAAGAAAAATGTTGTATAGTGGAAAGCCGTTTACCCACTCATGCTATACGAGGTGCTCTCCGGCGTGAACAAGCATGCAGTCAAGCATCGTTCGACCAAGGGTATCTGCTAGTACATCTGGGTACCAGCTCTGCTACTAATATGATAAAAATTACGTTCTATGTGTTTCCACATCTGAATTTATTTTTTAGACCGGACGTTGGGGGCCCATTCGGGCGGTCATAGAAACAGCCTCCAAACAAGCCAACGAAGCATGGCGCGACGTATCAAACCCGATGATTCCATTTTGATGATCATAATTAGGAGTTCGAGCATTTCTTAAGTCCGGTTTCAAAATTATTTCATGAACAGTTTCCACTTTAGAAGGGGGTGGAAGTATTATGCTTCCTGCCCTCTACACACTATCCTCTTTACGATTTTGACTTGCGCGCAACGCACGCGCGTACACTTCTGCCCGCAGCATTGGCTTCTGTGTCATTCGGGTTTGTCTTAGTTCGAGTTCGAGTTTTGTAATGGATTATAGTGGCTGCGATTTGCGGAATCTCGTGTTTTTATGGCCGGGGCAACATATAGATCAACGAAGAGTTGATGTTTTGTACCTGCATCTCAAAACTGCTCTCACTGAATTCTTTGGAATTCCAATTGGAATTCCCAGCTCGAAAATGGCCGTTTCGTGGGAATTCCCTGGAATACCCATACAGGGGGGGTCATTGCAATTACAGGGGGTAATTTTTGTGACGTCACACGGAAAATCTTTGGTATTTCTGGTGCGTCGTACAGCGCAGTGCAAAATCCTTGCGCACTGACACTCCCAGTTCCTGACGTGCACGTGCAGTTGGCCAACAGCAAGCCTGTCTTGGATGAAAGGGGTTGCAAAGAGCACCGTCAGTGTATTCGTTTCGGTGAGATGCGGGCGTTGCTGTTCGGTGGATCTCTCAAGTGAAGAGCGCCAGCAGCCACCCAGTCCCCGTGCCCTGGATTCCGGGAATTCCCAGGGAATTCACTGGAATTCCCGGGAATCTTGGGAATTCCCAAGGCCATTTTCGGAAGGTGGGAATTCCAGGGCCCTAACGACAGTACTACATACATACGTACTACAGTACTACATACATACGTGCAGTTAGTCCGTCCACAGAATTGGGTCTGTATGAGGGCTCAATGAGGGGTCGCTCTCCTGGTACTATTGTACTGCAGAGCATAAACAGAGCTTCTTGACCAATGATGACTCGGAAAAATAAGCTTAGGTAAAGTAGACGGCGGGACGGTCCCCGATACCCGATAGTACTGCAAGTAGGCTCGTTTTACACGCATTCCACCCTCCTCTAGCTAGTTGTCACCTTTTAAGTTAGCCGTGTGATTCATAAGTGCACTGCGGCTGCTATCAGAAGTCAGCTGAACTGCTCACCCCAGATTCCTCAGTACAAGTTTACGTCACCTTCCTAGTTTTTGCATCATTCGTGCATCCAAAGGTGCCAACGTGCATGTTCTCTAAAAGTGATCATCTCAGCACCTAGGCCAATAGACTCGAGACACTTGCCCGCATCTTCGAATCCTCCTACAGTTCTGATCCTCAAATAGATGCCTACTCACCCTCCAACGTTCGTTCTTTTTGTCATGCCCCCTATCCCCTGGCTCAGGATTCAGCGCGCATAAGAAAAAATGCTTGGTCGCCTTCTTGCCAACAGTCTGTTGCTCCTGACGAGCGTATTCGCTCAAATGCAGCTGCTTCGTGCTGTGGTTAGCGTGCCAAACCGTACCCCATATACGAACCTTATTACCGGGGGTGGAGAGGAGAGAGAGAAGACAAATAGCGCTGACTCAGGCACAACAGCTGCGCTAGCTGCCGGCTCTCGCTTCAGCTATCCAATGCCAGGAGGCCCCTCTGAGCGGCGCCTTGTAACGCCCATCACTGGCACAGCGTCGCTGCAGACTGCGATAGGAGCGTGGTGTGACGACTCCCAAACAGCTGCAGAAACCTATGGAGGCATTTCGACTTGGTGCGTCACTATTACATTTTTCATGACTGTCGTAGACCCGCTTGTGAATATCCTCACCCACTCTTCCCCGCGTCCTTTGTATCCCTAATTAACTTTGTGTTGCCCCCTCCTTCCCTTCTGCAGTATGCTCCTTTGTCCTTTCTCAGGTGTAGTTTCATAAATGTTTACCCCCCTATATTCAGTGTTCAATTTTTGTGACATTTTTAAAACCCTTCCCTCTTTCCTTGTCCTCTTCTTCGCACCCCCTTCATTTCCTCCCTCTCTCTCTCCCTCCCTCCCTCCCTCCCTCCCTCCCTCCCTCCCTCCCTCCCGTCGGCCGTATTTAAATTGATCTCTCGTGAACAGGGACACAAGCAGTGTGAATGACATGAATAATCTCATTTATACCTACTGTTCCACCAAGAGCGCCTTCAACGGCAACATTAGCGCATGGGATGTGTCCAGCGTGACCAATATGAAAAACCTGTTGCAGTACGCGGAAACCTTTGATCAAGCCTTAGATTTATGGGACGTATCCAGTGTGATCACTATGAGTGGCACATTCGCTGAAGCGACCTCCTACAATCAAGCCTTGGCTACATGGGATGTTTCCAACGTGAACAGTATGTATGGCATGTTTTGGGGCGCGACAGCCTTTAATCAAGCATTAGCCGCGTGGGATATATCCAGCGTGGCCAACATGATGCACATGTTCAGTTTTGCGAGAGCCTATAATCAAGCCTTGGCCTCATGGGACGTGTCCAGTGTTAGGTATTTAATATTAACATTCAACGACGCAAGGGCCTTCAATCAGGCACTGGACGCATGGGATGTCTCCAGCGTGACTGGAATGTACCGTGCGCTAAATTTCGCAACAGCCTTCAATCAATCTTTGACCTCATGGGATGTGTCTAGAGTGACCAACATGGGCGCTTTATTTAAGGGGGCTTTTCGATTCAATCAGGCTTTGGTCACATGGGATGTGGCTAGCGTGATTGATATGAATGCGATGTTCAAATTTGCTTATACCTACAATCAAGACCTGGCCGCATGGGATGTGTCCAGCGTGACCGATATGACTAACATGTTCTACCAAGCGCTTGCTTTCAATCAAGCCTTAGACACGTGGGAGGTATCCAGCGTGACTATTATGGGTCCCATGTTTGGCAAGGCGTATGCCTTCAATCAAGCTTTGGCCTTGTGGGATATCTCAAGCGTGACCGATATGCGTGACATGTTCGAATCCGCGGCAACCTTCAATCAAGTGCTCTGCTGGAGCATTTCGAGTGCAACTGACACCACAAGGATGTTTCAAGGAAGCAACACTACTTACGCCACTGCCATCGACAATCCTGGGTGCCCCTTGACAGCTAGCCCTTCCCTTACTCCCAGTCTGACACTTCTGCCATCATCGCTAGTACCCTCGCACAAGCCCACCTCCAGTCCGACCCTTCCCCCATCGCATCTTGCAACACCCATCACCAACTCGACGTCATTGCAGACTGCGATAGGAGTATGGTGCCAGAATTTGACGCGAGCTACGGAGAACTATGGAGACATTTCGACGTGGTACGTCATGACCAAGTCCTATTAACGCTCTGCTAACTGCAATTCGAGTTTATCACCGACTCTACATATTCGACTCTTTATCTCGTTATCAACCCCCAATTTGTCTTCTATACGCATTCAGTGTAAGAAAACCGCGGAACAAACTTTGATTAGTTCTCATTATAATTTGTTGTTTCTGTCGACCAGTCTACTTAGTGGTTTTCTCCTCCGCCCGTCTAACTCTGTCTCGCCCACATCTTTGCCTCCCTGCCTCCTTCCTTTCTATCGATATTGCGCGAATAGGGACACGAGCTATGTAAATAACATGAATAGTCTGATTTACACTTACTGTTCCTCAAAGAGCATCTTTGACGGCGACGTGAGCGCATGGGATGTGTCCAGCGTGACCAATATGTTTACAATCTTCAGGGAAGCGATAGCCTTCAATCAACAATTGAATGCATGGGATGTTTCCAGAGTAATTGAGATGAGTTTCGTGTTCTACAAAGCTGGAGCTTTCAATCAAGCTTTGGCTGCCTGGGATGTTTCTAGCGTAACTTCAATGCGTTATATGTTCGACAATGCAGATATCTTCAACCAAGCTTTAGCTAGTTGGGACATATCCATGGTGACTTTTGTGACAGGCATGTTCTGGAGCGCGAACGCTTTTAATCAAGATTTAGCCTCATGGGATATGTCGAGCGTAGCCAATATGGGTTCCATGTTCAATTTTGCGCGAGCCTTCAACCAAGCTTTGGGCGCATGGGATGTGTCCAGCGTGAACGACATGGGTAACATGTTCTACGACGCGTCTTCTTTCAATCAAATACTGTGCTGGAATATGACGAGAATACCAAACACTGAAAACATGTTTCAAGGAAGTGGGACCACTTATGCGGCTGCCATTGACAATCCTGCGTGCCCTTTGACGGCCAATCCCACGCTGCTTCCCTCTTCCAGTCCTACTTTTCCACCATCGCACTTGGTGACGCCCATCACCAACTCGACATCGCTACGGACAGCAGTTACTGCATGGTGCAACAATTCTGAGACAGCTACTGAAATATACGGCGATATTTCGATCTGGTGCCTACAATGTACACCATGAGACCGCTTCATACCTTCTGCTCTTCATTGCCTTCCCACTCTTCCGTTAATCATCCCTCAACCCCTCCTCTTCTCCCTTGTGATGCACTATTTGCCTTCGATCTCTTTTTTACTTCGTTTTTTTTTTTTAAACTCATTCATTGTTTCACTGTATTTTGCCCGAGAAGGGACACTAGCAGCGTGGACGACATGAACAACCTGATTGATACCTACTGCTCCTCAAAGAGTACCTTCAACGGCAACATAAGCACATGGGATGTGTCCAGCGTGACCGACATGCATGAAATGTTCAACCAGGCGATTGATTTTAATCAAGCCTTGGCCTCATGGGATGTGTCTAGCGTAAAGAATATGAAGAGCATGTTCAACGAGGCGAATGTTTTCAATCAAGTCTTGGCTACATGGGATGTGTCCAGCGTGACTAATATGGGTAGCATGTTCGCCAATGCGCATGTCTTCAATCAAGCCTTGGCCACATGGGATGTATCAAGAGTGGCTAACATTAATTACATTTTCAACAGTGCGTATGCCTTTAATCAAGCCTTGGCCTCATGGGATGTGTCTTGCATGACCGACATGAATTATATCTTTTTTTTTGCCAATGGCTTCAATGAAGACCTTGCTGCATGGGATGTGTCTGGCATTACAAATATGTATCGCATGCTCTACCATGCGCGAGTCTTCAATCGAGCTATTGGCGCATGGGATGTGTCCAGTGTAAACAATATGGTTTACATGTTCAACGGTGCGCATGACTTCAATCAAGCCCTGGCTGCGTGGGATGTGTCCAGCGTGACAGATATGAGTTGCATGCTCAGCTGGGCATTTGCCTTCAACCAAGCCCTTGCCTCATGGGATGTATCCAGAGTGAAGAATATGCGGGCTATGTTTAGTGGGATGTACTCAGTATTTAATCAAGACTTAGCCGCATGGGATGTCTCCAGTGTGACCGATATGAGAGCTATGTTCAATCAAGCGAACGCCCTCAACCAAGCCTTGGATGCATGGGATGTGTCTAGCGTGACCGATATGGGTTACATATTCAACTTCGCGGAAATTTTCAATCAAGTGCTGTGCTGGAATATTTCGAATGTTACCATCACCAATGACATGTTCACCCAAAGCAGCACTACTTATGCCACTGCAATCGACAATCCTGTGTGCCCTTTAACGGCTGTCCCTTCGCTTACTCCTAGCCCTACCCTTAAACCATCGCCTGTACCCACTCACCAGCCCACATCTAGCCCATCATTTTCGCCATCGTATAGACCGTCACTCATCCCCACTTATCTTCCCTCGGCTACACCATCAATGCCGCCTACGCCGAATCCGTCTCCTTCTCCAACTTCAAGTCCAACACCATCGCCGACCTCCGTGCCTTCTCCTGCGCCATCACCTACGCCTACGCCTGTGAGATTCCTTCTTTTCTTGACTTGCATATCCTACGAAATGTTTTTCAAATTATAAGCGCTCTTAACGGCATCATTTCATTTGATTGTGTTTGTTGAAGGTGCCGTCGCCGAAGCCCTCTGCATTGCCCACGCCAGCACCCTCGGTTTGACAAAATCTATCAGCATTCCTGTCATTAGCTGTATTGAATTCGTTTTAGTGTTTTTCAGTCAATGAGTAAGATTTGAGTACGTACATTTTTGCTCGTGTTTGCAACAGATTCTGCCTACGCCAAATCCGTCTCCTTCTCCAACTTTGAGTCCAACATCATCGCCGACCATCTTGCCTTCTCTTGTGCCATCACCGATGCCTACACTCGTGAGATGTTTTCATTCCGGCTTCATTTATTTTGTCGTAAATGTGTTCCTATTGATTACGTCATGACAGCCCACATTTGATTACATCATTCTTTGAAGGTGCCGTCACCAGCGCCGTCGCCAAAACCTTCTACACTGCCCACCAGCGCGCCCTCGGTTTGGTTTCATCTATTTGATATTTGTCGTGGTCTAAGTAGTACTTTACTTACTCAGTGCATTCAAAAGCATTTCTTTTTGCTTGGGAGCCTAACATTTGTACTTTTCGAAAGAGATCGCAAATGATATCGGGTGTGTAAAAAATTGTTATTGATTTCTACAGGCCCCGCCTACGCCAAATCCGTCTCCTTCTCCAACTTCATGTCCAACATCATCGCCGACCATCTTGCCTTCTCTTGTGCCTTCACCGATGCCTACACTCGTGAGAATGAACATTTTTATAATCTATACATTGATAATCGTTCTATTTTTGTATTCCTTGCGCATGAATCGTCTGCATTCAATTGCGCATTTCGATATAGATGCCGTCCCTGGGACCGTCGCCAGAGCCTTCGATATCGCCGACTCCAGTACCAACGCTTGTTCCCACTGCCTTGTGTTTTCCTGGCCAATATCTTAAAGCAGAATCAGATGTATGCACATCCTGTGGTGCTGGGAAATATTCCAATGTCTCGCAACCTCCTTGGCCTAGCAGTTGTGTTCTGTGCCAAGGAGGGACCTACACTAGCCAAATTGCATCTAGTTCTTGCAGTGTGTGTCCTGTAGGGAAATTTTCCAATGAAGAGCGCACTGGCTGCGTTACCTGCTATGCAGGCCAGTACACTCTCAACAAGACGAGTTGTGTTGACTGTGCAAGTGGAACTTACGCGCCCCGAGCCCTTGCTGGATCGTGTTTACTTTGCGGCGCTGGTTCACATACCAGTAAACGAAAAGCAGCAGTTACTTGCACACCTTGCGATGCTGGGTCATTTTCAAGCGCTCAGTCAGTAAATTGTACACTATGTGCTGCGGGGTTCTTCAGTGGATCTGGAACGTCGACATGCGAAGCATGCAGCGCGGGCAAGGCTGCAGAAAAGCCTGGCGCATCAGGGTGTGCTACGTGCCAGGCTGGCCGATACAGTTTGGCTGAAGCTCAACTTTGTGGACTCTGTGCAGCGGGAAAGTCAAGCTCTGCAAATTCGCAGGCGTGCACTTCATGTGCAGAGGGTTTTTTTTCTTCAACAAAGGACTCTGCGCAGTGCACTGCATGTGCTGCTGGATCGTACTCAACGACTTCAGGATCTATAAATTGCACTTCTTGTTCACCGGGCTCCGCACAAGGTGCAACCGGACAATCTAGCTGCATAGTCTGTAGCCCGGGCTCGTACAGTCGGGCCTATGGAGAAGCGTCTTGCTCAAGTTGCACAGACAATAGCTACAGTTTTGAGGAGTCATCGTCGTGCACTCGTTGCTTGAAAGAGTACTTCTATTTTGATGGCAGCTGCTTAACTTGCCCTGAGGGTACAAAATGTGACGGTGACGGCACATCTACTTTGAGTCATCTATTGGTTCAGCCTGGCTGGTGGCGCATTTCGGAAGACACTGACGTAGTGCGCCTGTGCACGCACGAGGGCTCTCGAGCTTGCCGAGGAGGACTTAATTTTAGTGCAGGCTATTGCATTGATGGCCATCAAGGCATTCTTTGCGCAGTGTGTTCTGACGATTACTATTTTGACCCTGAAGAGTCCACGTGCCTTTCATGCGATGACCTCTTGTCGGATCAGGGACTGTCTTCGCTGCCACTGATATTGTTCAGCATCATAAGTAGCGTATTTTTCGCATTTATTGTATGTATGTCGTGTACTTCGGATACGTACACCATGATTAGGCATAGGGAACGCAGTGTACGAATGGAGAAGCTTGTCTGTCGATTCACTGATTTTGTAATTTTTGCCCGAGATCTCCTATCATATTTGGACGGAAGCAAAGTGAAATTAAAGGCACTTGCATCATTCTTTCAGATCGCACAAAATATTGGGGTGAGTTTCCTTTTCCATCGAAGATTACCTTGTGTTTCCTTTCGCCACAATCTTAAAGCCATCTTCCGTTTGTCTCGCAGTTCAATTGTAACGTATCTTTCTCCGTCAGTTTCCAAGCTATCATTGGACCACTCAGTTTTCTCAACCTTGACATTCTCCCCTCACTTGGCCTCGCATGCCGCATTGAGAATTATGACTACGTAAATACTCTCATCGGTGTCACCCTTGGACCATTATTCTTTGTTGCATTTCTCGTGTCGCTTTTCGGCTTGGAAGTGGCTTTTCAAAAGTATAAGTCAAAGAAATTGGAAGCAACTCTTAGACACGATGAGCGATACGCCATTCCTGCCGATCTTGCTTTCTTCTATTCTGTCAAAGAATTGCGTAGTTTACGCCGGATTTTCTTTTACCTTGACAAGGGAAAAAAAGGGAAAGCAGAAGATGTTGGACAATTTCTACTCTTTCAGGGGAAGTCAGAACTGTCATTTAGCGATTATCTTTGCACATTAGACGTGGCTCGTTTGGAAGATCGTCAAACAGAAGTCACGAGTTTTATGCTTGCCGCTGAAGCCAAGATCAAGGCGCGCCAAGGGGAATATAAAATTTTCACTCTTTTATTACTTTCATTCATCATACTCATAAGGACATCGAGCACGATCTTTGAGTACTTTCAGTGCGCAACTTTTGAGGAAGTTGATCCACCAGTCAGCTACCTGATTTGCGACTATTCATTGAACTGTGCGAGCTCACGGTATAAGTCTTACGTGGCTTATGCTGTTGCCATGCTATTTGTCTACCCTCTCGGGTAAGCACTTTGCACTTCCCTCGATTATTACTTTCCATCAATATTGGCGTAACTCATATGCTACCTCATTTCTTAACCCTTCTACTTTTATACTGCTCTATTCAGTATTCCATTATTGTACTTCGTGCTCCTGAAGCGACATCAAGGAATCATATCTTGCCCTGCTGCCTTGAAGCACGAAGCCGACATGGGAAATCCAACGATTGGTCATCTTAATTTCTTGATTGAGGCTTACAAGGTTCGTACTGATTTCTTCAATTTAATGTTCGCGATTCGCATTCATATCTAATTCTTTTTTATATGTCTTCTACTTCTAATTGTTTACCAGCCCAATTTTTGGTGGTTTGAAGTTGTAGAATGTTTTCGTCGATTGCTTTTGACATCCGTTATTGGTATTGCTTCGGAAGATTCAGCTTCGGCTCCGGTAATTGGATTTCTTCTCTGCCTAGCTTTTCTTCATTTCTTCAGCAAGCGGCCATTCAAACAAGAAGATAATAGTACTCTTGGTATCGTGTTGACTTACGCATTGGCCTTTATATTCCTTGGTGCACTCCTAATCAAAGTCAATGCACAGCCAAGTAGCAATTTGGAGCGTATGCTTTTTGAGGCCATCTTAGTATTTCTTCTTCTAATGGGGCCTCTTATCATTATCATGAATTCCGCACGGTCAGTTTTGATGAAGCGTCTTAATTTATTGGGGAAAGAAGCCATACGAGGAGAGCGGACTGCTCGTAATAAAAGTATCCAAATAGGTCGGCGAAGAAGACAGGAGTCCCTCGTGAGATCATTAGAATCCAGGGCCGAGAATGAGTTGTCTGGCTTAGACATTGATGGCACTACGGAAATACTTGACCGCGGTTCTCACAGAGAAGCCGCTTCTGGCGCTATGCAGCTTGTGTCAGCAATCCCAAAAACCGTAGTTGGAGACGGAATTGAGTTGATGAAAATCAAAGAAGTGCGCTCAAGACGAACCACATTTGAAGATGCGATCGAGTTGGAGAATGTCGAGAAAGAACTTTTTAGAAGGTCAACCCATAGTTGATGATGGGATCGAATGGAGAGAAGTTGATGAAGACTATTTAGGAAGGAGTATGGTCGAAGATTGGATCAGACTGAAAGGAAACGAAGAAGAACATTCAAGAAGAACCAAACATGAAGATGAAGTAGCTGTCAACGATACCAAAGAACTATAAACACTGTACTCCTCTAGGAGTATTTGGGTCATTTGAATTGACGTATTTTCGAAGCTGGAAATGCGTGCACGCGTGCACGCAGCAAAATTTTTTCTTAGTTCTCTGAATGGTGAGACACGATTGACTCCACCGAAACTCTGGAGATGGAGAGGCAACATCAGAAGCGCTTGGTGCATTACTAAGGTCGTGAAGTGTGTAGTTAGAGTTGAAAGCTTCGCGAGTTCGTGGAGCCTACGAAGCGTTCGACACGAAAGACTTTTTTCGAGAGCATCGCGGACGTTATGAGTAGAAATGAAATTTCTCATTGGAGTTGAGAGCGTCGCAATGTTAGCGCACGCCTCGGAGCATTTGAGTCGAAAGTTTCGCAACCACGAATTTCACACTAGTCAGAGTTGAGAGCTCCGAAGAGTTCGCGTAGACCGCTAGACCTCGAAGCGTCTGAGTCTCTGAGTCGAAAGCGTCGCAACCACGAAAGTCACACATGTGAAATTTAGTGCTGAGAGCTTCGCATAGATTACGTAGACCCGAAGTGTTTCGGATTGCACACTACAAAATTTCTTATTGCTTATTGGAGTTGAGAGCTTCGTAATGTTGGCGTACGCCTCGGAGTGTTTGAGACAACAGTTTCGCAATCACGAATTTCACACTCACTTGAGTTGAGAGCTGTGCAAAGCTTGCGTAGAATTCGAAGCATTCGATGAGACGAAAGCGACGCAACCTTCTCTTGAGCTTCGCTAAATTTGCGTAGAACTCGGAGCTTTCGATACAAAATCTTCGCAACCTTCGGACTCTCCAAACTCCCCAGTGTTTTGAAAAGCTTCGACTTCATTCATGTACATGTATCAAGGGATATCACTACTAACCAAATTCTGAAGATCACGGACGGACGTACGGATGGACAATTAAATCTTATAGAGTCCTCCTACGGGGCTGAAGCTCCTTGAGGATATAAAGAATTTTGAATTGTCACAAGAAAGAAGAACTTTAGCCCTCGCATGATTGCCGCGTGGATGTGCTATTCGTTCAAAGATAATTTCAGGCTTGTCTTTTAACTAGGAGTGCTAATCTAGTCACTCTAATGGGTTTTAAATTCTAAAAGTGAGTTAGCGCCCAGCTCGAAAAGAAAAACGAAACCAAACCCACTCTTGACGGCCATCGCCAGCAACAAGAACCAGCGGCAGCAAGAAACCTTATGGACCTCCTTTCTCCTTCAATTATTCAATAAGGACACACAAGACATCAGAAGTCCACCCAGGCACTGGCCCTGGCCTTGTTCAAGTGAAGATTACTCGAGCACCACTATAACCTATGACCGGAAACAAATCTAGCTGCAGCTACCTCGGTTTATGTCATTACCAAAATGCTAATATCCAAGATGACAAAGACAATATTTTTAGGACTTCCTTCGTTATATATTATCCCTCTTTTTTTCCTCGGTATTTCTCGCTCGCTTCGCGTTAGATGTGCTATACGAGCACTGCTGCTGTTGCTTGATTTGGATATTCTAACAGCGACCAGGTCGTGGCAGTGATTCCCGCATCAGCCGCGCCGGTAGGTGACTATATATTCGGGGTATGCCTGACCCAGGTCATAAAGCATATGTACTCGGCTGCTTTGTTTCACGCCCTTGACCGCTGATATTCCTTGGACGGAGTCATAGCCGGCGGGAGGCGCTCGAATCGATATGTCTTTAGCCATTTCTTTCGGGCGGCCCAAAGCAGCGCGCACGTAAAAGAATTGCCGTTCGTCGTTGCCAGCGTCCGAAGAGTAGGCGTCCGAATACGACGCGTTCGCAGCGACGTACAGAGCAACGCCCCACGAGTTGCTCGTGGAGGCGTGGCGGAAGTCGAGCCCTGCTTCGCAGACACTGGCCACGGGAAAGCTGCGAGTGCCGTGGAAGCCCCACACTTCGTTCGCACTGAAGCCATCGGCTGACTTTCTCGCCACTTCAAAGCGGCGCTGCGCGTAGTCATCCCACAAAGACTGATTCTGCACGCGTTCCAAGCGCGTCAGCTGCGCGGCGGGCATCGTAATCGCAACGGCGTCGGCCACGCTCTTCCACTCGGCTGACCCCTGGCCCACGGATGTGAGCGCGAAAGATGCACCGGCTGCCGGCCGAGCGGAGCCCACCCAATTTGGAGGTGGCGCTCGGGCACTTTCGCGCGCTTGATCCCGAACTGCCGCACACTTCCCGTACACTGCATCGAGTGCTGCGTCGCTGGAAGCGCGAACAACGACATGGTGCCGCTTGCGCAGAGCTAGCTCAACGGTGGCGCCGTAGGCTGACGTGGCCAAAGCCTCGCGCATGCCCTTGAGTAGTTCAAAGGATGGCGTTCCGGTATCGTCAATGCGCAGTTCCCTCTCGTGCCTCGACGCGCGCTCCTCCGTCACCGCTGACGCACTTGCTCCCTTTTCGACGTCATCCTGTGTAGAGCCCTGCGCCGCCACAGTAGACTGTATTGCCGCCACCGATGTATCTCCTAAAGGTTGTGCGCCGACAGCTGCAGTTGATGGTTGAGAGTCTATGGGCGAGGTAGTGGCTTTCTGCCGCCTGCCGCAGGACTTTCGCTGTGCCGATACTGCCTTTTTGTTGTATGCCGCAATTGCATCTTTGAAGGCGCTACCCGATGCTGCGCTGCTGGCCGCCACACCATCCTGCTGCTGGTGCTCGGTGGTGACAGCAACATTTTCCGAGGTTCCCTGCGAATCGATTTGTTGTTGCTGTCCTGCCTGGCCGCCCTGCTGCTTGAGATGGAAGTCTTTTAAGCGGCACTCTTCGAAGCTCAAGTGTGCGAATTGCGGCTGAGCAGTGAGGCATTGGTAGCCTAGAGTGCCGCTGTACTGACCCTGTGTCTGCTGGTTCTCATTAGTGACAACGAACGCGCCTATAGTGCTCTGCATGCCGGCTTGCTGTTGCTGTGCACTGAAAGGGGGCCCAACGCCGCCTGCTGCTTGACCGATGGACGAAGGCGCCGCGCCAAACGCATTCGGCTGAGGACTGCCGAAGGCATTGGGCGCCTGAGCTGCCCCGAAGGCTCCACCTCCCGCAGTGGCAGGCTGACCGAAAGTGCTTCCTCGAGGGCTGGGAGCCGCATTTTGTAACAACGAGCCAAACGGCTTCAGAAAGAAGCAGACAAACTAAGAGTGAATAACAAGGAATAGCTAGGCGTGGAAGTTAAAGGTTGCACTAATAAAATGCGCATACTTAAATCAAATTCGGTGCCAGGACATAAACAATACGCACGTTTGAAGGAGACCGAAAAGAGCTTTGTTTAGAAGCCGCGCCGCCGCGCGCACCTTGCCTCTTCTTCATCTTCTGCCTCTGCAGCATTTGCTGCCTCTTGTTCCTCTGCTGCCTTTTCTGCCTCAACTTCTGCTGCTCGAATACGAATAAGCCTGCTGCATCTGGCGCTGCCGATATAAGTGGTGCACCAAAAGCGGTACTAGCTGTGCGCCAATATCCAGGAGCTGTTGCTGGTAACGCGTGGAAGACAGGTGCTGCTGTTGGAGCTGCGCCGATACCTCCATCTGGTTGGGTCATCATGCGTCAAGGTGAGACTGTGCCAACGGAACTGGAAAAATCGGGACAAGCATGGACTTGCCGAGAGGACTAGCCGGAGTGCTGTACGGCATTCGTAGTGAAGTTACTTTGCTGCTCAGCACGTCAGTATGGCTAGCAAATGAAATTTTGCCGTATTTCTCAGTTCTCAGCTGATAAACTTAGATACTTCTTGAAATACTTACCTGGTGAGAGTTTTTATGAATATATGAATGTAAAAAAATGGTTCCCGGACATTTCCACGAAACTTCCCTACTACTTAGTACAGTACGTACTGTACTGCAGTACAGATACAGATACAGTACTACTAGTACTAATACTACTACTACTACTACTACAGACTTGACTACAGAGCAATATAGTGCAGTACTATATTATCAAGGGTATCTACACCTGGCAATATACTGCTGTACAGCACAGTAAGTACAGTACATGAGATGGCGGATATGGTAAATGATGCCACATATAAGTAGTGTGGTAGTGGTTTGGGTTGGTAGTAATCATCAGTACCGCCATACAAGTACTAGTACATGTACTAAAAAGCTCAAGTACTGGCAAATGGCAGATGGAAGACTGGCCGTACAGCACTTCCATGTTACTCCAGGATCTGAAATAATGCATGCGCAATGAATTTTATATTATTACCGAACATGAACAATCCGAAGGCAGCAGGCTAATCTCATGATTTTATTTTGTTTACTTGTCTTTTAGATGTGAAAATTTAATTATAGTGTTCACACTATTATTTCCTGTTAGTACTGCATGTCAATCCGGGGTACTACCGTAATTATTACTTCTCCGTAGTGCAGTGTAGTGGCGCCTGAAAATGGCTCATCTCCATAAGGAAACGGTTTCTATTTCCCTCGGCAACTAGACATACCCAGGCCACAGGTTTTCAAGAGCAACGGCAGCCGCCCCCCAAAGGGCAAAGCCCTTTTCTTCTGTGAGAATTTAATCTGTTTCGGAATAACCCTATCGAGAACTAGAGAGATAACGGGGATTTGTTGGGAATTTGGCTTCACTAGGAATAGTGAATTCCGGGTTATTTCGCAACACACTCCCATTCCCTTGGGACTACAAGAGGAGCGTGCCATTTTGGACCGCTGCCATCACTTCCATGGCCACTCGGGCATGCGCGCCTGATTTGCTTCTTAGGCTAAGCTTGAGCTGCTCTTCTTTTTACCTCTCCGTATTAGCCCTCTAATTTCGGCCCCTCGGGACCTGTCTCAAAAGGACACCTACTCTAGCCAGACTTGTTCTGGAGGATTAATCAATATGGAGCTTTGTTCAAAGATGGGAAGCTGCCTTCAATTCAATTAGAGTTTCTACCACGCTCACGCCATAAGCTCTTGAGATCGCGGTGCCATAAGGAGCACCGCATTCGCGCAGGTTGAAATTTATTCGATATTATTCGAGTTCAAATGAATTTACCAAACATCAAACAACGAAATACGAATTGATTCTATTTCCAATCCAGTTAGTGCCTACTGCAACCACCACACCTACCCACCCCCCACCGCGATCACCACTCCAATCCTTGCGTTCGCGGTGGAAGCAATTTTCATTCGCCCTACTCCTACATAAAACCATATGTATTCTCCAGGCTTGAGGACTGTGCCTCGGAATATAAATCATAGAACAATGAGGAATGTAAAATAATTAAAAGATGGCTGTGACCTCTTATATTTCAAAGCAAACCCATCGATGCCATGCTCGTGCTTTGGGATTCATCTACAAAAGTATCCTCGGTCGTGTCGTCAATGATAGTGTCCATGGAATCGTCGTCAACGTCAAAACCAAGGTCCATTTCATTTTTATCGTCTTCAGAAGCATATCCACTGTACTTTGACGTGCCTGGCGCCCAGCTTGATGCGCCGTCAGCAAGCGCCATCATGGTGGGCGCTAATTCCACATTTTGCAGCCGCACTTGCTCCCTTCGCAGCTGCACGAAGGCGTCAATGGTAGAGTAACTGTAAGATATGCACGTAAACGCTGTCGATACTGGTGTAAGAAAGGCGCTGCTAGTTGGACACCAAAAAACAGAATCTGCTGGTGGTATTGCGTGGAAGATAGACGCTTCTGCTGGTGCCATGCCGAAGGCAGGCGCTGGCAATGCCGGTGCACCAAATATATGGCCCTCTGGCGCTCCGAAGGCAAAGGTTGTTTGCGAAGCGGCAAATCCGTACGCACCACTTGATTGTGCGCTAAAGCTTTCACAATCAGACGCGCTAAAGGAAGACGATTCCCATCCACCGAAGCCACTTCCTCCACGCCCTCCACCTGAATTGGTCACGACGCATCAAGGTGAGGCAGTGCCTTTGAAACAGAAGGATACTTTAGGACAAGCGTGAGTGTACCAAAGCGACTTGAGAAATTGTTGCGGAACATACACCGCACGGATCCTTCGCACTTTAGCAGGCCAGGTGTTCTTATGAGAGCTACCAAATAAAAGGGCGGAGTGTTCTCTTCTCCTTATGCTGATGATAATGATGAAATACTGTGAAATACTGTAACTACAGATACTTAGTAGTTACAATCATTTCATTTGTTTTGGCAAAAAAAAAAAGGTTAAAAAAATCCCAGACAATTCCAAGAATATTCCCTCTTCTCTCTTTATCACTGAAGGACGTCATAAAAAGATGGGCGCACTTTCATTAGCAGCAGCTATACCACGTAGCTACATAAGAGGACAATGCTGGAATCAATTATCTAGATGGTTTGGCTCTGCTACTAACTGAGTGACTCCTCCATGTTTCTCTCCCCGGGATGCGATGGGCAAGCCAAAATGGAAACAGCTGTTCAACTTCTCCTTACTATCTTCTAAAGGTTGGAGGCTAAAGGACAACTCGAGAGTATATGAATACAATAACCATATGCAAAAAAATACCCATATTAGTCAGTTCAAGGGCAACATCTTCCAATGTTGTACGAATCCGTGCATAAGTAAGCGGCGTTTTGTATTTCCTATTAACACATTCTCGACCAACTGGCTGCACATGGATGAAATGCGGCAGGGTGTTGGAGAATAAGTTCAAGCGTAAGGAGTTTGCTGAGGAATTCGAGAAATAGATCGACATTGCCAAGTATAGGCCGAAGTAATGATGGAGACATCTGACTCACACCATTCCTAAACCTAAGACATCCTGACGCTTGATAGTTGAAGGACACCTCGAGAGTAAACGAAATCAATGGATTTGCGCAAAAGGTCACTTAGCCCAGTCAGACTAGCTCCGAAGGCTAACTTTTCTGCTACAATATACGAGTTAAACAAGGAAATTCGTGTTAAAGAAATGCACGCTATATAAGAATGCGCATTATAACAACCAACTACTAGATCTCTTTATGCCCCGTTGTGAGTCATGCTATAATCTATAAAGGAGTTGAAATATATTTTATTCCCTCTAAATTTGCTCAATGGATTTATATGTATAGATATCGCAAATAGAGGGGGATACACAAATAACGAAGATCAAAGCGGGTGACGGTAATGCCTGAGCCCGCGAGAGATGGTTGCGTTGTTCGATGGCGCCCTATTCAGCTCAAGAAAATTATTTCAAGCAAGTCAACTCTTGATCGACGTATTCTGTTCAATCTCACTTCTCTGAGAATACCGAGGGGTCATCTTCTGCAACCCAGTGCGCGCCTCCACCACACCGCCAGCCCTTACCTTCGCGGTGCCACTGAAAACCAGCCGGGCAAATGCCCATGAGAGCTTCTTGCACTTTTGCAGCTTTTGCAACGGCTTTCTGTTTTTCGGCTTCTTCCAGGGCTTCCAAGCGAGCAATTTCTTCGATTTCAAATTTGTTTTGAGCTTGAACTGCCGCCAGCAGCGCAGGCACTTGAGGTTTCAGCACTTGCTGCACTTTGCTCTCTTTTGAGCCTGTTTCTTTGCAAACGAACTCAAGAACGTCCTTCGAAAATGCAGCTCCGTTCTGCACACCGAGAAGCATCTGCTCGAGGTCTCCGCGAATTTCAAGGTCTTTGTCGTAGCCGAGTGCTACACACGCCTTCTGCAAAGCTGCAGCTATAGCTGCATCCTCGATTTCTCCACCTCCGTCGCACGCACACGCAGTCTCTGCTTCCGTCGTCGTAGTGACCACTTCAGTCTTCGCAGTTGGGTTGGCTGGGCGGTTAGAAGAGGAGAAAGCAGGTGCCAGCAGTATTTCTTCTTCGCTTGTATCTGCTGTCACCTTCTTCGAAGACGCTGCAACCTGCTTTCGACTTGAAAGAATGTCATTCAGCGCTCGCGAAAGAATGTCAAGCGTGACTTTCCGAGTTTTAGCCTTGGCGCAATGCTTTATGACTTCAGTGCGCCATGTGTCAACGTCCCGCCCACTCGCAAAGCCCGGTGAATCGACCAGCTGCTGCGCCAATGGCATGGTTTCGGCCGAAGTGGCCACCATCGCCTTACCGTACTTGTCAGAATTCAGTTGCAAGTGCAGAAGTTGTGTCGTGGTCTCGGCATCAAAGGGGTCGAAACGAATTGAGCGAGTAATGCGCGACTGAAGCCCAGGGTTTACATTCCTCAGCATCTCATCGATTTCGTTTTCGTAGCCGGCCAGTATAACGACGATCTTGCCTTTGTAGTCGTCTTCAGTCAGCAAATTCACGATTTCATCCACAGCCTCCGTCATGAACGAAACGCTCTTTTTGTCGTACAAACGGTAAGCTTCGTCGATAAAAAGAACACCACCTTTGGCTTGCTCGAACTTTTCTCGGGTTTTACTGGCAGCTTGGCCAACAAAGCCAGTCTGAAGATCCGACGCAGAGCACTGCACAAACGTCTTTCCGTCAGCTAAAATCTCCAAAGCGTCGAAGAGTTCGCCCATGCGCCGAGCAACCGTCGTCTTGCCAGTGCCAGGAGGCCCAGTGAAGACAAAATTAAGGCTCCCCAAGTCCATGAGCGGGTCGCGATTTTCTTCTCGCGCGCTTTCCACAATCTGCTGAAGCTCCTCTAGCTGCTCTCGCACCGCTTTGCATCCAACGAGACCTTCCAGGACTACGCTTGGGTTCGCCTTCCTTGCAGAAGCCTCAGCATCGTCTGCGGGGGCAAAGTCTGCGGCAATGAGTTCTCGGCTCGCCGCACGTTCTTGAGCGGATAATTGAGCCATTCGTTTTTCTGCGCGCTCGGAGGCCAAGGAGAGAAGCGTAACTACCGCGCCACCGTTTCCAAAGTGGGACTTCATCCGTTGCTTGCTCAATACCTCCATTGCCTTCATGAGTGCTTCGTATCCAACATTTCGATTCATTGCACGAGCTTTCATGTGAATGATTTTGACGAGCGAAGTGTCGTCATAGTCCTCAAATCTGAACATGTTTTCCACCTGAAAGCGGCGCTTCAGACCCGGGTTGGCGTTACGCACGAATTCTTCCATTTCTTTCAGGTAACCACACATGATAACGCAGCGATCGTCTCCTGGAACCCCCTGCACTTCGGCCACAAGAGTGTCCACAACGGCTTTCTTGTACGGGTCTTCACCGCTGAACCCGCCTGAAGAAGGATCCAGCCCATATGCTTCGTCGATGACAAGAACGCACCCAACAGAATTCTTGAGAATGGCGCGCGTCTTTTTCTCGGATTCGCCTAAAGCAGCACCAATGAAATCTGAAGGGTTCTTCAAAACGACGTCTCCCTTAGAGAGAAAACCGAGTTCTTTGAGTAAGCCACCGTAAATCTTTGCGATTGTCGTTTTTCCAGTCCCAGGGTTACCAACAAAGAGCCGATTGAGAAGAACTTCTTGCAACGGATTCTCCATCTCTTCGAGCTCCGAATTAGTTTCTAGTGTACTCAGCAAAGTTTTTACACTCGTTTTGACGTCATCAAGGCCAATTTGATTGTCGAGGTCTTTTAGCGCTTTCGACGACTCCATGAAAGAACTCTGGACCTTCGCTCCCAAAATATCTTCCCGAGTGAACATAAATCGGTCCACGGTTGCAGCAGATTTGAGCTCGCGAAGAACTCGTGATGCTTGACTTTCTTGTACCTTCTCAAGAAGATTTCGTGCAGCACGCGCATTTCCAAAACCAACTTGCCCGCGCTGACGCCCAAGCCTCCGTGCTGCAATTCGAAGATGCTTTGGGTCTTCGAGCTTATACCGTTCAAGTTGCTTGAACAAATCGGCCAAGACTGTAGTCAATTCTTCATCTGTGAAGTCCGCAAAATCGAAATTAGTGTTGAATCGTGATGGCAGCCCTTCATTGTGCTCCAGCAGGTCTTCCATGGGCTCCTTGTATCCCGCAAAAATAACAACCAGCTTTCCGCGCCACTCTTCCATCTCAGTCAGCAAAATGTCTAGAATTTGGGCCCCAGCTTGACTTTTGGTCGGCTGCAACTGATAAACTTCATCAAGGAAGAGAACTCCCCCTTTCTCTAACGACCTAACACGACTGCGCATTGCTGAGATTTGCTTTCCTTCTGAAGAGTCGTCATACAAGACATCTATGCTACCATCTCCATTCGTCTTGGTCACTTTACCACTCAACCAGCAGCCTTTCGTCCGAATATCAGTCTCGACTCGAGTTCCGTCTGGAATTGCCGAAACGCCATCGTCGCGAATTTCTTTGAGTAGGTCAGTGAGTGCAGAAACACCTCCACCAAGAAGCTTTGCTCCGCTCGTTTCTGAGAATGTGTCGCTCGGAAGAATACCTAGTTCGTTCAAGACTTTTCCATAAATCCGAGCAACAGTTGTTTTACCAGTCCCTGGGTTGCCTGTGAATAGCGCATTGTATTGCTTCGAACTCAGGTCATCACTGCGCTCTTTAGCGAGAGATATCTGATCTTTGATGTCAAGCAACTTTTCTTTGACCGCTTG
>Ga0307982_1000844_pt1 | contig 24496 bp, 14 predicted proteins | sample OrgLakmetagen989_FD_201847 | JGI IMG/M metagenome (GOLD analysis project Ga0307982, IMG submission 201847) | Saline water microbial communities from Organic Lake, Antarctica - #989 | ecosystem: Environmental > Aquatic > Non-marine Saline and Alkaline > Saline | place: Antarctica: Organic Lake...
CCCCTCATGTATCACTCCGCACTTGATTTGTTTGCGCAACGCACGCGCATTCCCACTTCTGCCCGCAGCATTGGCTTCTGTGTCATTTGGGTTTGTATTAGTTCGAGTTCGAGTTCGACCGGAAGCGAGATATAAAACATGTCTATTTACATATCCATTTCTCTAAAGATACTGCGTATAGAAATTCGCTAGAAGAAGGCGGGGTTCTACTCTACTTTACTTCACTGCCCATGACCCAGATACCCAGCGAGGAGGCTTGGTGGCTTGATGCTCGTGCCTCGTGCTGGGTGTGTTGCCTTTAAAAAGCAATTAAACAATAAATCAAGATACTATTAGAAAGCGATATTACTCGAGTTATACCAACTGAAACCCCGTTTTAACAAAAATGATTCTTCGGCACAATGTGTTGATGAAGCAACTCGTCGAAATTGCGCGTCATACTGGTGTCGTCGTAATTTCCTCGTTGTTCGCTTTCAAGGCCCGATCGGCATTCGTGTCCTAAAGCATAATCTCTTGGGTGGCGAGATGTAAGTTATATTGAAGCGATAATGTCAGCGGCGAAATTTTCGATGTCAAGCGCTCTGACCTATCAGTTCAACGAACAGAGTGATTCGATAATTATAATGAATTAATTTGGGGAGTTTGGGGGGGAAAGTTTGAAACCTACTTCTTGGAATGGCCGCGGCATATCAAGCAGGGAGAGTACGGCTTTTCCATTAACTTTTACTTCGAAACATGCTTTTCGTGGCGGTTCAGCATTCATCGTGACCTTGACATGGCCTGCAAGCGCCTTCTTTAAGGCTGCAGAACGAGTCTGCAGCGAACCTGGAAATTTTCAGCGGAAATCATTCAAGGCGTGGGGATGAGTTAACCACCTAACAATATAAAAAGCATTGATGTTTTCGATTGACATATTGCTTTGTTCGTTATTTTCGCGCTGTAGCCACGCACGTTTTTATTACGTCAAGACTGTCGGGCTTCGATGTTAACCACAGCATCATGCTTTGAGGTGGCCTTTGAAGCAACCTTCATAGGAGCGTCAGAAATTTTCGATTCTTTGGCCAGTACCGGTGCCTTTTTGGCTGCTGTGTTCTTCTTTGAAGTAGCTGAAGATTTCACCATTGAGACACGAAGCTGTGCGTCAAGCGTCTACTAGCTAGTTCCCACGGCGCTGCGATGAGCTCTTGTATCTTCCCAATGCTCATTGCTAATAATGAGGACGATTTTTTTTTTCCCGACGATCTTCGAGATTCGTCGATCCATCATCTTCTCTGGTGTCGAGACGTCGAGATCATGCATGCAGAGAGAAACAGATCAGATCATCTTCTAATTAGCTCTCATCTTTTGCCACAAAAGCTAGCTCTTCGCTGGCTACAGACATCTCGTTAGGGTACAAGCTACAAGCAGTACTTCGCGCAGGCTTTTAGAGTAGGAGACATGAATAGCCGGCCGATGCGTGATAAGTATCTGTTGCTGTTTTAGCTAGGTAGCTAGGTTCCGATGTAAAGTGAGCTGATAAGAATGGACTCTAATGACTCGACTCTCAACAAACGAAACTCATTTGTTGTTAATAACTGCTTGGCATGCTTACTTTGACAGTTCCTGAATTTCTCAATCAAGTGAAGAACGAGATGGCGGCTGTTCAGTGCTCTGCGTGCGAATCTCCAGGTGATGCACCTGAGCTAAGCAATAATATTCAGAGTGTCTCGTAGCAAGTACCATTTGTAGAGCCACCCTTAACGATATACATGAACTCATGAAACATTCCGATTATGACTATATTTAACAGACACCCAAAAGATGAGCACTGAGGCTGTGCAAACTGAACTTGCGACTCGCCCTCTGTGGACTCTTTCGGAAGACAAGACCCTGATTGAGCGGAAGTTGGTTGCGAAGAATTTCAAAGCGGCATTCGATTTCCTTGAAAAGGTGTGCATATTTTGAGGTCTCGCAATTAAATGACGGAATATGCATCGATTTTCAGTGAGCTGGTGAACACCTTAATGTCTGATTTTATACGTATTCTAGGTGGGCGTAGTTGCCGAAGAGCAAGGCCACCATCCTGACCTTCACCTCGAGTCCTACCGCAACGTTCGGGTGAGCTATCTAACGATAATTTCCATTGAGGATGAGTATACTCGCATTGGATATACTAATGAGCCGCACTGCATGATAATTCAAGTTTGCCTCGAGGTTGCACAGCTCCTCGTGTCCCCTAAGCTAACTCTTTGTGCACTTGGTGACATACAGGTGTGCATCTACACGCACTCGGTTGGTGGCCTCACAGTACACGACTTCAAGCTCGCCGATGCTATTGATGCGCTCCCGTGCGACTACAGCCCGAAATTTTTGGAAGAACAAACAGCGCGGCTCGCAGAACTCCCATAAAGTTTGAGGCCGAGCTTCCCTGCCATTTCGCATGCTGATTAATACATTATTTAGCGGGGGAAGTAGAACGGAATCAAAGCTCTTGTCTTCGTGAATTGTGATACTAATCTGCCATGGCGAATTTTGATTCTAGAATGGTATATCCGTGTAGTTATCTTGAATGTATATGGATTTCTTGGTTGAATATCAAGTACTACGCAAACCCCGAAAGCCGAAAAAGAAAAAAAAGAAGCAGAAACCATGCAACACAGGGCCACTGCTATCTGCTATCAACCATGTCCTAAGAGAGCTGGTACTTAAAAGCGTACATGGATCTGGCGATTTTTCCTCATATATGCATGAGAAGAAGTAAAATCGAAATTCGACCATTGCACTTGCATGGTTCGCGACCTTGCTAGCTCGAAAGAGCTCCCCATTCTATATGTCGCACTCCCTTTAAAATCTTCGAACGATGCGATTGACGGAAGCTAGAAGCTGACAAAGCCTGTGTCACGCAGTGTAGTTTTGCACACTAGAGCACACCTTCAGTCGCGCTCGAACTATGGCGTGAAAGCCTATCACTCTCGCAGCGTCACCTGCAACGTTGTGGCATTCTGAGGCGATGAACATGGTGTCCAACATCGCGCTCTAGGGTGCTAGACTACACTGCGTGATGTGAAGTTTGCCCGAGGTAAACGCGTGGATAAGGGAACAGTACACAGACACACAGCTGCATGCCCAGTGGGCAACCCCCTCTGTATAGTACAGGGGGTACCCTATACTCCTGCTACTAGACACTACATAATCCTTCTCCTCCCTACACCCATGTAATTTTAGAAAGGAAAGTCAGTTGCTTAAACATCTAAAACATAAAAGCCAAAACGCAGATAAGCAGCTCCAAGCAGAAATTCCTTAGCGCGCACATCAAATAAACATGTGCGCCACAGCAATTCTTTCTCAAATTATTCGCGCATTCACTTGGATTGCGGGGGGTCATCGCGTGGAAGGCCCTTGGCATCAGCTACCTTCACTGGAGTGCTGTTATTGCCTTTGGCCTTGGCATTCAAATCCGTCTTCTTCACGGGCTGGTACAGCAGGTGAAAGGAGGCGGTGGCGCGGTCGGGGGCTCGCACTTCCATGGAGCACCGGAGCGCGCGGCCCCCGTTGAGGCTGCTCCAGGTGTGCACCACCGAGCTGCCCGGCGGGAGGCCGTTGGGGCTGATCTGCTCCACCACCACCTCCACGCCGTCTTTGCCGAACTCGTCCAGCGAGCAGCGCACAGGCACCTCTTTGCCCCATGGGTTCGCCACGTCATGCACCTGTGTGGTTCAACAAAAGAGAGGAAGACCCATTCGAAAGGAAGAGGTGAGACAGGTGATGGAACCGAAGAAAGGGATGGTAGCATTGGATTAAAAGGGTGGCAAGGAAGGAGGCAATCGTATGTATAAATGGTTAAAGGTCACACCTGCCCATCGAGGCGATAGTCGAGTTGCTGTTTCCCAAACGGCGAAGTGGAAATCAGCGATATCGAGGCGGGCCCTTGCAGCACTACCAGCTCCTTGTTGGAGTAGAAGGTCCCCTTGGCCAGGCCTCGGAACACCGCCGGCACGCGGATCGCCGCTAAGTACACGTCGAGACCGTCGAAGTTGGTGCGCTGCTTGTCCACCCGCCAAACCCCTGTAACCGTCGGCGCCCGCACCTCCGCGTCCTTCCCCTCGGGCTCAGAGTCCAGCTCCTGCAGCTCCGCCGCTCGCTCGTACGCGTCCCGCACGTTCTCGATGTGGTTGGCGGTCAGCACCATTTGCTCCAGGAAGTAGCTGTACTCCGCGACGCGCAGCACCGCCGGCAAGAACTCGTCATCGAGGCCTCCTTGCGCCATGACCCCCTGTACTTCAGCGAACAAATCCTCGGAGGTGACGTGGTGCCCCGCGCAAAAAGCTTCCAGCGAGGCCTCCACCATGGCTACGTACTGGGTGAAGACCTAGCAAGAGATGCCAGAGGAAAGAAGTTTCGTAAGGAACGACAAGACGAGAGTTGCCTGATCGGGCGTCAAACGTCTCAGTTGTCTTCACAAATCCCTTCAACATAAAGCTCTCTAGCCCAATTTGATAACACGCTTCTAACCCGTGACACACTAGTAAATATGAAGCAAGCTAAAAGGAGTGCTTGTGGGCGCGTGTTCTCAGACCTCGGTGTACTCCAGGAGCTGTTCTCCCTTGGGGTCCACCCCTCGAAAAGGAGCGCAATTCGCAGCGAAGAAAGCCTCCGACGCATCGCGAAACTTCTTTGCCATCACGTGGTGCGCGAACGCCTGAGAAAACAAAGGAGAATGTCGGGAAAGTGTGTTCGAAAGGGATACGTTGAGAACCTGCTCAATACTCTCACAGCAGTTGTGAATTGAGTTCGCAGGACGGTTGACCATCGTTCTACCTGAACTATAGGCGGCAAGACCACACCAACATCACCGCTCCCAGCGCTACAGCCCTTAGACTCTGCGCCATCTCCGGCGCTGAACTTGCTATCCATGCCGCCATCGTCGCTGTACTTTGAGTCAGCGTAGCCAGGATCGTCATCATCATATTTGCTAGCCATCTGAACATAAATATAACTTCCCTGTGAGTTCGATTTTAAGGGTAGCCTCGCTAGGCTAAGACAACACAAACAGCAAAAAACCTACATTGCTCCGGGAGATTAGTTCGGTGACTGTGCTACACGACCCTCGCTCTTGGCTATGCTCGATTTCAAAATGACTTCTCCGTTTGTAACCGCAACGGCAGCAGTATCTGTAGTTGTCTACGATCGAACTAAACTGGTAATGAACTTGTGAATGAAATGCGTGGCAGTGGCAGTAATAAACGCACAGGGGGGTAGATGCGTTTGACTTCCCTTTCCGTGCACATCGTCGCGATCGGTTGCGATAAAAGATGGCGTGGAACGTAGTGCTATTCTACAAATATGTGGAGATTGATAACCCAGCAAGGTTTCAGACTGAACAGGCAGAGCTATGTAAGCGCTTCGGCTTATGTGGAAGACTTCTCATCGCTTCTGAAGGTGTAAACGGCACTCTGGCTAGTCTAGCTAGCGACGGCAACGCCGTGGCTCAGTATTGCGCAGCCCTCGCTCAAGACCCCCGCTTTGCTGACGTAGACTGGAAAACTTCCGAATCAAATACTCCCCCGTTCCCTGAACTCAGCGTGCGTGTGGTCAAGGAGATTGTAGGCTACGGCCAGGCTTTAGCCGGCGTCGACCCACGCAACGGAGGTGCCGGCGCCCATCTCGACTCTGCTGCCTTTCACAAAGCAGTAGCGGAAGCAGCGGCCGATCCAAGTCAGGGCACGGTACTCCTAGACGTAAGAAACGCTTTCGAGCATGAAATTGGTCACTTCAGTGGTGCAGTTGATTTAGGGATGCGCATCACTTCCGACTTCGCTCCTTGGGTAGAAGCCCACACGGACTCTCTTCAGGGCAAGAATGTGCTCATGTACTGCACGGGAGGCGTTCGGTGCGAAAAGGCTTCTGCGTACCTCAAGGCGTCAGTGCCAGGCGTAGGAGAAGTGTCGCAGCTCAGTGGAGGCATTCACCGCTACCTGGAAGCCTTCCCTGATGGTGGGCATTTCAAAGGCAAAAACTTCGTGTTTGACGCTCGTGTCACCATGGCCCCACCCTTAGCGGCTGCTGCCCCTGTGGCAGGTACCGCTGATAAGTCTAGTGATGCTGCCACCTCCAAAAGAATGCGGACGTGCGGTAACGATGAAGGTAGCAGTGGGCTGGGTTCAGATGAAGTGGATTCTTCAGAGTTCACCGAGGAGCATACTGCAGGAGGGCCAGGAGTTATTGGCATGTGTGGGAGCTGCCAGGCGCCCTATGACCAGCCGCGAGCTACAGACGTGTGCGCAGTGTGCCGCGCAGTGTGCTTAGCGTGTGACAATTGCCGTCGGCGCGACGCCGAGCTTCTGTGCCGTGACCACCGAGTCCTGAAGGGCGCCTACTTCTGGTTCCTCGGACCTTTCACCAAGCAACAGTTGTTAGCCCAGAAAGAGGCGCTTGAAGCGTTCATAGCCGTGCCCAAGGGCAGCCAGAAGCCTGGCGGGTGGGTAGGTGGCTCGAAGCGGCGCGGGCAAACGGTGCGAAAGCAGGTAGGGCGCGTAGTGGCGCGGCTTCGCGAATTAGAAGAGGAAGAGCAAAAGCATGGCGCTGATGTCACAGCCCCAAAGGGCACGATGGAGTGGGCGCTAGCAGCGGGGCCTGACCATCCGCGGCGATGCCGCTGGTGCTTCCACGTGCTCAAGCAACAGGTCACGGAACGCGCGAGAGAAGCTGCTGTTATCGTGAGCGCACACGCCCAAAGTAGCAGCGAAGGAAGCTCGTCGTCGGTGGCTGGTGGCGTGTCTGGACCTGCGTGCGATGGGCGCTGCTGGGGGTTCTGGAAGGCACCCGTGGGGTCCTATTTCGAAGAAAAAGCGGAGTAAACGGTACTGAATTTACTTAGAGCGATAGTTCATAGCAGAGTCTCAAATCACAAGAGCCCTTACTTGACAATCCACGATTAAAGAGTAGCTTGCCTTGTACTTGTACTTGCACGGCAGTTAGCACGTTCATCCTTAGTTCTGTATTGCACTGCCGCGGCCAAGACAATTGGCAATTGAGCAATCTTGACATGGGAACTGTGTGGAATTTTGTGGAAGCTGTTATCTCTTATCTGTTATAGAACTATAGCTACTTCGAGATGAGGCCATGAGGTCCGGTGTGAAGGGGCGGTATAATAAATGCGTTCTAAATTGAAATTGATTCAAAAAGTGTTTCAGAAGTAGGGGCATTTCCAACCAGCAGCTCTTATTGTCTACACTGCGCAGCAGTGTCTCAGTCTCAGCAAAGGGGTCTCAGGTCTCAGTCGTCTCCTGTCTCTCCAGTCTCACAGTCTCAGCGTCTCAGCAATTCGCGTTGTTGTCCGTTGGGCCGGACATTTGGTTTTCTCCACGTGCTGAATCAGGGCGGCGACCGGAGACCGTTTGCGATCACGACACAACTCTAAAAAGTTGTTCAGCTAACGCCCATTTGCGCACACCCGCAGGCAAGTCGAGCTCGAGGTCCACGGCAGGATGAAAACGAAAGATAGAAAGAGAGAGGGAAAGAGAGCGAAACTGTGCGCTAATTTGCGTTTCGTGTTTTTCTGACTTGTCTTCAATTGATAAAAATCTCCCCTGTAAATTGAGCTCATCGTGCGTCGTTACGTCCTGCTTCTGCGTTTCGTTCAGAAAGACGACAACAAAAACAAGCTAATAATACTAACCGCGCTAAGATGAGCTCCAAAGGTGTCGTCCAGAATGAGGATGATGGGCCGCGTCCAGGACAGCAAATCATCGACGTGATGTTGCCGACATACATTATGAAGCCGGACGAGACCGAAATGTAATCGCCTTCGCATAGCTACTGCTACACCTTAACAGCTTCATCTGTGTTCTCGCTGAGCACTCTACTCTCGACAGTGTCCACGCCAATGTAGTTGTCCTGACGAGTTTCTGTTTTGTTACGGCTTTATTTGCAGGTTCTATTCTGCGCCCATATCGAAAATCTGCAAGGAAGTGCTTGACAAGCACCTCGAAGGCAAAGAGTACGACGAGGATGCCTCAAAGGACCAAGTAGTAGCTATCTGCGAGGAAATCAAGGGCCGTGCTAAAGGTATCATTGTGCAGTCAAGCATGCTTTAGAACGACTAAAAAGGCATTTATTTTATTTGCATGTCACATAGTTGTAGTTACGTATATAAGTTGTCGTGCGTGCTCTCTCGTATTCCTTCCCTCCACACCCCCATGAAATCCCTGCATGTAACCGCTCTTCCCCAGCCGAGGTCAACATGCCTAGATACAAGCTTGTCGTTCAGGCGAGCCTCGGGCAAATGAAAGACCAGGTAAATTATCCGGAGCTTTTACTGCTAGGCTGTCTACGTAATCAGAAGGTTTTCTGGTGATACATCCACCCCAGCACCGAATCATTGTTGAGCCACTTTTGACGCCTTGATCTCGATTTCACCAGGGCGTTCGTGTGGCTAGCCGTTGCTTATGGGACACCACCGTCGACAATTACGCCTCTGCCAACTACTCGAGCGTAAGTGCTGCTTGCTGTGCTTAGCATCTCGCTGTGTTCTCAATTCAAAATTTCCGTCACAATACAGGAACGGCTCTGGTGCAGCGTTATGGTCTTTGGTCTGTACTGCGAATAAATAGGAGGCACTTGAAGGAGGCCGTATGTGGAGATGGAGACGAACTCGTCTTTAAAATCGAACTGCTTTTATTCACTCCAGTCGAATCTATATCTCAATGATCTAAAGTCAGGGCCTAGATTAAGGGAGTTTCTGCTTGGTAATTGATACAAAAATCAGCAATTCCAAGAGCTATAAATGTCTCTTGGTCTTAAGGCTACGCCCTACACACCGACATCTATACGTCTGGTGAAATACTCGCTGTTTTCAACTGAAAAAAAGTTAATGCATGAATCTATTTACGGCCCGGTTACATCAAGCACTACATTCTACTTCTAAATTCTGGTTATTAATTTTGGTTTTATAATAAAATTAGTACTTAAATCTTAAATATTTTGAATTTAAAGGTCAAAGCAATTGGCTCGCTTGCGCTTTGTTCTTTAAACTGTTTTGCGCTTAATGAAATTCTGGTCTCCAGTGCGGAATAATCAGTGGTTCTCTGCCCCATCGATGTCCGGAAACATGTCTTTCACCCACACTGCTCGGCGCCCGAAACTGTCCTTGTAATCCGCCCGGCACTTCAGCAATTCCAGCAAGAAGAGGCGCGCCACTGACTCGGGTCCGCCGCTTTCACTGCTGCTGCCACCACCATTGGAGCTGCCGCTGACTTCTTCCAAGCCCCCTGTATGCTCATCTGCCGACAGTGGGAATTCGGCCGCACGGGCCGCGCTAGCCGCCGTCGCCTCAGCCAGCTGCTCCACGACCTTCGGGAGTGCAGTCGAAGGGACCACCAGCACTGCCGTCGCATCTCTGAGAGCCGCCATCGCACCCAGCACCACTCGCGAGTCGGATGCACCGCCACCGCTGCCCTTGTTGCTGCTGCTGACAATGCTGCTGTTGCTTGCTTGTCTGGCAAGAGAAGGCATGGGCGCAGCCGTTGCAGCACTGCCAGCACTGAAGCCTTCTCCCCCCAAAGGAGACGAAGACGAAGGAAACGCAGCCGTGAGCGCATCTTCGGCGCAGTGCAGCAGCTCATCCAAGTCCCTGGCAAGCCAGACACCCCCTACAGGGGACACTTTCAGCCGCTTTACATGTGCCGCCACCGACCCGTACGCGCGCAAGCACAGCGCGCTGGCCACGAGGCGCGCGTCCAAATGAGGCAAGTGTTCGGCTGCGAAGTGTATTTGCGACCGCAGCACTGCACACACCGCCACAAACGCGGCGTTCACGCCTCGATCCATGTCTTTGTTGGCGCCGCTCGCTGATGAACTGCTCGCATTGGCGGTGCTGCGCCCGGCGAGCGACGCAAAGAGACTGCGGCTCATCGAAACGCTCTCTTTACTGCTCGTAGGAGGAACCTCGCTGCCACCGTGCCCGCCAGCGTCTCTCGATGCAGCAGAGGAGCCCGTCGATTCCTTCGGGCAATACTCGACTTTCAGCGATTGTTTCGCCAGAGCGCGCTCCAGAACCTTGAGTAAAGGGACAAGAGGGAAGCAAGTAGAGCGTACATGAAAAGAGATGAAATGAAGAAGAGGTAGGAAGGAAGTATGGCGCAATGGGAATTCGCTATCTCTCTGATTCCCACTCCACCATGTACCATAGCCACCGCCGAGAGACCCGCTGAGGTGGCCGCAACGCCTGCTCGCTCGATGCAGTGCAATGCAGCAGCGTGGGACGCTTGAGCTTGCGCGAATAGGGCTGAGAGTTAAAAGAAAAGGAAGCGAGAAAGATATGCACACATGCGTGAGCATCAAGCATGAAGGGTTTTTCTTTCAGTGTGTTGAGAGAGGATGTGAGCATAAATTCTTGAGCAAATGTAATGCTTTAAGGTTATCATATCGTTCTTTGCCTTGCTCTCTCGCACTCACCAGGGTGGTGCTGAAGGTGAGGCAGTAAAGTATTTCGCGCCATATGGTGCAAAGGAACGACTCCGAGCTGCTGCACCGCTGCCAAGCACGCGTAGAAAGAGGCCGGCGGAGCTTCGCTCATTGCCACCACGACACTAGGGCTGTCACTGCTCGTAATCACGGCTGAGGTGAGAGATGTGCCACTCTTATTGATGTTGTTGTTGACGTTGGGCGTACCGCCACTGCTCGAAGGAGAGGTGGAGGAGGAGGCTGATGGTGCAGGTTGAGACAAAGGGCGAGCGATCACAACTTGAGAAGCGGCGCGCAGAGCCTCAGCCACCATGTCTTGACTCAACGAGCGCGTCGTGTACTCGAAGGCCGACCACAGCACTTCTCCAAGCAAACGGCCCTCGGAGCTGCCCGGGTCAGCACTCGACATGATCGCAGTCGTGCGCCGGAAGGTGGTGTGGCAGGCGCCGATCAAGCCACGCAACAGTGCTGGCGACAGGGCCGTCGCTAGGACGTCCTCGAAGGAGCTCAAGACCTCGGCTTTCAACCCTACTCGTGGGGTGATGCTGAAGCCCCCTCCAGAACCACCGTGAGAATCGTGTTGTTGAGCGGAGAACGACGGTGAGGTCAAGCCACCCGTCATCATAGGCCTTGCGCCGCCTACGTCTTCGCTTGCTTCAGGGAGGGCAGTTTCACGCCAGTCCAGAGCCTCGGGTAAGCTCCGAAAGGAACGAGAGATAATGTCCTCGGAAGTCGACTGCAGCCACGCAAGCTCCCGTTCGTAGTAGTCTCGCTTAAACTATGTGTACCAGCCAGGCATACATGTACGGCACAAAAGGTAGATATCCGTAAACGAATGAATATTTGGGGAAATGGTGCAAAATAAGAAATTTCATGAAAAACTCATGTCGCCGAAACTCGATACAACTAATAAGAAAGGAAAAAATACATCAATCGGTGCTTTCATCTTTCTCACTACCTCTGCAAAGAGATTTCGAACCGCAGTCGCTGACGTTTCGTTCCACAGGCGAGCTGCTGCACTTGCAGCTTTTCGAGCAGCGTTGTCGTGTTGGCGGGTCAAGTAAGAGCTACCATGAGGAACAACTCCACTACTCGGGTCTGCAACTGGTTGATGCCTTTTCCTCTTCGAAGTAGTGTAATCAGATCCCTCTGTATCACTGGCTTCGTCAACTTCCATCTCCGCTCCATGAGGTGGTTCTTCTGCCTCTCGTGGCGCCACTGCAACTGTCGCTTGCGCAACGGCTCTCTGCGCTGCAGTGACCAGAGCTTGCTTGGCTGCGTCATCTAGAAGCTGAAAGAGAGCGGTGCTTTTCTGCTGCAGGAAACACAGAGCATCCAAGTAGTCGGCAGTCGCGTCGGAGGTCACCTGTATACATCAATGGGACAATACCGGCAGCTTATACATCGCACTTCACTAATGTAGTAGACGACTTTTCAAAACTCGACCGAAACAAGGGTTGAGGTGAAACACCAGAGAAATTGAACATGGGGAGAGGTAGTTAAGATGGCCACATAGGATTTGGGTGGCCTTGAACCTGCTGCGCGAGGGGCTGGAGCAAGTCCGACGCTTTGGCTTCGAAGCCCAGTTCCACGTCATTGAGTAAGCGGTCCACCAGTGACGTCATCACTCCATGCACTTGGCGAGGCGGAAAAATGGCCGCCGCAATGCGGAACTGCAACGTGCACACCTTGGGGACTGCGCCAATTAAGGCAGAAAGCGCCGCGACCGCGTCATTGTCCGCCGCGCTCACGTCAATTGCGGCAGCACTGCTGATGGAATTGAGGGCCCAATACACGAACCGCCGCTGCAGTGGTCGGCCAGCGGTGGGGTACAGCTCGAGAGTAGCGGCGATTTCTTCGAGAAACATGAGGCGAAGAGCTGCGTCCTTGGTCCAGCCTGCAAGGGGCGAAGAGGATGGCGACGATGATGATAATGATGACGGCTTTTCTTTGGTCAAACGCAAGTCCGAGGGCGGCGTCGCTTCTAAGGATGACACTGCGATTTCTGAGGAAATCGTAGCAAGAAGAGCAGTGCGAGCAGATTCCGTGCTTGGAGTGGGAAAGGTAAACCCGGTTTCTTCGAAGAGGGGCACTTCGTTGTCGGCAAACACGCATAAGTGCACTTCCGACTGCACCAACGCTTGTTTTTGGGCGGCATGTGGCAGCAAATCGAATCCTTTCATGATGGCCTCAGCAGTAAGCTTCGGGAGCTCCGCTAGAAAAGGGCCCGAAAAAATGCCACCACTGACAGGCAGTAAGCGGAGCACGCGACAACTTTCATTGCCCGGAATATCTTCAGCAGCATCAGCATCAAGGTTTGTCGTCGGCATCGCACAATGGTTCGCAAACGCTTCGAAGATGTTCGCATAGGTCTGTGCTAGCGCCTCTGCTGCTTGTGCTCTCGTGTAAAGCTCGCCTTGAGGTGCACCCGGCGGAGGCTTGCGAAGGTCCGGCCCAACGGCGTGAATGACATGCGCTACTTTGCCAACACTGCTTCCTCCAGGAGGTGCTACTTGGTGGTGGGTGATGGGGTAAGCATGGTATGCTGCGTCGCCTGGTGCTGCCACGGCATCAATCACATCTTGAGGAAACCTTCGAGCTTTATCAATGCCCAGCCACTTGTAAATGCTCCCTGCAGCTCCTCCAGCACCACTCGGACCTCCAGGCGGCTGTAGTTGGAATATTATCGGACATGCGCGCAAAAACAAACACACGCACACGAGGTTGAATTGAGTATGTAAGCATGTGTCGTTCCGATACGCTCGTTCGAAGAATACATTCGCAAGGATATCTTAGAGATGCTCTCTAGGTTCACGGTCAGATAAAGCAACGAATGATAATTGAATCTCGCAAAAAAAAAGTAGGGAATGTTCACGGGAAAACATTTCATCATAACGAGGAGGAATTGAAGCTTCCAAGTCCACATATGGCACCACTCTTGAGACCCCACCTGAATGTGGTGGAGGCCAGCAGGGTCCACGATGCAACAGCCGCCAGGCTCTGCTTCGGGCTTCACCCCGGTCGCCACCACGCGGCCACTGGATGCAGCCAAGGCTTGGCCCAGCACGCCGTACCTATTCAACGGCACAATTCACGGAACAGGTTCACGACATGCCCACCGACGAACGGATAACATGTCAGAGTAGTATGGTCAAGAGAGAAAAATGAACGCGAAATCGATAATAGCTCTCTAACTTAAATACTTTGACGTGTTTCCTAAAAATACAGAAGGCGGAGGTGTGAAGCACTCACGATTGCAAGGCAATGGTGCGCAGAAAGAGCTGGCCCGAGTCTAGTTGGATCTCGCCCCTTCCTACAGTAGCGCCTTCGGCCAATTCTGTAGTGCGGGCATCTTCATCGCAGGGAAGTAAGTCCATGAAGTCACTGAGGCTTAGGCACTGCCATTCATGTTCGAATCTGGACAGAAGTGCTTCTTCCGACAGCTGACATGCTAATTGCACCACCAGTGCAGAGGCTTCCTGGTCTGGGTGCCGCTCTTCTAGACCAGAAGTTAAGTCATGAAGTGCACAAAGACGCAGCGCCAAGACACGCATGGCACTGTCAACGCCCACTTCTTTTGCAAGTATATCTTTGATATCTTCGGTACCATCTGTGACTAAGCCACCCCCCGCTACCGCTGGGAGGTGGTTCTGAATGTCGAGCGCAATGGCATCCCGCCCCCCGGCACCATGGCTAGAATTCGTGCTGCCGACGGCGCTCGTCGGGGAAATTACCCGGCCATTTGAAGTCATCGCACTTCGATTGCTGAGTTCCGCAGCTCGTGCTCGGCTGGTTTTGACTCGCTGTCTCACTGTAGGCAGTGCTGTGAGGGTGTTGAGCTCGCGCAAGATTTCAAGGGACTCCTTCGCGCGCTGCCGCTGCGATTCTGCGACAGCCAGCTCACCACCTATCTGTTTAGCTCGCCAGCCCACTCGGCGATATCGCTCGCCCATAGATTCATGCTTGGCCGACAACAAACTCATTACTTTTGGAAGGGTTTCCAGCTCATCTTCGTAGTTCTGCGTTGCAACCTCAAGTGCCTCGACCACACCATCGTTCAAGCCCGACAGTTGCGCCTCGCGCTCACGTAGGTCATCTAGTGCATGCGCCAGGCCTGTGTCTAGCGCGCTGAAATCGAGTCCAACCAGGCCATTAGCAAGACCAGTTGTCTGCTGTCCCGCTGCCGCACGCATAGTGGTCGCTATTGTAACATTTATGTCAGGCAGCACAAGATCGTCGTCCGTCCCACCTACGACATCCATTGGGTGTATGACATAGTCGCGCAGGCCCTCAAACCGCGACATTATTGAAATCAAAGAAATATCTGTGCTCTTGCCACAAGTTGCCTGTCTCTTTCTACAACCACAATGTCATGTCAATCAATAATACACAACATCATGTTCTCTGTTGCTCTGCGCCACCACAGAATCTGTATCTGTCAGTCAACGTGAAGCGAGCTAGAACCCAATCCTTCTTCAATTAACAACCAAACATCTCAACATCTCAGGCCTCCGGTGCTTGCGGTTGACTTCAACCAATCAAAGAGACAGAGAACTGCGTGTCCGAGTGATTGGACATCTGGTGTTCTACTTACAGTAATAAGTAAGTAAGTTACGTGTTTGGTTTTACGCCACTCTTGCCAACTTGGAAGCTCGCTCAAAAAAGATTCTGTAGTACAGAGAGCGATACGCGAGCCTGGTGAGTTGTGTGATTCACACCTCGTGCACTAAGCCAAATATGGTTGTCAGGGTCAATGTTTCTCTTCTTGAGTGCGCTAAAAACTTCCTGAAATCACATCTCCACCTCGATGTAACGAGAGTCCCGCACGTGATCTCCTCAGTATAGACCACCCGAGAAACGGGGATTCATCCATGGAGTGAGCGAACTGATAATTGGCAAGATGGACAAAAAATAACACGAACAGACCAAAATTCGTGCATAAATTGTTTTGGGGAGCGAGAGGGCATGAGAGACGGGCGGGAGAATGATGATTTATTCATGATTTTCATATGGTGTGCTGTCATGACGTAGGTCTGCCGTGCCTTGAAAAAAATGCACACCAGCCAACACGATGACGGAGTAAAAGAAGAACCTGGAGTGGAGAAGCCTCGGACCAGGTTTTGGCGACGTTATCGGCGACGCTGCGGCTGTTTCCTCTTCCTGACCATTTTAATTCTTGCTGCGCTTACCCTACTTGACCTTTTGACTGGGTAAGTGCATCTCTTCCCACTTTTCAGCATCACGAGATTGAACACAGCGAAGGACCAATCAGTGCGTTAAGGCTTTTTGACTGCACATCTTTCTTACATTGTTGATGCCCTTAAGCTAGTTGTGGGGTGTCCTGAAACTCGCGACCTTCTTGTGCTCTACAGTATCGACCTGGATTCTGTTGAGAACGTTGACCTTCGAGTATGGACTGATAAAGAAGACCTGAAGGCTGAAATTGTGGCGGACTTCATTGCACATCGGGAGAAAAATTCGGTTCATACAATTGAGCTCGAGCGTGCATCATGCGCAGTTGATGCTATATCTATCTCCCCTATATCAGCCGAAGTTCAAGCACGTGTACTGCAGCTCGACACGGAAGCGCAAGATGTTTACCTGAAGGGAACCAAAGCGAGCGATCCTAGAGGGAACGTCTACGCTACAGCGTCCAACATTGACATTGATCGCTTTTGGGAATCTCTTCGAGCTTTGCAGGTATTTCTTGAATATCATAGTGCTAAGATAGTTGCTCGCATTACACTGTTATTGTGTTCACGTCGTCTCATCCCAATCAAATAAGGCCCTTGAAAAATAAGATCACTTCTTGTGTTCGTACTTCTATCATCTGCGGACTGCAATGCTGTGCACCACCACTTTTGTTCTCATCCAAATAAAAGTGTTCTAATCGTCTGCATTTTTAAAAGATTCAGTTAAACTTCATTTTTTTTTCCCCGTGTTATCCGTTTGAACAGAAAGGAAACTTGACACTAACATTCTCATGTGAAGTTGACGTACGCCCCAGCCTATTCTGGAATACTATTGAGTTGGGAACAATGACTTTTCACAAGAAACGTAGTGTTGAAATTCCCAGTCTCCGTCATGTCACGAGTGGAACTTTCAATGCATTTGCTCGGCACCTTCCTCACCTGGATCACCATCATCTCATCGGGGGAATACTTTACGTTTTGAACTATGCACCTGGGCTTGGTGCTGACATTCCAGTCTCTTTATACTTGGACAAGAAAGTGTTCCAGAAGGTCACCGTAGATATTCCTGCTTTTGAGATTGAAATTGGGATTTCGTTCAAGTCCGAATCTAGCCAAAATGATGATGATTTGAACTTTGATGAGCGTTACATCGTCGGATCCAGGGCAATTGTTTGGGATCTACAAGAAAAAGTGGATCCTATCTCAATGAGCCCATCCGAGAAGCCCTACTTGAGTTTCTACTTTGAATCAAGTTGTTCGGCGACCGAAATTGTATCATGTACAGACACAAAGAACGCGACAAGTGAAGATGATACGAATGCTGCCTTTGATGATGTCGCGTTCCTGAAGCCAATCATCAAATGGATCTCAGATTTGCGATCTTCGAACAGCACGACTCATCCGTTGATTTATTTCCGCCAAACTCCTGAAAGTGATGTGTTCTATTCTTCACTTGTGGGGCATATTCACAAGCTAGGTTTCCAGCATTTGAGCAATTCGACTTCTGCCAATAAAGGTAGTGCTTACCTCGATAATAATGGAGATGCCGCTCGGAGACTCGTAAGTCTTGAAGAACAATGTTTAAAAATGTATCTGGACGATGATTTCAGATTACTGGCGTGTTTATCAATAAATGATGGGTCCTGGATGACTGCTGAAATTAACCTTCTTGAAGACCGGACGAATAATGCAGTCCTCTTACTTCCTTACATCAAAGATCATTTCTACCTGTCTGCGGCTATTGATAGTAGCCGCGAAAGCTCTCAGGACAACAGTGAAACTTTTCGATCCTTCCAGGCACCAGTGATTGTTAAGGTCGATGATTCGGTCTTGATAGACGGTCTCGCCAATGCACGCATCGTGACGGGAGGCCTGTCAAAGAAAGGTCACCGTGATATCAACGTACTGGAATTTGATATCGAGAATAAAAACCAGATACTCGTGAATGGTTCAATCTCAGCATCATTCGATTTTAACAGGAGCACTCCAAGCTCATCGTCAGTAGATGCATCTGCAGGACTCGATGTATACGGTATGGATGGAGATCGCCGCTGGAAGATTCGTCCAGATCTCATTCTGCAGTGGACTGGCGATGATGTGTCAATGGATCACTTTCATGGACCCATTGTGACAAGTTGGAAAGGGGACCGAGCAGCAAATTTTACCGTATCTGGAACGCTTGTTGTGAGAAACAGAGAAGATGTTATTAGAATGGACAGTGCTGGTGACATCTTGCTCGGCTATGATGGCAGTAAAGATGAATCAGAAAAGTATAGTGTCAAGTTGCACATAAGTGAGCAGTTTCAAAGTAATGGGCATCTCTTGACCTTCGATGGCCGTGGTAACATGGAGACGTCTGATGGGGATATCGTCATAATAGGTGTGTGCTAAGGATTTTGCCCCGCGCATCTGTTATTGCTTTCCTTAATTTGTACTAATCCGCCGCCTTGTAGGTTTGCTTGACATGGAGATTCCTCGGCACGAATTTCTTGTGTCTCGAGGTACAGTAAGCGGCGGCATCACCATGAAAGATTATCGCGATGCCAACAAAGACACTGCACATGCGTGGCTACGGTACTTCGATGAGAAACGACCTAATCTCATGGACTCAGAGTTCAACTTGATTATGGCAGTAGACTCGTGGGGGTCTAATTTATACGTCGACACGATTGGTACTCGTCGTCTTGAATACGATGCACAGGTCGACGTAACGTCGAAAGACAAATTGCTCGAAGGGAATCTCGCCCTGATGTTTCGCACTTACCTCAAAACGCATCTGGATCTCGAAGCTAGCAGCTTCATCGACTACGAACTCGGCAATGACCACGCATATTCTGCGAATCTGGTGCTTACAGAGACTGCACAATACAACGGTGAAGTTATCTCGACCTTTATAAATGTCCTCGATGAGGGGAAAAATATCGATGAAGTCCAAACTTGGACTATCGATTCATTTTTCAAATTCTTCGAAGATCGCAAGCATGACGCTAAAACGACACTAAAACTCGATTTAGATCGTTCGAATGATGATGCTGTAGGAGCCTGGCTTAATGTAGTTGATAACCTTGAGAATATTGTCGAACTTGATGACACAGCAGCAAAGGACTTCGTGGCGATTGCAATTACACTGGAAACATCCCATCGTGGTTTTTCTTCGGAAGTCTATTTTTACGTGATGGAGACGGAACTTGTGAAATGTAGCCTATTTTTCAATGCCGAAGACACCGACGGATATTATACCCCTCGTGGTGTCCTCGATTTGTCGTTCGACGAAACTCCAGTATTAAATTTGTCTCTTTCAATGAATTTCAACACTGAAGTTGGGTCTAATGATTTGCTGAAAGCTTCAATTTCTGTGATCGAAACTGTATACTTCAAGGGACAGCTTCTCTCTGCTACAGCGGACTTGATTTCAGTTGATCAAACAGCTGCAGGGATCAAAACATGGACGGCAGACACTCGCTTTGCATTTAGGGAAGACTCGCTGCACGATGCATCTATTATCCTCACTACGGACACCAGTACTGCAACTGATGACTCTGTTGGGGTTTGGATGAGCGCGACCGACAAAACGGGCAAGAGTGATAAGGTACTCGTCGAGCTCAGTAGCTCGGTGCGTACCTTCCATCGTGGATTTGCTTCGGCCATGGACCTTCAAGTCATGGAGAGTCCTTGGATATATGCCCATCAAGATTTTGAAATTACCGCTCTTGGAAACGGCGCACACGCACCTCACGGGTCTCTCATGCTTGCATTTAAGGACGCTCCCATACTAAACTCTTCTTTAATCATGGAAATTGATCAAAAGCTAGGGACGGATGATATGGTGCATGCCTCCTTGGAACTGACAGAAACTGTTATATATAATGGGAATATAATCTCGATGTCAGCTCACATTGTGCCAGATGCAAGTAATTATGCCGGATTGAAAAGGTGGGATGGAGAGGTAATGCTTATGTACAAAGATGCTTCGAAGGTTGATGTTGAGGTTGATCTTAAAATCGATTGGGAAACAGACAGTGATGACATCATTGGCATTTGGGGGCAGATTGTTGATTCAAAAAATTCTGACAATGAAGGAGCAAAAGTGCTTGCCAGTATTGCATCGTCTATACATTATCTACGTCGAGGGGTATCTTCTGAAATTGACGTCGAAGTAGTCGAAAAATCGTGGGTAAAAATGAAACAAAACGCTTCGTGGAATTCTAATGATGGCGCTTTCTCGCCTCAAGGCATGTTCCAATTATCTCTAAATGATGATGCTCTGATCAACGCAAGTCTAACTGCAGAGTTCGACACTAAGTTGGGCTCCGACGATGCGGTCAGTGCATCGGCAAGGCTTGTCGAGACCGTTCACTTCGACGAAACTGGTGAAGTACTCTCCGTTGCTGCGACTATCCTGAACGTTAACCCGAACGATGTTGGCATGAATATTTGGGTAGGCGACGTTTACCTTGACTACAAACAAGCTTCTAAATTTAACGTATCTGGTAAGCTAATGCTTGATGCTGAATTTACGAGCGATGACACAATTGGCGTATGGGGGCACATAATGGACAACATAAGGAAGGATCCTGAACCGCTCGCAAGTTTATCCTCATCCATGGTCACAGTCGGACCAGGTCTGAAATCTCAGCTCGATTTGACCGTGGAGAAGAATAAATGGGTTTTGCTTACTCAAAACGCATCGTGGGATTGGAGCGATGACTCATTTGATTTTCATGGCGACTTGATACTCTTACTGAATGATGACGTTTACATCAACGGAACATCCAAGGCAGCAATCGAGATTAAGTCTGAGCCTAATGATTACAAGCTGACAGCTTCTGCGCTTCTTACTGAGTCTGCTCATTACGAAGGGGAACTTCTAACTGCCAAAGCCAATTTCAACTCTGCAAGGAACGCCGCTGATGGACTCATCACATTGACATGTGACAGTTCTTTACACATTATGCAAGACGCAACAGCCGATGTGTCTGCTATTGCCACGATTAAACGCATTAGCAAAAGCGATAATGTAGCAGTCGTTTTATTCAGCACCATATCAAATAATTTGGCAAATGAGGATGGGCGACACGTCGCCGAAGTGGCTGCATCATTCAACGTGGGCAAAGGTGGCATTTCATCTGAAATAGACCTGTCAGTTGTTGATAATGAAAAAATTTACTGGTTTCAAAACGCTTCGTGGCAATCAAGTAATGGTTTGTATACGACTGAAGGTCTCGCTAAATTTTGGTTCGGTGGCGACGCGATCCTGAACTTGACGATCAATGCCGAAATGGACACAACCTTGGGCCCTGAAAAGGAGCTGGGCGCATCTTTCATCTTGGTCGACACTCAGCTGAATGGTGGTTTTAACGTTGAATTTGACGTCAATTTGATTTCCAAAGAGACTGGCGGCGAAGAAGCGGTGTCGTGGGAGGGAAATACCACGTTCTGTGTAAACCGCAACCCTAAGATTGACGCTTCTTTTGACCTTTCGATGAATCTTAATACGCCGGACTCTATGGAAATTTGGGGGACAGTGACAAACAATTTGATCGAAAATGGCAATTCGCGAGAGCTTGCTTCTCTGTGGGCCTCTATCAATTCTTTTTATAGGGGTTTGTCATCAAATGCCGAACTTACGGTTTTGAATGAATCTTGGTTGGAATTCTACCAAATCTTTATCTATTCAGACAACGAAGATGGCTTATACTCGTCAAATGGTGAGTTGCGTGTGCTTCTACTGGATGACCCAAAGATGAATGCAACTATAACAGCAACGGTTGACACCAAACTTGGAACAGACCGCACTTACTCTGCCAGCATTCTGCTTATCGAAAGTGTCCTCTGCGATGGCGAAGCCTTCTTTGCTACTGCTTCCTTAGTTGACGAAGGGAAGGGTGCAGACGATGATGGTTCCCACAAATGGATTGCAAAGTCAGCTCTCTCATTCAAAAGTGACCCTAAGCATGACGCAACCACCATTCTGGTGCTCGACTTTGATAACAGTAACGACAATGCGTATGGAGCCTGGCTGAGTGTTGTCGATAATCTAGCGAAGACAGATGACGATGCGCTGACCGCTGAGACCTCTGGCCTGACTTCATCATCAGCTGACCGTCGAACTCCTACCAGTACGCCTTCTGCAGCTCCGACATCATTTGGTAGCAATGCCATGGTGACGCTCGCGTCTTCTGTTCGCACATTTCACCGCGGAGTCACAGTGGAGGCCGAGGCGGACTTCGGCGAATGGTCTCGCGGAGGCTCTGTATTTTCATCTGTCACGTATCCCGACAAAGATGGCGTCTACACGCCGCGCGGCGTGCTGCAGGTTTCTTTGAAAGATGAGGCGAAGTTGAATGCAAGTTTTTCAGTCGAGATAGACACCAAGCTTGACTCGGACCACCAATACAGTGCAAGCGTGTTGTTGTCCGAGACAGTTATGTACGGCGAAGGCGACCTCCTTGTAGCATCTGCTCAGATATTCGATGAAGGCAAGACTAGTAATGGCAACCAAACTTGGTTATTCGATGTGTCTTTTGAATTTGATGGAGAATCAGTTCATGATTTGAACGCTGCTTTAACGGTTGACATGCGCTACACGGGTGATGATATTGTAGGCATCTGGTTCGAGGCTACTGACGGTACCGTAAAGTATGGACACGATGGCACCTTAATAAAAATGGCTGGTACGGCCGAGACCGTATCTGACGGAGCAATTGGGCGAGCAGATATTGATTTCGGAAACCGAGGGAGAGGCGGCTCTGTTTACTCGTCTTACACCTTCACCAACGAAGACAGCCTTTACTCGTCCTATGGCGTTCTCCAAGTCTTTGCGAAAGACAATTTGGTTTTCAATGGCACAGCTTCGGCCTTGCTTGATAGTGTATATGGATCTAATGACCAAATTAGCGTGTCCGTAGCTTTGATTGAGACAGAGCGATTCGATGGAAATCCAATTTCTGGAGCTGCAAGCGTTGAAAGAATTGTTAACGGCGCCGCTGGCATGAAAAGTTGCACGGGCGACGCGTCAGTCTTTTACGATGGAAGATCAAAACTTGACGCCACATTTGTTTTGAAAGTCGATACTGATTCTTCTATTGACAATTCTGTGGGTGCTTGGGGAACTGTCTTTGACAACAAAGCTAATGATGATGGCGGTAAAATTCTCGCAGAATTCACATCTTTCCTTCGAACAGTACCACGAGGTCTTTCCTCAGAAGCTTCGCTTGATGTAAAAGAAGATCAATGGCTCTATTTCAATGCGGAGGCTGATGCAAGATGTAAAAACGACAAATGTTCTCCCCTCGGAGTTATCACTTTAAGTGTGAGAGACGACTCGATTCTCAATGGATCCGCCGAAGCTATTTTTGAACGGACGCTTGGACATGATGACGATTTCGTCAGCGCTTCTTTTATTTTGAGTGAATCAGCTCAATTTGAAGGCCAGCTCATAGCGGCGGCAGCTAAGTTGGTTTCAGTGAAAAAGGTGGACAGCATAAAAGATTATACGTGCGATTTATCTCTCGATTTCTTGCAGGAGAACAAACTTAATATTTCTTCTGCGCTAGAATTTGATATTGAATCGAAGCAAGACGATAAATTGAGTGTTGTTGCAACAATCATTGACAACAAAGCCTTACCACAACACGATAGCAACGGCATTTTAGCTTTTCTGGGTGCATCAGTTCAAACCATACGCCATGGTTTGAGCTCTGAAGTCGATTTGAATGTTTATGAAAAGCAGTGGGTTTCGTTTTATCAAAAGGTGGAACTACCCTCCAGTGTAGATGGCTATTATTACCCTTACGGCGAGTGCATTTTGTCTATCAGTGATGGCCCTGCTACTTTGAACTTCACGGTCGTGGCAGAAATCGACACAAAGTTTGGGTCTGATGATTCACTAAAAGCTTCTGTTGTTGTTGTCGAATCGGCTCAATTTGAAGGCCAGGTGTTGGCTGCGACGACAACGATGCAATCTGTGAGAGAAAGTGATGGCGCACCTCAACAGTTTTTGGGCGACGCATGGCTAGTCTACAGGCAAGAGAACAAGTTCAACTTCTCAACAATTCTGACAATTGATGCAGATGCAGCTCACGATGACACAATCGGGGTTTACGCTAGCGTAACAAATGATAAGACAATGTACGACATTGCTTCGCTGAGTGCATCAGTGCGTACGTTCTATCGCACTTTGATTTCTGAGGTCAACTTAGTTGTGGACCAAAACAGCTGGGTGCAATTGGACCAAAGAGCAGAGGTGTTGTCGGGTACTAATGGAACATACTTTCCCCGTGGCGAATTCATCTTATCACTGAGCGGTAATCCAGCCATGATAAATGTAACACTGAACGCAGCTATCGACACTAGGATCCAAGACGACGATTCAATGGGCGCTTCATTGGTTCTCGTTGAGTCAGCACAGTACGATGGTGAGCTTCTCAGTGCCGTGACGAAAATCATCCACGCTACCACGCCGAGTACGGGCATCAACGTTTGGCGCGGCTCTCTTTCAGTCGACTACCTACTCGATTCCGCTGTGGACATTGAGGGGGTGCTTACATTGGACTCAAAATTGAAGGGCGACAACGCTGTTGGACTTTATGGAAGCTTAACCAACCTAAGAAATTCCAATCGTAATTCACGCATGAGTCTATCGAGTACACTCCGAAGCATTGAAAAGGGATTTACGACAGAAGCCAGTGTTGACTTTGGTGAATGGGTTCGAGGTGGCTCCATGTACCAATCTCTGACATACTCTGACGATCAAGAAGGAGAATATTTGCCTATTGGGTATCTATATGTTATGCGAGGAGAGGAACAACTAATTAATGCAACGATGTCTATTGAGCTTGATACTAAACTTGGAACAGACC
>Ga0307982_1000846_pt1 | contig 24472 bp, 10 predicted proteins | sample OrgLakmetagen989_FD_201847 | JGI IMG/M metagenome (GOLD analysis project Ga0307982, IMG submission 201847) | Saline water microbial communities from Organic Lake, Antarctica - #989 | ecosystem: Environmental > Aquatic > Non-marine Saline and Alkaline > Saline | place: Antarctica: Organic Lake...
CACGAGTATGACACCTGCAACTTCGACGAGTACCCCGACTCAGATGGCGAAAGCACCCTGCAGTTGTCGGGGCGGGCATCTTCCCTGTTTGACGACTTGAAGGGCTTCTAACGAGGGCACGGACTTCCCACTCTAGCTTGTTGAACGTGGCGTGCTTATGATAATTGTGTGTTGTGTCGTCGCTCATTAATTGTACACTGAGATTCAATGCCAGCAGCGTTGTTGCCGCACTTAAGCGTGGGTCTCGTTGAACTTAGCCAGCTCTTCCTTGAAGCGCTGCTTGTCGGCAACAGCAATTGCTTCCCACTTGCTCTTGTCATCGGTGGCTTTCCATTCGAATCCCAGCAGCTTGGCAACGTCAGTCACGCCTGCATCTGGGTTTTGTGCCTTGATGCCAGCGCGCTTCTCGGCCGAGAAATGCATAAAAGCCGTGACATTGCTCTTGGGGTAGCCCTCTGGCTTCTTGGGCTTTTTGGCCTTCTTGCCCTTGGCGTCTGTGGGAGCGCCCTTCTTTTCCTCACGAGCACGCTTGGTGCCTTTGGCTGCGGGCTCCTTGGCAGCGGCCTTGCCAGCGGGGGCAGCCTTGACGTTGTCGTGAGGCTTGGCCAAAAAGTTCACCAGGCGAGCAGCAAGATCGAGAGTGGTGCCAGATTTCTCCAGTCCAAGGAACTGCAGTGCGTCCTTCAGTGCAGCAACAGTCCATACCTTGGAGTTCACCAGACTCTCAATTTTCTTCTCGGTGTTGGCATCTGAACCGAAACCAGAGAAGGCCCGAATGTTGGACTTGCGAGTGGAAGAAGAACCCTGTAAAAATAATCAGTGCAAGCCTGCCGTTCATGTGCGCTAGGCTTGAGAACTCACAACACCGCCAAAAAGAAGTTTGTGCAGAAACTTCACAGCATCTTGGTCAGCCAGGGTCTTCGTCAGGTGGAGGGCGACTGCAAGAGCATATTCGATGCATAATTACGAAAAAATCAACAATATTTTTAACTTACCAATAGGAATGTCCCCCAGAGGAGTTCCATCGCCCTGTACAAAGACATTCAAATTCAAAGGCGTGTTGGCATGCTGCGTAGGTGAGAGAAGCAAAAGCAAATGCAGCATGTCTGTGTGCCTGTACCATACACACCTTGGGAATCTCAATCTCTGTTGGAGAGCTTGAAATGGATTCAGTTGCCTCGAGGCGCTCGGGAGCTGCACGGGAGCGTTGGGCACGGACTGCAGCCATTGCGTTGAAAAAGTTCTGAGATGTGTATTTCAGAAGCTTTCAATTCAGCAGGATGAAATGCTGAAATACTGTTGAACTCGAAAGAACAAAAGCAGCTTGCTGGTAATGTAGGCCGACAGGAAAAAATATAGCATGTTGGGTTTGAAGCTAGATGCACAGCTTGAAAAGCGATGCATCGTAAGTCGCACGGCTGCTGGAGCAGGTTTTGGGGGGGCGCTGCCTTGCAGGGGGAAGCACGCCTTCCAGCTGCAATTTGCGGTAGCTTACATTTGCCGCCCCCTGACAGTTGGCAATTAATCTCAGCAAACGCCTGCAGCTTGTTCTACTCAACCAATTGTCTTCACTGAACTCCGCGATTACACTGGTAACTTTTGGATAGGCAGGCGCACGGCTTCCGTGTGTGAACTGGCAGCCTAAAGCACCGACACACCACCCACACTATCAATGGCTGCTTTCAGTAAAGGTGATCTTGTGTCTGTCTTTGGTGCTGAGGCCACAGATGAAGCCGTGAAGCTCAAGAATGACAAGTAAGCACAGCTGTAGTTTGCTGCTGTTGGGTGCCTGTACAACACTGAGGTTTGCAGACGCGATGAAGTCTCAGGCTTCGAGCCAAAATTACAACCTGCAAAGAAAGTATCTAGGTATCGTGCTGGTCAAGTTCCTGCGTTCATGGCTACATCGACCCCAGAGGTGCCACTTGCTTCAGCTATTCAGCAAGCAAATTCCGCAGCCCAAAGCTCTTTGGCTGCTGCTGCCCCCGCTGTGGAAGCATACCAATCAGATGATGAAGCGGTTGAAGCCTATGATTCTGATGCCGATGCTGCTGTTAAGCACTTTGCAGTGCCTACACCGCCTGACAGTGATAGCGACAGTGAGGCCGAAGCCGAAGCTCTTGCTGCTGCCCGCTCACGGGCTCGTGCTCGAGCAAATGCTGCTGCTGAGCAATCCATAAAGGCTGACAAACTGGATTCACATTCTTTGGTGGAGCAGGCTCTACTGCAGCCTGTGTCTGCCCCTGCAGTGACAGTCGTACACCGCGGCACCGCGGGCGGCGACTCGGACAGCGACGCAAGTGTTCACCGCCCAACAAATGGCACCGCCACGACACCGTCGGCAGGCAGCATCCACCGCTCAGACTCTAACACAGCATCTGGATCTGAGTCTGACACGGAGTCCAGTTCAGAGTCTGAGGGTGACGCTGGCGACTGGCTCCTACAGGCTCGTCCCGTGTTTGTGCCCGCTGCCGCCCGCACAACCATCAAAACACAGCAGCAACTGGATGCAGAGGCCACCTCACAGGCAGCAGAAGCAGAGAAGCAGCGCGCAGCCCGGCGGGAGGCTGCACAGGAGGCCATGGCCACAGTGGTGCAGGCAGAGGAGGACGCTGCTGCTGCAGCGGGCAGCGATGCAGAGGACATGCCCAGTGATGGGGACCACGACAGCGAGGAGGAAGCAGACTTCGCGGCGTGGAAGCTGCGGGAGCTGAAGCGCATGCAGCGGGACCTCAAGGCCCAGGCAGCAGCTGAGGAGGAGCTGGCCAGCACCCTGGCCAGGCGAGCCATGACTGATGCACAGCGAGCAGAGGACGACAGGCGCCTGGAGGCGGCAGGGCTGAAGGTGTTCACCAAGGAGAAGCGGGGGCGGGGTTTCATGCAGAAGCACTACCACAAGGGCGTGTTTTACATGGACGAGGACTCCCTGAAGGATAAGAACGATGTGCGGCTGCGGGTGGATGCTGACGCGGCCACTGGGGCAGACAAAGTGGACAAGAAGATTCTGCCCAAGGCCATGCAGGTGAGGGACTTTGGGAAGAAGAGTCAGAGCAAGTGGACGCACTTGGCGGCTGAGGACACGACTTTTGCCGCAAAAAGTGGGTACCGGGCAGACGCCGTCAGCAGCGACCTGAGCAGTGCGCCCGCAAAGGCACAGGATGAACAGCGGGGGGCAGCTGGTATGTGGTTCAAGGGGGGTGCAGGGGTCGTGGATAGAGTGATATCTCGCATGGCTGGCGGTGGCAGTGACATCAGTGTTGCTGGGCGGGTGCGCAGGGGGGGGGCGCCCGCTGATGCCTCACGCTGTGCAGACAGCGATTCATACCGACGGTACGATAGGGCCGATGCCCGTCGGACAGCGTCATACAGGCGCTCGAGCAGCGGAGCGCGTGCCAATTTTGGCACTGGCGTGGCTGACCAGCAGCAGGACTCCAGGCGGCGAGACAGGCCGCGCCACGAGGAAGATGCTGGGCAGCATCAGCATAAACACAGATACGATGACCGCGACAGAAGGGGCTCCAGCTCCCGCAGTGGCTATCATGAAGCCCGGGATAGCCGCGCAAGGCGGTCACGTAGCCCAGCCGACGCTGCTGGCGGGCACGACTCAAGGGCTCCAAGTAGCAGCGAAGTGCGAAGCAGCAGATGGGGCCAATGATGATAATTGTATAGCCTCCCTTCATTGTACGCCTGCATTTCGGGGGTCGCAAATCATGGAAGCCACAATTATCATTTAGGGGGGGCATCAGCTGCTTTCCAGACAGTTGCGTTGTGTGCAGTTGTATTTTGGGCAGGTAGATTCGTACGACTCGACAACAAGATAATGTGTACCATATGTTTTGGCTCTTGTCAGCAATATGGCTATGAACATGTTTTCGCTGCGGGCCTGTGTCCTGGGCGCAGCTTTCGTCAGCACGGTGGCAAGCGAAGAATCAGCTGCCGGTCATGACATCGAGAGCCACGAACCACGATCATTCCTTATAGACCACACTGGTGGCGGTGTGTTCTTATTCGCGGCCATTTTGCTTGGTATTGCAACCCGTAGTGCTGGATCATGGGTGAAACTTCCTTATACTGTTGTGCTTTTGGTATGTGTTGTGGAGTTTCCCTGCGGCACCAGGCCCGCAGTTCCTGAGAATCACAGATTATCGGAGCGCTGCTTGGCTTGTGGGACATTGAAGGCGACCTAGGCATTCTTGGGGACTCCATGCATGCCTGGGTAAATATAACACCAGAGCTGATTCTCATCATATTCTTGCCTGCCTTGATTTTTGGAAGTGCTATGGCCGTGGACTACCACGTTTTCAGCCGCGAAATCCCGCAGATGCTCGTGCTGGCCCTTCCAGGGGTGGCAGTTGCATCAGTCCTCACCGCATTATTTGCAATATACGTTCTTCCCTTCGATTGGGGCTGGAACGAAGGGCTGGCGTTCGGGGCGATGTTGTCCGCCACCGACCCAGTGGCAGTGGTAAGTTGGCTGGGTTTCCAAGCACTTCACATGCAGCCCACCACATCGTGTCTGTGCAGGTGGCACTCCTGAAAGAACTTGGAGCTTCACAGAGACTGAGTTTGCTGATTGAAGGGGAGTCTCTCTTCAATGACGGCACCGCAATGGTGCTTTTCATTGTGTTTGCGGATGCCATGGCTGGCGAGGTGCGCACTGGCGCCGAGACTGTAGCTTTCTTTGCCCAACTTTCCTTCGGTGGCATTGCCGTCGGAGCCACGGCCGGATGGCTCACTGTGAAGGCACTGCAGTCTTTGCACTTTGATATTGTGGCGCAAATTGCCACGACCGTGTTTGCTGCGTACGGCACTTTCGTGCTTGCTGAGGCGACGCCAGTGCACGTGTCCGGAGTGCTGGCAGTTGTGGCCCTAGGGCTGTCCATGTCCTCGGGGGGGCGCACTGCAGTGCATGCCCACGAAACTCTGCACGAGTTCTGGGAAATGGTGGAGTACCTGGCCAACACCATCGTGTTTGTGCTGTCCGGCGCCGTCATCATGGAGCGGGGCTTCAACTCGGATTTTATCACGGCAGTGGACTGGTTGTACCTTCTGCTACTGTATGTCGTGCTCAATGTCGTGCGCCTGTTCACGCTGATGCTGCTGTGGCCCATCTTGAAGAACCTGGGGTACGGCATCACCTGGCAGGAGATCTTGGTGGTGGCCTGGTCCGGCCTGCGGGGGGCCGTGGGCCTTGTGCTGGCGCTGCTGGTGGCGGAGGGCGACAGGCAGCAGCCGGAGAACGGCGCCCGCTTCTTGTTTTACATGGCTGGCATTGCGGTGCTGACGCTGGTGGTGAATGGCACCACCACCGGCACCCTGCTCAAGTACATGGGGCTTGTGTCCAAGACCCAGGCCTCAGAGCTCATGTACGCCACCGCCCTGCACCATATCGAGCACCACACGCTGAACAAGCACAAGGAGCTACGAGCTGACAACACGTACACCAGTGTGGACTGGGTGGCGGTGGAGACCTTCATGGGGAACGTGTTTGACGAGCTGTACGAGCAGCTGCACGCGCTGCAGGAGCACCACAAGTTCGTGCAAGCAGCAAAGGAGGGCGGCGCGGCGCACTTTGTGAGAACACACTGCTCACGTATGGCTTGCTGTCCCCGCATGTGCCCCTGCTGCGCCTCGTGTGTGCCCCGGGAGCAGGACGGCGTGACCCCCGCCTCCCCTGCCCTCAAGTCCCAGGTGGCGCTGCACCTGTCGCCCCGCAAGACAGCCACGGCTGCACCGGTGGTACCAGGAATGGATGATCTCGACCTGGGTGCTGGTGTTGCTGCTGATGTCCCCCGAGTCGCCTCCATTCGCATTCCTGTGTCGCCTGCGGGACCCAGAGCAACTGGGGTCATCGTTGCCGCACGCAGCGGAAATAGTAAAACACAGCGACCAGTATCACTCCCAGCTGCAGTGCGTCATAGCGGTGCTCTGCATGTGGAGTTGAGCACCATTGACGAGGTGACTGGCAGATCCCAGCGCACCCTGGGGGCCGTCACTCCCATGCCGACCCTCACCCCCAGCGCTGAATCAACACCATTCTCCGACTCAAGCCCAGCCATGGACAGCAAAATCACACCCAAGCACAAAAACTCTCTGGGAGATGACGGCATGTGTGGTGCTGCTCGTGTGACTCGCTCAGAAGCGGCTGGCCAGCGAAGGCACCGCTCCAAGCGCCGACGCAAGCACAGACACGCCAAGCGACAAGGCAGTGCCACGGTGCGCAATAGCATTGCAGATGTGCACGAGTTCAGCAGCCAGCGGGACTTGACCCCTGTTGCCACCAAGGAGCATGAAGCTGCACCCAGCAAAGCAGCCAAGTCCGACGGCTACGCCACCGACGAGGAGGACAGCGAGGGAGACGACGCCATTAGCCAGCTGACAGCAACATCTGAGGAGTCTATTTACACGGACTCCTCTCGCTCCGATCTCAACTCCGATAGCTCTGTGGGGGAGACTGAGGAAGACGGGGACTCCGGGGAGTCAGACGCCTCCATTGCCGGCAGCGTCTCCAGCATGAAGGGCCGCCTGCAGGAGGCAGCAGCAGTACACCAGCACCAGCAGCAGGTACAGGCTGCTGCAGACCACGGCATTGCCTCCAGGTCTTCCCCCCGCTCCACCACTCCAGTGGCCGTGCAGGGGCGCAGCATGTCGGAGATCTCCATGCACTCGGACGATTCCAGTCGGCAGCCTGTGCGGCTGGAGGGTCGCCCCCCACTGGCACCCTTGCGCCCCACCATCAACACCAGCCGCACTGCATCCGCACGCTCAGTGACATTCGACGCCAAGCGCGCAGACGCGCCCTCTGGCCTGCGGCAGCGCTCCGCCTCCATGCAGGGCAGCGGGCGTGACTCCCCTTCTGCCAGGACCCCCACTATGGGGGGCGACATGTCGGAGCTGCGCAGCTACGGACACCACGAGGACTTCCGCGCCGACACCCTGCGGCGGCGCAGCACCACACAGGGCAGCGACGAGGACCTGCAGCGGGAGATGGTGCAGGAGGCCCGCTACCGCTTCTTCAACTTGCTCAAGGCCGAGTACTGGGTGCTGTTTGAGACGGGCATGGTGGGCCAAGCCGCCGTCACCCAGTTGCAGGAGGCGGCCAGTTCTTGCCAGGACATCCCCGAGGGCCCCTTGTGCGACTTTGACATTGTGCAGCGGCTGATCCACTCCAACCCCCTGCGGGACGCCGTCAAGTATGTCTGCAAGTGCCTGCCCTCCCTCTCGCAGTGGTGGCTGCTTGAGTCGCTGTACTTTGAGTTCGACCTTGTGTTCGGCTTCATCGAGGGGCACAAGGCGGTGCACCACATCTTCCCCAAGGTCATGCGCAACCGAGCCGTGGCCAGGAAACTGATCAAGGAGTCGCAGCGGCAAGTGCAGCACGGCCTGCGATATATGTCCGAAGTCGAGCAGACCCTGCCTGAGTTAGCTGGAGCTGTGAAAACCAAACACGTCATGCGGGCCCTCATCCACGACATCGGCAACGTGGCCAAGCGCCTGCTGCACCACGGCGAAATCGAACAGAGGGAGTACCAAGGCATCACAGAGAAGGTGTATAGAGCCTGGAAGAATGTCAAAATAACCAGCAAAGCGCCGAGCGAAGCTGACCTGCTGCGCAATGTGGGGTACTTGGCTGACCTGGACGATGCGCTGTTCGATGACTTGTACAAGCACAGCCAGCGGCGCGTCTTCCAGGATGGAGAAGTCATCATGACTCAGGGAGAGAAGTCCCACGGTTTCCTCATCATTGTGCGTGGTGCTGTGGACATCACACGCCGAATGAAGGTGGGCACGTCAGGCAGCACGCCCAAGCCCGGCGATGGGCACAGGTACACCGCAAGCCACGACGCTGCAGGGCGCTTTGAGTTAGGGACGGTGGCTGCCGCTGGCCCAGGTGTCCGCCATGCTTCCGAGCTAGACGTGAAGCGGCGTCAGCAGCGCCCTGGCCGAATGAGCCGCAGTTCCACTGTGACTGGCGCATCCGCAGAGGCCATGGCTCGCAGCGCACTGGATGGCGCTGCCGCGGAGGAGGGCACAATCTCAGCCTCTCGCATGGACTCGCAGTCTTCTACTGGCTCTGGGCGCCGTGCATTCCTCACGCGCTTCAAATCCGGCGCCATTCCTGAGCAATTCGAAACACGGGCAGTTGACCGCGTGAGCTCGGGGGCTGTAGTTGGTCTGCTGGCCATGTTGACCGGGCAACGCACCTTGGTGGCCAGCACCGCATGTGGCCCTGTGGTGGCGGTGCATTTCCAGGCCGCAGACATTTTCCGCTTGCTCAAGTCCCGGGCCAACCCTGACCTGTCCATCCCCCGTCGCATTGCGGCGCCCCTGGAGGAAGTGCTCTGCCGCATGGCTGCCGTTATTGTGGCGGAGGCACTGCTGGAGGCCGAGCTGGGGGTGGCACTGAAGCCAGCACAGATCAGGCAAATCATCCAAGACACTGAGTTTGTGCGCCCGGAGCCCAAGCGGCCCATTTGCATTCCCTACCGCGCCATCCTGCTCACAGGGGCAGAGCTGAAGCCCAGGAACAGGCGCACAGCCCTGCTGGCAGACAGGCTATACGTTGAGCGGCAGCGCACTTTGAATCCTGCGCTGCGTGCCGCGCAGCGTGCCAAGCGCCAGCACTCTGCTAGACTGCGGGTCCTGAGTGCTAACCCCAGTCTTGGCGCTGGCGCGGCTGTTGGCACGGCACTGCCCACCCTGGAGGCTGCACGCGCAACTTCTGCGAGTGCCGTACCGTGGAGCGGCAACGACAATATAATTCAAGCTGGTAAGAGCTTGTCAGACCCAGACGTGTGGTCTGCCCGCGCTCGACTCTCTCGTACGGCGGACATCCCCGACGCCGCTGCCTGTGTGGGCATCATGGACGAGATCGACGAACAGGAGGACTCCGATGACACAATTTCCAGTGATACTACGTACGGCAACAACATCTACGCCGGCGAGGCTGTGGGCGATGGCGATGGCGCCGATGAGGGCATCCAAGCCCCCAAGGCTCAGTCCGGCTCCTTCATGGGTGCCTTCATGGAAACGCTCACACGCACCATCGGACTGGACAGCGCACAGCAGGAGGACCAGGCAGATGACGCCTATGACCCGAACTACCACGCCAAGTACTCTGCTGCCTCCAAGGGGCTGCATGAGCTGCAGGACGCAGAGTTCGTCGTCGTGCGTCGCGCCTTCGCATTCCTGGATCTGCCCCCCAAGCGCAAGGACGGCGACCAGCCGTGGAGGTGGTTCAGCAAAGGCACGCGCCTGCTGCTGCTGCCGGACAAACACGCCCGTGTATTCTCCCAGCAGCACGCCAACCTGCTGGCCGAAGTCGCTACCAAGCGCCAGCTGCGCCACGTTGGACAGCGGGCACAAGCCAGCCTGCGACCCACAGCCAAGCCAGTGACGGTGCCTGCGCCCACACTGAAGAAGTCTGCCCCGCCGCCACTCGTGGCTTTGACTGGGGCTGGGGATGCCGAGTTCATCGTTCACTCAGGTGCCATGGACAAGGGGCTGACCCGCCCCCCCCCCGCATCCGGCATCCGGGGTGTGGTGACGCCTGTCACTGCCCCCCCCACAACCGCCTCCGCCAAGGCTTTCTGGCAATCACACTCGCTTGGCAGTCCCAATTCGTTTGCCAGTGGGGGTGCTGCAGACGCTGTGCCGCACGGCCTGATCAGCCTTGGAGCAGCACCCACTGACGATCAGCTGCACACTGTTGATATGGCATCCCATGGCAGTGTCCTGTGGCAGTCTGCACTTTCCACAGGGGCCAACCATATCTCCTCCGTGCTGTGGCGCCGTCGCAGCGCCTTGCAGCACGCCTCTAAGCGCTGGTGGCAGGTGCAGGGGCAGGCTGACCAGGAGTACGCCCGAGTGGCGGTGTATCAATCCGCCCAGGGTGGCGAGCTGCTTGCTCCCATCTTCGTTAATTCGGCGCAGGCCTCCACACTGGCACACCACAAGGTGGCCAAGTCCCCGCTGGCGGCACGGGCAGCTGTTGATGCCCCCGCCAACACACTGGGCTCCAAGTCTCTGCCACCCTCCGTGCGAGGGCACACAGCACAGCTGCCACACCCTTCTGCAGACCTTTCTTTCACCGTGGATCCGCACAGTGCAGCAGATGCACACGGGTACCTGCTGGGCGTGCTGCCGCCCCGGCGAAGTCTGCGCCAACAGAGCAAGGCTGTCTCTGCCTGGCGTGCAGCCGCCATGCGTGAGCAGTCCCGAGGCACCAGCCTGCGGGATGCATGGGCCCACGCCCAGTGCGCCGTAGTGTGTCGCTCCCGTGCCAAGCACAGTGACTGGCGGGTACCCTTGCCCACTCGAGCCAGGCGAGGACGGCGCACTCTGCAACGCAGCATGTCCGCCAGTCGGCACAGTGGTGTCCCCCTGGACGGCTCGGCCCACGCTAGCGGCTTCACGTCGGACACCAACGAAACCGCCGCCGCCCTGAGCGCAAACGCAGCATACCGCGCACGCCCTAAGGCCTTTCGTGGGCCTGCGTGCACAGATGCGTTCCAAGCACCTTCAAATGCCACGCTGAATGAGTTTGTGATTGGGCCGGCTCCAACCGCCGCCGGCACCGCTGGGCGCAGGGGGCTGGGCAGCGCGGTGGGCACAGCCAACTCAGTGCAGCGCAGCGCAATGCTGCAGCATAACTCCCGTGTGTCCTCTTTTGATTCCCTTCCCAGTTTGGTGGGCGATGCAGAGGTGTATGATGCCAGCCTGCATGTGGCGCCCACGTACTCAGCCATGGATGCCGCACTGGCACATGAAGGCAGTGACGACACCCGCAGCCTAGACTCGGCTGCCTCGGCAGGCATGATACAGCGAGACGCCGTCATGCTGCCTCAACAGCATTCAGACGGCGTTATCTCGCTGTCTTCTGTTGCGTCAAGAGGCCCCACCGACATGCCTACGCACATGACCGTTACCATGCAACACGTCCCCGGAGGCGTCAGCGATAGCAAAGCTCGGGGTAGGTGAACAAGCCAATGGTATTTCATTCGCACTGTGCAGTGCTGCTGAAGCTGCAGTCCACCTTTGCTCCACCCAAATACAATCTGCAGGAGACACGCCCATGCAACACCCCTGCTCACATGTCAGCTTTGACTCCCTTCTGGAGTGGCATGTACAAGTGGCATCGACCCCTCGCTTGTCATGTGCATAAATTTGACGCTTCCAGCTGAATGAAACAGTTTGACCGAGCTCCGCTTGTCCTGCACAGCCCTGAAGTATCTAAGTAGTTGATTTGGCAACTGCTTGTGTCAGCTCCTCAATTTCCGCTTGCCGAGCCCGTCCGCGACTATCCACCATGGCAGCTGCGTCCGCAACTGGATCCCCCGGGGCAGAAGCCCGTGAAAATCTCAAAGTTGTTGTGCGCATTCGGTGCGTGCCCTTACTTGCCTTGCAGGTGCCCGCAGTGTCACACATGTCGTTGTCCATCCCACAGCCCGCAAAACAGCAAGGAGGCCGAGCGCAGCGAGACTTACATCACACGAGTGCGAAGCAACACGGTCTCTCTGGACATGCCCAAGTCAAAGAAGACAGTTGCTGGCATGCAGCGCAGTTTTGGTTTCGAGAGTGTAAGTGGGCGCCAGCTGCCGTTAACACAGCACTTCTAAACGTCAGGTCTGCGCAGGTCTTCAACCAATACTCAACACAAGAGGAAATCTTCAACACTATGGTGTCGCCTATTGTTGATCAAGTACTGGATGGATATAGCTGCACAGTGTTTGCCTACGGTCAAACTGGCACTGGCAAAACACACACCATGGAAGGCGTATGTTGACACCGCTTCTGGCCAGCATGAAATCCCGCACTGCTACACTCCATGCAGGTCATGGACCACACCCACGCTCAAGCTGGCATCATCCCCCGCTCAATTCACCGTGTATTTGATTACTTGAAAGAAAAGTTCTCCGATGACACATCTGCATTCTCTGTGCGCATTTCTTTCCTGGAGGTGTACAATGAGCAGCTGATCGACCTGCTGTCCGTCGCCTCAGACGATATCCCTGACGACGCCAGTGGCAGCAGCAAGTCCCGCCGCCTGACCTACGACGTCAAGCGCTCCATGCAGCGTGAGAAGGCGTCAAGCACCAAGCTGCGCCTGGTGGCTGAGGAGGGCTCCTCCGCCGTCAAGGTGCAGGGGCAGGAGGAGGTCCTCGTGCACGACGAAGCAGAGGTGTTTGCGCATGTGAACAAGGCCCTGCAGAAGCGCCAGGTGGCTGCCACCAAGTGCAACGACTTCTCCTCCCGCTCCCACGCCATCTTCACCATGACCATCACCCTGAAGGAGATGACGGCGTCTGGGGAGGAGGAAATGCGAGTGGGCAAGCTGCATCTGGTGGATCTGGCAGGCAGCGAGAACATTGGCCGCAGCGGCGCCACTGATGGCCGGGCCCGCGAAGCTGGCAACATCAACCAGTCTCTTCTGGTCCTGGGGCGTGTCATTTCAGCCCTTGTTGAGAAGCGGCGGCACATCCCCTACCGCGAGAGCAAGTTGACTCGCCTGCTGCAGGATTCCTTGGGAGGCTCCACCAAGACCTGCCTCATCGCCACCATCTCGCCCTCCTCGGGGTCGGTGGAGGAGACACTGTCCACCCTGGACTACGCAGCCCGCGCAAAGTGCATCGAGAATAAGCCAGAGGCAAACAAGAAAATGACGCGAAATGCGCTGTTGCGCACGCAGAACCACGAGATCGAGTCCCTGCAGCGCATGCTGACCGCTGCCCGCAGCAAGGAGGGCGTGCATCTTCCCCAGGACATGTACGACGAGATGGTGGCTCACAAGCGCAGCCTGGAGAACCAGCTGGAGGAGCTGCAGGACCTGAAGTTGGTGCACGAGGAGGAGGTGGGTGCCCTGAAGCAGGCTCTGCAAGACATCTCCGACCAACTGGAGGAGAGCCGTGCCGCCCACGAGGCCACGCAGGCAGAGCTGCAGGAAACACAGGGCACCCTGCAGGTGACAGAGGCCGACTTGGAGCAGAAGAAGGTGCAGGTGACGGAGCAACGAGTGGTCATTGGCGCCCACGAGACAGCTGCAGATGCTCTGTACGGCCAGGCAACTGCCCTGAGCGGCACCCTGTCAGAGACGGTGACTGACGTGGCAGGCCTGCACGCCAAGGTGCACCGCCAGCAGTCGGCACACGACAGCAACGCCCAGGCAGCCAAAGCCTTCAGCAAGTCCGCCCAGCAGCAGCTGGCGGAGGCCACAGACGGCATGCACAGCAGCTTCGCAGTGCAACAGGAGAAGCTGGTGCAGCTCAGCAGCAGCCTGCAGGACAGTGCCACACAGCACAAGAGCAGCTTGGCCAACAGCGCAGCTGCAGTGCTGGCCTTGGCTGCAAACATGGGCACTGCCTTGGCCAATGTGTCAGCGCGCGTGAAGCAGCTGGCGGGGGACGTCAGCAAGCAAGCTGCCACCACCAACAGCGGGGTGGCGGAGTGTGCTGCCTCTGTGCAGAGCGGGCTGCAAGACATGAATGCTCAGCTGAATGCAGATGTGGCTGCGCTGCTGCAGTTGACCTCTCAGCAGATGCAGGCCTCCCAGGCGTGGCACACTCGCAGCAGCGGGTACACCCAGCAGCTGCAGGCCGCCCTGCAGGTGTTGCGTGAGCAGCAAGGTACCGCCCTTGAGGGTGCCACTGCACTGGTGCACGAGGCGGGGGTGGCCGCTGAGCAAGCATTTGCTTCCCAGGCTGTGCACGCAGCTGCCATGGGAAGCAGCACAAAGGACAGCCTGGACAATGTGCGGCAGCAGGTGCTGGCCGCTGTGACGGCTGCGCTGGATTCCGCTGTGGCTGATGGCAAGCAATCTGTTGAGGCGCACGTAGAGAACATGACAGGCAGCGGTGCGCAGGCTGCAGCTGCAGTGGGCACCTCCATCAAGGCTGCCACTGCCAGCGTGCAGTCCGCACAGGAGGCAGCAGATGCCTGGGTGGCCACACAGCAGACCGCAGTGAAGACGGAGTGTGCCGCCGCAAGCGCCAGCTTGGCCACTGTGCAGCAGCTGCACGCTTCTGTTGCTGAGCAGGGACAGGCGGCGCTGGATGGCGCCACCACCAGCAATGCAGATGCCACCAAGCAGGTGCGCCAACTGCAGGTGTGCGCCACCACTGGCATGACTGCGGTGCAGCAGCACGGCACCGCGGGCCAGGACGACATCACAGGCATGGCTGGCGAGGCATCAGTGGCAGCCCATGAGGCCGCCGCTGCCACACAGGACTCCGTGCAACAAGCAGCTAGCAGCATGGTCAGCAGCATTGCCACCGGCACCAGCACCATCAACAAGGTGTCTACCGCTGTGCAGCGCGACTTGAAGGCGATGGCAGCCTCGGTGGTGGCCGTGGGGCAGCACGCAGACGAGCTGGCCCGTACAGGCATTGCAGCGGCACCCGTCACCGGCGCCACCCCTGCCAAGAAGATATACACGGCACCTGCCAAACTGGCCATGGTGTCCCCCGAGCCCAAGATCCTGTCCCGCCTCCGGGAGCACGTGGCCGCCGGCGCGGATGTGCAGACCTTCCAGCCGCTGACCTCCCTGGATGCCTCAGTGGTGACCCTGCAGCCCGGCGCAGCAACTGCACCTGCACCTGTTGCCGTGCAGGCACCACCTGCAGCAGAAGTCAGTGCCCCCGTGGCCCCTGAGCAGCCCCCCGCCGCCGCCGCCCAGGAGCAGGACGAAGAGGAGAAGCCCAGTACACCACGTGGAGGGGAGGGCGCATTTGACCTGTCCGCAACCACGCCAGGCAGTGCCACCTCCGCCAAGACAAGCTCCACTCGGCGCAGCAGCGGCAGCTCCTCCACCCGCCACAGCGGCGCAGATGAGAACGCTGCCCCCGCCACCGCCAGCAGTGCCGCCAGCAAGAGCAGCAGCCGCACAGGCAGCAGGAACCGCACCCGACGCACCAAGCCCACGTCGCAGCTGCCAGGCATGCGCAGCACCACCAGTCGCCGCCGAGTGCGTGGCGCCCTGGGGGAGACTGGCAACTAAGCCGACTGCAGGACGGCGCCCCTGGCCGACTGGGCTTGCGCCCCGGGCAGGTGGCAGCTATTTGGAGAAACGCATCACAGTAGGCTGCTCCAATGCAATATAATCCTCCACAGACATGCCCACGCTAGCTGTGCGCAGGCCAGCGTTGAAGTTCATGGTGGCGCCCTGTTCTTGCATTGAGGGGTCCAGGAAAGTGCCAACTGTGGACGAGGCACACACAGCATGGAACAGGGAACCGAAAGGAGGCACTGCCCCAGGAACGCAGCCTGTCAGTTGATATACCGCCTCTTGTGATACAAGCTGGGTTTTCCTGCCGAGAGCCTTGCGAACAGCTTTCCAATCAAGCTGCCGGCTGGCAGATAATACAAGCAATGCAAAGTCAAGCCCCACGGCAGCATTGGCAGGGACAGACACCAACATAGCTTTAGCTCCGCTGTCAAGTGTGACGCCACGGACTTGTGCAGACTGCGGCGCACACGTGAGTTTGAACTGCACTGATCGAGGAAATTGCCTCACGCACCTCTTCAGATGTACGAGTCGGCCTGTGGTGAAGCAGGCTGTGTGTTGTACCAGCTGCCCCCAGTTTGGCAACAATTGTTCTAAACAGTGTGTCATTCTCCGTATCTGCAGCCTGCTGCTCGGGTTTGTCCTCGAGTTTGGAGTCCAGCTGCTGAGTCGGCGCAGAGGCATTTGAAGCGTGCAGCAGCATGTACCATGCCTGCTGTGTGCCTAAATCACCAAGCCCGGCCATAATTTAGATGGATAATGAAACCGTTTCATGGTGTGTATGCTAACAATGCAACCTTTGGTCAATTTGTTCGCTTCATGTCTGTGGTCAGAGTGCGCCTGCAATGAGCTGAGCAGCACGTGGGCTTCAGGGGCTGTGTGGCCTTGAGCAAGCTGAGCAGTCTTGCGCCAGATCGAATTGGTACACACACAGGAGCTCTACGCATCGTAGTCTGCCGACACAGCTTCGGTGCCCAGCACCACATCAGGCGCCACCATGACCAGGCGCTGGCCCTCGGCGAGGGCATCATCGTCCCCGGCATACACCAGCACGCCGTCGGTGCGGATGAGGCGGCGGATGACCTTGCGGGCCAGCTTGTTGTTTTCCTGCAGCTGCTCCATGGTGGTCTCTCCCGTCTCTGTTTCTCTCAGCCACCACGCCACCAGCTCGTCCACCTTCATGCCCAGGTCTGCCGCGTCCGCGTCCGCCAAGCTGTTCCCCTCAAGCATGAGCTTGTTCTCGGTGGCAGCCTCCTTCTCCCGCAGCACCAGCACAAACTGGCGCATCATGCGTTGGTACAGCTCGTGTGTGATCTGCGCCTTCTTCTTGGGCTCTGGTGCAGCACCGCCTGCAGCCTTATCCTCCTCCTCGGTAGCGGCGGCCACACTGCGGGCCAGCCGGCCGGGCTCATCATCCAGCTCCAAGCGCCCAGTATCCACGTGAATGATGCTCTTGCGCAGCAGTCTGAATGCCTCCAGCACATATTCTGTTCTGACTAGCTTGTCCAAGTGCAGCTTGGCCAGTGCCTCCGCAAGGCGAATCATGCTCTCCAGCTGACGCACTGTGATACGGTAGGCAGTCTGGGAGGCGCCAATGGCATCGCTCTGTCGCAGGCGCCTGTAGCAGGACACGATGGCCGCTTTGGCGTCAGGTGTGACTGCGGGGGTGTATGTACGGGCATACCGCACATACCGCTGCAGCTGCTCCATGGGCACATCCTCCTCTATGGCCGTGTGCATGGCGCGGTGCACCGCCACGATGTGCTGCGCGATGCTTTCGTCCTGCGCCTCGTCGCATTCGTCCAGGATCACAAAGAACAGGTCGAAGCGGGACATGATGGGGGGGCTGATAGCCACGTTTTGGCGCAGGGTCTTGCTGCGGTCATACCGGCCGTAGATGGGATTGGCGGCTGCCAGGATGCTGGCGCGGGCGTTCAAGGTGGCTTGGATGCCTGCCTTGGTGATGGAGATGGTCTGCTGCTCCATGGCTTCGTGGATGGCCACTTGGTCCCCCGGGTCCATCTTGTCGAACTCGTCAATGCAGCAAATACCGTTGTCTGCCAGCATCAGTGCGCCTGCTTCAATGGTGAATTCTCCTGTGTCAGGGTCCTTGGCCACAGACGCCGTGAGGCCAGCCGCCGAGGAGGCCTTGCCGGAGGTGTACACGGCACGGGGCAGGAACTTGCAGACGTACTTGAGGAACTGGCTCTTGGCAGTACTGGGGTCTCCCACCACACACACATTGATGTCCCCACGCAGGCGCATGCCCTCCGGTGTCCGCTTGTGCACCCCCCCGAACAGCTGCAGCAAGATGCCCCGCTTCACCTCTTCGTGCCCAAAGACGTTGGGCGCCACCGACGCCACCAAGCGCTGGTACAACGTGCCGGAGTACTTGCTGGCCAGCTGGTGGCACTCTGCTTTCTCGGCCTCTGTGAACTCTGCCGCGGCATTGTCGCCATCGGCATCCTCCGCCGACCCCAGGCGCTGGGAGCCATCACGCTGCACAGAGGACGCCAGGAAGGCAGTGCGGTAGGTGAGGTCACGCACTCCGAGGTCCTTCAGGCCAGTGAAGCCGTCTGCACCGCGGCTGTCAGAGCCCCCCCGGCGCCCCGACACTGGCACCTTGCCAGACTTGAGGAGCTGGGAAACATCAGGCACTACCACAAGCGTGCCTGTAAAGGTGCACTTGTCGCCAGCCTTGGCGCGCTCCACTGCCCCGTGGCGCAGGATAACGTCCACAGAGCGGGGCATGGAGCCGGGGGGGATCTCGTCTGCGTTCTCCTGCACCCGCACCCGCTGCCAGTCCACGAAGCGGGACATGTGGGGAAGCAACTCCCAGTCACGGCTGTTGGTGCACTGGGTGTTCTTGCACCGTGTGGGCTGAGAGTACACGAACTGCTGCTCGATGGGGTCGCTGACGGTGCTGCATGTCTGGCACTTGAACACGCCGTACATGAGCTCTGGGCGCACCTCGCTGGAACGGGTCACAGTGCCGTTAATTGACACGAGGCAGCCAATCTCGCCAGTTTTTAATTCTCGGACCCTGCACGTTGCTGCATGTGAGACTTTGTCGGCGGTAGTTGGGGTGAGCTCACTCACTTGAGCTGGGCTCCCATGTTGTAAAATGCCACAAAGAACTCCTTGGACTCGCCTTCCTGGTTAGCGAAGTCGGGATGGTACTCTTTGACTACACTCTGCACAGATTTCCTTAAGAAGGGCTCAAATCTGCACAGAGATGTCAGTGTGCCGATATAGTCTGGCATTTTGGGACCGTGTCAGCTGCTCAAAACTCGAATTCCGCACCTGTAGTACTCCTCTGAGATTGCTGAAGCAAGCATGTGATCGAACTTCATGACGTGCTGGAAATCAACAAAAAGCGTCTCTTGGTCGAACTCTTTCATTGTAGATATTTGCATTATGTATTCCTGCATGAGAGGCACAGAAACTAGTGAAGCAAACTTGGCGGGCACATGGGTTTGAAAGTGTCACTCACGTCGACATGACGCTCTGTCTCCTCTTCGGTGTCGGGATCCCGCACAGTCATGAGAGTTGTGTATCTGAAAAGCAGGCTGTGTATATATTTGTTCGTTTTTAGTTCGCAAGCAAATTATCTCACTGCTTCAAAAATTTGCCGAATCGGCCTTGGACGATCGCGCCTGCCGAGTCCACAAATTGGTCTCCTGCAACAGCCATTGTGGTGCCAGTCGTTGCTTGTGCGAGCAATTGAGTATATCCGTCAAGTATGGGCCACTCGTTGCTCGAATAGCAGAGAATATGATGTTATGCGGTTGCTCGACTTTTCTTGCAAACAGGTAACTTTGCACATGTAGGCCACTGTCAGGTCACATGCACAAGTCTTTGTGTACATGTAATAAATTGAATCGTTTGACAGCGCGTTGCGACACTTGCCTAAGGTCTGCTCTGCACTGTTTGGCCCCTGAAGCTTGCATCCCCCGTCTGGAGCCCCACACCGAATCCCTTTTCGCCCCCGGCAAGCGACAGTCCAAACATACGCATTCATCCAAGTACAACGGTACACTATCATTATGACGGGGCATTGGAACATGTGTAACGCTACTGTTCAGTGCAGAGCGGCTAGACTGCCCCCCCGAGGGCAGGCGCGCACGAGAGGCTGCACGTTGCAGCAAAGGAACCATTCCCAGCTGCACCGTTACACCACCCACAGTCCGAAGCATGACTTGGGCAAGGGTATCTCCGCTGCACAGCTAGTTGGCTGGGGTGGAGGTTGCGCGAAGTTGCGGAAGGCCCCTTCGGGGGGCACAGTTGCAGTGCGCACGCGCACAGGCGGGGAGCAATTAGGCGGCAAACTCCACATGGATTGATGGAGGTGGAATCGGTTCGACCGGTGGTCGTAGACAAGTGCACGGCAAGCACAGCACACGGAGCCGCTGAAGCTCGTGCAAGCCGAGACCGCCCACGTCAGCTTTTCACATGGTGTGGTGGTGATTCTGTCCCCCCTTGCCAACCAGAAGCTTGCAGGAGTTGAGTTCGTCTTTGTTTGACGCCTGAATTGGTTTACCCGGTTGTCGCCAAGCTGTTTGCGGCGCACGACGGCATTCGGCGTGGCGACGAGTATTTGGGAGTATTTGCACACGGCCGCTTCTTTCCACCGTCTACAATGACCTCCCTGGGGTACCATACGACCTGTAGCCAAATTCATTTACGCCATTACAAAGAGTATACTCGCTGGCATTTTCCTTGTCAAGGTAATGACCAGAAATTTAGTGATACTTTGACTGCCGACATCTGGACCCTGAAAAAGAAAAGACGTGGCCTTGTTTCTATGCCATGCTTGCGCCTTGACCCAAATCCAGGCCCTCACCGTGCAGTGCGTTCGCAGAACCTTTCTTGATATCTGTCACTACGAAAGGATTCAGCTTCCTTTAGAATGAACCGTCCTCTGCATATGTTTGTAGAGCCCCCCTGTCAAAGGTTGGCATCGCCCTTCTCTCTGCCTGACGATGAGCTCGTGACTAAAACTGGTGGCAACAATTTCATTTAGGGGCAAGAAGTGCCTTGCAAATGCGAATGCTCTATTTTTTCCCATTCATTGCCGTTTTTGAGTTGTTGCTTTCCAGCCTGCTTGCGAATGCCTGTTTTTGTGGCACTTGCAACTCGTTGAATTCAACATGTCAACACGCCTCGGCGATTCTTTCAACACGCCCAGTCCAGTGGCTTTGGCCAAGGCGCTGCATCACCGCATAGCCCAGCTCGTGATGCAGAAACCAGTCATGTGGACATGAGTAGCAATCCCCTGCGCGACTTGATCTCTGGCCCAGCTGGCGGCTTCGAGGAGGCAAGGGCGAACCCACTGCACGGCGCTGGAGCCGGTCCGAATAATTCATCCCCGCTCAGCCGCGGCGTCTCCAGCAACGCGGGCAGCACCAACAGTAATGCCCGCATGGCTCGTATTGCTGCTGCACAATCTGCCACCAAGAAATCACCGATGTTTACTTGGAAGCGTGCTGCAATTGGTGCAGGAGTTCTTGCATTGTGTGCTGTGGTGGCTCTCACTGCAGGCCTCGCGGGCAGCACTTCGAATTCGCAGAGCGACAATTCTGCCGCTAGCGATAACAGCCCTGCAAACGCAGCTGCAGACTCCACAAGCAATGCCGATGCTGCAAATCGTGTTTCTGTGGCCACTCCTGGAGCATCTGGTGGCTCAACAACCGCAAATGTACCATCAGTGCCGACCTCTCGTGACAACGGTGTTGACAACGCTGCGAGTTACGCAACACCAACGGAAGTGACTGCGTTGCTTTCAGCATACGTGGATGCACCAATTGCCAAATTGGAAACTGAAGTCAAGACGTTGACGGAAAACTTGAAGGTGGCCAACGACGAAATTGACGGACTGCGATCGAAAGTGCGCGGGGACCTTGCCAAAATTCAAAGTGGCGTTGCGAGCATGCCGACAACTGCCACTGTCAACAAAATCAAACGCGATATCAGTGAAATGGTAACGACACTTGGTGGGGTTGAAACCGACATTACCGGCCTCACCACTGGCGTGGCTGGCGCAAAGAAGAGTGCAGCAGATGCTGCTGGCATCGCACGCAAGGCAACAACGGACCTGGGTGCCTTGAAGAGGCGCGTGGACACCACGGAGGCCGACATCACTGACTTGAAGACCGATGTGGCTGCAGTTCCTTCCACAGCTGTTGTGACTAAATTGCAGGGCGACATGACCACGGTAAAACGTGACATTGCAGGCCTCACCACTGGCGTGGCCGAGGCGAAGCAGAGTGCAGCAGATGCTGCTGGAGCTGCCGGCAAGGCAAACACTGATGTGGCTGCCCTGAAGAGGCGCGTGGGCGCCACGGAGACCGACATCACTGGCTTGAAGAGTGATGTAGCCGGGTTGAGTGGAGGCGCCACCACCACGGCCCTGACGGCTTTAAGCACCAAGGTGAACACCGTGGAGGGCACAGCCAATAAGGCCAAGACCGATATCACCGCGCTCACCAGGCGTGTTGGTGCCGCGGAAACAGATATTGATGCCGCTGAAGCAGACATCACTGCACTCAAGGCGGGCGGCGGTGGTGGGGAAGGTGACGTCACCGCACTCACTGCGACCGTCAATGCACAGGGCGCACGTCTCAAGGTTGTAGAGGACACACTGGATGACGTGGAGATCGATATGAATGACATGGACAGGCGTGTCGAAAAGCTTCGCAGAGATCTAGCTGCAGTTGGCGGCGGCGACGACACACCGCTGCCTGCTGACTCTGCTGCTGCCATTGAGAACCTGCGCTTTATGCTGTCTCGCATCGGCATGGTGGCCATTGTGAGCGCTGAGATGGCGGCTGCTCGTCTGCGGCAGACTGGCAACAGTGGCGTCATCGGCGCCCGGTCCTACCAGGGCGGCAGCCACCCCTGGCACGAAGGCAGCTTTGTGAACTCTGCTCGCATCTTCATGTCCATGCACGACCATGCGAACTTCCTGGACACAGTGGGTCTGGGTGAGGTGTCCGCCAACATGAATGGTGTGGAATTCTGGACGCGGCACAATGACTACCGCATGCGCACCCCTGATGATAAGGACAGCAAGTACCTGGCGCTGAAGGCGCTGACCTACCCTGATGTGCCCAAGGAGGTTGCAGATTGCGGTGGCAACATTCAGTGTGGCGTGACAAAAATGCGCAAGTACTTCGATGCCTTCTCCAAGCAGGACACCAGCATCGTCAACTACAAGCCGTACTTCAAGCCTGTGCTGTGCTACCTGGAGGGGTGGTGGACGGTGTCTGAGGCTGACGACAAGCTGGAGGATGCCTCTGTGAGCGACCGTCACTCTAATGCTGCTGACACGTGGGAGGAGCTGTACAACCGCTTCCGGTACTTGACCTTCCTGGGCCGCAAGAACAGCAACGAGAATCTGCCCTTCCTGCCGTCCCGCATTTGGGAGATGAAGAATGGCTACGAGCCAATTGTGGCACAGTGGCAATTCCGCATCACCTGCCAGCCCCTGAAGAATGACGTGGAGCTGGCCCGCTTCAGCGTGCTGCCTGACCTGCATGTGCAGCTGCAGAGCTCCTCCCCCATGACCCGAGACCAGTTGGCAGACACGCGAGCTGCCCGCTTCGCCCTGAACCAGTACGTGGGCACCGACAAGAACCGCATCGAGGATGCTCAATATGGTCCCATGTCTGAGGACTTCCTGGACTCCCTCATGTCCCAGGTGTCCGGGCTGAACAACCACGGTGCCGGGAACGCGCCTGCCCTGAAGGACTCCGTGCCCGACGGCACATCTGAGGAGATTGCATACGCTTTTGATGCCGACCAGTCCAAGAACCCTGCACCTCTGGACATGACGTACTATTCCCGGTACTACAGCGTGGCCAAGGCGGGCGCCATGGGGCAGTCGGTGCGTCGCCGCGGCTTCAGCGACGCTACACTGTGGGTGGCGCAGACCACACAGCCCAAGGTGGCGTCTCAGCGCTTCATGCACACCGACGGCACGTACAGTGATGCAGTGCGTGCGTCGTATGCGCTGCCCCTGGAGATCGTGTACCTCACGCCGCTTTCCAATTGGAACCCGTACAATATCGAAATCCACAATCAGTGGCTAAAGCCCACTGAAGGAGGCCGCAATGGCCACAAGACCAACCCCGCCCGGGCCTACGATGGCGCCTCTCGCCGCACGTACTTCATCACGCCTGTGGAATTTTTCGCTGGCTTCGGGGAGTCTGACGCAGCCGACACGTCAGCCCGCGAGGTGGGCGTCTTGGACAGGAACGGAAGGGTGCGGCTGTGTGCTGCATCAGGCCACTGGATTCGCTTCCCGTACATCCAAGATGTCGGACAGGTGGTGCCGTACACTGGATCCCGTGTGCGCCAGCGGTGGCCCATCGCGCCTGTGCACATTGGCACGTCTGTGGCATGGCAGGAGCTGAAGGCACTGCAGGCTGTGGTGTCCACGGGTGACAAGACTGGCGTAAACGCTGGTTTGGACATCCCTGTGCTAAATGAGCTGCGCATGGTGCTGACTGGCGGGGCAGGGCAGACCCACGAGCACGTGATCCGGGTGGATGAGCGCCGGCAGGGCATGCTGGACAACGGCAGAATCCCTGTGTGGAGCACTGGCTTTGCCAACGGGCACAAGCACAAGATCGCCATGAAGAAGGATGCGACCACAGGAGAGTACTATCTGTGGAAGTGCGACGATATCGACGATGTGGACCGCGCTGTGAGCGAGTGCAACCACGAGCACGGTCCGGTGATTGCATACTCGTGAGGCGGATGCTGCCGTGACAGCCATGTGATACGAACAGTGTTAGGCTCTCTATGTATTTGCTTCTGTCTGCGCACCTTGCAATCGTCTACAGCACCCCCACTGGAGGTGGTGTATGGCAGGCTGTGAGTCCATCTGACCGGCTCCAGCTGTGTCAGACAGCCTTGTGCACCACAGCATTATTAAAGAAGTTATGCGTCTTGAATTGAAATATCAGTCGATGCTAAACCCTCAAAAACAGGTCGTATGGTGCAAACCTAACCCTCACAAGCGTGTGGTTGTTGTGAGCCCCCCCTGTCCTGTCTCCCTGCACAAGGCAAGACGCGAGACTTGACCAGGAGCCGGATAAAAATTAGAATCTGTGCAACAGAGTGATGGTTGATATCGCTGTCGAGCTACACCTCACAACAAATACCTCCAACGTAGCGGGGAGTGTGGCACCCCCAAGCAGCCCACGACGACTGGCGTTTCATGTCGCAAGCTAGATTTGCTCTGGGCGCAGCCCCAGGACGTCGTGGAGAGGCTGGCGGTATTCAACGCCCCCAACCTCCAAATAAAGGCCTTGCAGCGGGTGCTGGACTATCACTGAATGTTGGAATCGACCTGGATAGCACTTCAGGCTCTGGCGCAGTGCAGCAATTGGAAGCCACTGCAGTCGGGGAGGCGACTCAAACCGCAATGGCTCCAGGACTTAGCGTCACAAGAAATCAGGAAATGGGACA
>Ga0307982_1000847_pt1 | contig 24469 bp, 18 predicted proteins | sample OrgLakmetagen989_FD_201847 | JGI IMG/M metagenome (GOLD analysis project Ga0307982, IMG submission 201847) | Saline water microbial communities from Organic Lake, Antarctica - #989 | ecosystem: Environmental > Aquatic > Non-marine Saline and Alkaline > Saline | place: Antarctica: Organic Lake...
TCCCCCCCCCATCCACAGCGGAACTGTCGGTGCCCCTGGTGCAGACAGCCCCGGAGGCGCCTTGGATGATGGTAGTGTATTGGCTGAGCCCCCTAGCTCGGGGAGTTTGCATTGGGGACAGCCCAGGTGGGACGTCCCACCAGGAGACCCCCGTGCAATGGAAGTGAAGACGGCAGCACTTGTGCTGCAAGCCTGCAGCACTGTCCGTGGCATCAGACACGAGGCATCCCTGGTCCACTACCTGGGCTCCATGGCGTTTTTCCGTGATGACGGGTTGTCAGCAGCTTTGGGGGCCCCTAGTTCTGCCCGCCTGCGAGCTTGCCTGCACGCCTTCACTTCACCGGGGGGGCCCCTGTTCCCAACTAAGCGGGTGCGGGCTGTGTCCAGACGCACACTGGACCTGGTGTTCCCAGCTGGAGTCACTGTTCGGCGCTTAGTTGCACTTGCATTCCGGCTTCTGTCCCCAACATATGTACTAGAGTCAGCCCAGCACTCGGCCTGGACGACAACGCTTGCTTGCGCCAAACACATGGGGTGCACTCCCAGACAGGTCACAAGCTCGGCCGTGGGACTGCTTAACACCCTGGGGCTGCCGCTGCCTGCCCCTGTGACCGCATCCTTGCAAGCCCTGCCAAGGGGGGGGTCCGCTGGTTTCGAGGGGGGGCATTCTGATACCACCGTGCAAGCGGTCCTGAAGAGTGCAGCGCTACAAGCACAAGCCTGCTGTTCTCGAGTTCTGTGCATTTGCTGTTGTGTTCCAACTCGGTACACAATGCCTGTTCCTGCTTCAAGCAGCCCGCCGTCCCCGATTCAAGCCCTCTGCGGACTCAACGCTTCCAAGTCCGCGACACCCAGCCGCAGCTAGGCTTCGACGGCTGTGTGATTCATAATACATGCTGTGGTCTGTGATTTGACAGAAACATTCATTTTTGGGCAACACTGCACACTGCCCATTTACATAATCACTTCACAGACCGCCAATGGCGATGCTCACTGCACCATGCTCGCAGCTAGCAAGGGAGGGCTGCCTGCACGCCCCAGATGCAGTTGGCGCTGGTGGTTTGAGTTGGTGCTGTCACAGCGCTCCCCTGTGACCCCCCCCTCCGCCTCAAAGTACAGGTGCAGCCCCCCCGCTGCTGCCGCCCCCTCCTCCCCACTGTGCGTCCTGATGACGTCTGAGCGGAAGAACTCATCATCATAATCGTCGTCGTCGTCATCGTCATAGCCATCATCATTGCCGTCCTCCTGTTCTTCGTTGCCTGCGTTGAAGTTCTGAGAGGAGTGCAGGCGGAGCTGGTAGGAGGTGGGGGAGGTATGAAGCCCCACAGAGGAGGCGGGCAAGGAGCCGTCCAGGGATTGCCCAGTGTGAATGCTGCCCACAACTGACGTGGGCACATCCGACGAGTGGCTTTTGATCAGAGTTCTCTCCGCTGCCCCCTGCGCAGCCCCCCGCCCCTGCTGCCAATACCCAGCCTGTGCCGCAGAGGCGCCACCTGCTTTGTCAGGGTGAATGGCAGACACACCCGGAACACAGAACACATTTCGGCCAGTTGTTGCTGCCCGCACGAAATTGCTCGATGGGGTAGGAGCGGTGTTCCCAGGTGAGAACACAGACCTGGGCAGGGCACCGCTGGAGTAACTTCTCACACTGCGGTTGGCGACAGCCGCGGCAACCCTCGTCGTCGCCAAGGGCACAGGCATGCCATGCTCCTGCATATTTATCGCATGTGCAGCAGCTGCGAAGCTTTCCAGTGTTGCTGTGGTGTCGCTGGAAACGTCGTTGCCGTTTGGGGCTTGGCACGCCCCCCCTCCTATGGATAGGGCAGCCGACACGCCACCCCCTCTAGACACCGGTAGCTGGCTAGTGGGTGAACCATCTGAAGCAACATGTACAGCATTGGCAGCTCCGGACACATGAACGGCGCTGGGGGGGTGCTGGTCCCCAGCTGAGGGGGGGGGTGCTTGCTTGACCAGGGGGACCCCTGCAACCACAGCAGGGGGTGTGCTGCCATGTTGCAATGCCTGATGATATGCCCCGCCGTGTGTAGATGACGGAGTCAGTGCGTGGGCGGTGACGGTGGGGGGCTGGCTGGTGTGAGAGCCCGTCGCGACACCGGCAATGCTGGGAGCAGTAGTGGGTGAAACGTACAGGTGGGTGCCCCCGCCTGGCGAAGAGTACAAAGAGGCAGAGCCAGCAGTCCGGACGGAAGTGGGCGGTGCCTGGGACTGAGGTGGGGAGGAAAACATCCCCCCCTGCACCCCATTTGGCTCCCCCGCCCGCTGCACACCAACCGGGCGCACCCAAAGCGGCTCCGGAGAGGTGCTGGACACGTGCGCTGTTTGCTGGACCGCCAGCTGTGTCCCGTGAGATGCGCGAGGTATCACACTGTCTGATGCGCTGCGCCGGCGCGTGCCCCCCAGCGGCAGGGCGGAGGGGGGCACCGACACCACCTGCAGGGGCCGCACTGCAAAAGCGTCATGCGGAGATGCTGAGTGGAAGTGCTTTTTGGGCGACTGTCTCAGTGGCTGTGCCGGGGGGGGTGTAGATGGGGGGGTCTTGTCCAGCGGCACTGCAGTGGTGGGTATCGCCGCCAAGCCATTAGCACCAGCTTGCAGCCCCGGGTGCAACGGCAGCTGCTCTGACAGCGCATAACGGTGCAAGGCATCTCTGTTGCCCAAGTTGTCGCTGACACTGCGGCCCAAGCTGACCATGTGCGGGCGCACTGAAGAAGGCACGAAGCCGGCCTCATACCGGCCCAGGCCGCTGGCGCCCCCCCCCCTGCCCTGTACCAGGCCTGTCTCGGCCTGTGCCTCAGTCTGCCCTGCGGACCAGCTGGCTGGGAGGTGGGGGGGGGGGGCTAAACGGCCATCGCTGTAGGCGCGTGCACGTGTGGCTGTGTGGATCGCTCCAGCATGGGGGGGGGCAGCAGGCAAGCCAAAAGATGGGCGCCCCCCCCTGCCCCCACCGGGTGCAGCATGGCCCAGAGAAGTGCCAGAGTGCGACATGGACCTACGACGGACACGCTGCAGGTCTGAACCAGGAACACGGAACCCATCTCGAAAGTCCGCAGCAAAGATTTCCGTGTTCCAAGCGTCCCCTGGTGCCGGCGACCCCTTTCGCTTTGTAGGTGTCTCTGCGAAACTGCCCTCACCAGCTGTTGTCACGGTCAAGCAGGGGGCGGTGCGCCGCAGGGGGCTGCTTGGGGCTGTGCGCTGTAGGGGAGCGCCGGATGCAAACCCCTGATAGCTTTCAAGGGCGCTGGTAAATGACCCCCCCCCCACCCCACCTGAACGCGGCGTTAGAATGGAGGGCACAGTGTGAGTGAGCACGGGAGTACCGGGGGGGGTCATGGCCACACCGCCCGCTGCAGCGCGGCGCCTGCTGCCTGTACTTCCCACTGACGCGTTCATGGGCAGTGGCAGGCTTTGTGTCTGGGGCAGGTCAATGGTGAGGCCCAGCCCAGGGCTTGGTCCAGGCAAGGAAGAATGCCCAAGCTCCTCGAAGTGGTAGTCTGAATGCGCAGAAGAGGAACGGTCGTCTTCGGAAGAAGCAAGCCCAGAAACAACGCCGCTAGGGAAGACACACCCCTGCAACCCCCCAACCATCCACGGTGCTGTCTCCCCCAAGTCATCATTGTCATTCAGCTCAGACCAAGAGGGGCCCGCTGCAGCAGCCACTTGGGAGTAGTTGTTCATCGCGAACTGTTGTGGTGTTCCGGGTGTGTTCCTGTCTGGCACACTGCGTCCCCCAAATGCAATGCCGCTGCCGAGCAGGGAGGGCACTGGGAAGGTTGACTGGGGGTGGGCGTCGCGCTGAGGATGACTGGCTTGGACAGGCTGGGACCATGAACGCTGAGTGTGCTGCCGTTGTGCAGCCTTGGGTGAAACGCTTGAAACAGGAAGCGTTTCAATGGGCCCCCAGCCGTTCAGCGAGAGGGCTTGTGGGTCGGCCATCACAACTAACGGCTGGGCAGCTCCACCCAGCCCTCGCGGGGGCAGCGCATGTATGGAAAATGTGCCTGTCTCCCTGTCTACTCTATGTGGGCTCAGGGGGGCTGCCCGCACCGGCGGGCGCAAGCTTCTGCCGCTCAACCTCAGGCGCAGCTGCCCCCCCCCCGGTAGCTTGCCCATGGCAGGCTGTGTGGGAAGCAGAAACTTCCCCATGTCAAGCACCAGATTGCTGGGCATCGATGGGTACATCTGCACCATGGGCTGTGGGGGCATGTATGTGTTGGCGGCATGACTGCTGGCGTGGGCGTGCTGTCCCTGGGCTGAGGTGGAGGGGACCGGCGGGAAGGGGGCGTGCTGTCCATGGGCTGAGGAGGGCGGTGGCAGGAAGCGGGTGTGGTGGCCACCGGGCACGCCTACTGACGGGGGAGGTGGGTACCAATGGGGCTTGCCTGTTGGTGCTGCATGGGGCAGCTTCTGCTGCTTATCGCCCCCATTAGCCACAGTGGTGGAGGGCATTGCTGCTGGGTCACGGCTTGAGGAACGGAGACCAGCGGAGGATACTGCGGGACCTGGCTCAAGTACAGCAGCTGTTGTCATGCAAGTATGTTTATCCTTGCTTCGCAGGGGCGCAACAGCTTTTGGGCTGGGTACCGTCTCTTTTGTCGCCTGCATTGAGACTGGTGTGCGGAAATCGATGCTCGCAACGTAGGCGCAATATTCTCAGGGAAGTGAGACTTACCCGCTGAGAAAGTTGACCTGCATAGCTTCGAACTTGTGTTGTGGTTCGTGTGCCAAGAGCTCTGGCTATCTCTTTCCAACTGTTGCCTAAATCCTTGTAGAGGCGAGTCTGCAAATGTGAGGCAGTGCACCTAAGCGTGACGCGGAGCCGAGGGCGCTAGCATCCGGAATGTGCCATGCCAATCGACAACCAAAACAAAGCTTTAAAAATCTCGTGGTGCTGATGCTCCGTAAGACTCAAAAACAGTACAGCTTGGGGCGCTACCTATTGTGGCAGACATTGTGGGAACTTGCGCACTGGCTGCAGCTGTCCCTTCGCCCAGCTATAATAAAAGAATGGCACTTGTATATTGCTACGTACAAATTCTGTTTTTTCGTGCAGGCTCCAACGTCCTGTGATCACAGAATGGGATGACAGGTTGGCGTGTTGTGACAGAGGAGGCGGAGTTTCTCGAGGAGAGCAGGCATGCGATTGTAAACTTTGAGGCTGGCAGGATTGTTACTCAATTCCTGTATGCGCTGTTCGTACCTTTATTTGACTGGTCAACACTGCTCATCTTTCACAGCACAGTGTACGCGTGCGGTCGCCCTGCGGCTGAAAACGCGGACAACCACAGTCTAAGGTCTCTGATTAGGCAGCTTTCCCCGAAGCCCTGTGAGGTCAGCACCGTCCGCACTCAATAATTATTTTAATGTCTATTCAGTCTTGAACAAGAGGAGGCTGTCGGCGTTGTGTAGGCAGACGTGGCGAAGCTTCGAAAAGTGGAGATTCACGCGCTGAGCACAAGAATCAGGCTGTGAGCGTGACAGCGTGGCAAGGCACACTGTCAAGACAGGGAATGGTACGAGCATTATATGGCTTGTATTACTGGCTTGGTTTGACCAGCCAGTTCGTTGTCATGCCTCAGTGCCTTGGGGCTCCATGAGGCAATCGCGCAACAGGGGCCACTACCTGGTAGAACTGCACAAACTTATCTCGGCAGACTATTGCCAGGGACAGGGGCGTCAACACCGAAAAAATCCATAAACAAGCAATAAGGCAGCCGTCAAAGCAAAATGTTGGTGTTGTTGTCTTTGTGTACACAACTGCTGTGGACGCTATGGCAGCAGAGAGCGTTGTAGCCTCTGTGGCTGTCGCCGCTGTCGCTGCGTGGGCACTTCGATTGCGGCATTCCGGAAGGGAGAAGCCACAGGAGCAGCCAAGGGAAAGCCACTCAATAGAGGATGCCGGTGGCTACATAGGATTAGACATTGGCGGATCTCTTGCCAAGTTGGTTTATTTTGAGCCAGATGAATCCACACACTCGGCACAAGAGTAAGCGGCCTGCGTTTCACCGACGTTTCGTCGACCACTGGCTTGCTCTATGCGCAGAGGACATCTAGAGTCAGCGCAGAGAATCAGTGCATTCATTCGCAACAGCTCCACATATGGAACAACAGGTGCGCTGTGCACATTGTGTCTGTTGCACTGCAGCTGAATGAACTGCTGCCAACTGCAGGCGTCAGAGACACAAAATTTCAATTTCACTCCCAAGACCTGCGTGGGACCTTTCACTTTTTGCGCTTCGAGACAGCTCGCATGGAATCCGCTGTGGATCTCATTCGCGGAATGGGGCTTCATCATGGGGTGGAGGTCATGTTAGTCATTCACCACCGCACACGCCCGTCGAGATATATCTGCAAACTTGCACTTCTCTCTCCGCAGCCACTGTACCGGCGGGGGAGCTCACAAATTCGCCAAGACATTCAAGCTCAAGGCGGGGCTTGTACTACACCCTGTGGATGAAATGGCAACTCTGGTCCGGGGCATGGCATTCTTGCTGGAGCACTACCCTGCCGAGGCATACAGCTTCACTGGGCCGGTTGGGCGTGCTCGATCGGTGTCCAGCTTCGACCTAGAGACACCCCGCCCCACTTGTGGACAGCAGTATCCGTATCTCGTCGTCAATGTTGGCTCTGGTGTGTCCTTTCTCCTAGTGGAGTCCCGCACCTCCTGGCGCAGAGTGAGTGGTACCTCTGTGGGGGGAGGCACATTTTATGGGCTGTGCCATATGCTGACTGGCCTCACCAGCTTTGATGAAATGCTGCAGCAGGCAGAGCATGGGGAGAACTCTGCAGTGGATCTGCTGGTTGGAGATATCTACGGCGGCGACTATTCAGCGGTTGGCTTGAAGAGCTCCACCATTGCAAGCAGCTTCGGAGGCGTGATGCACAAAGTGCGCTCTGGATTAGCAGCGTTGGCTCAGCCAACGCCTGCAGCTGACACCCCCGGGGCAGGGCCTGCGCTCCCCGTGACCGTGCCGCCCGCAGATGTTTGCCGGGCCCTGCTCATCATGCTGAGCAACAACATCGGGCAGCTGGCGTACTTGTGTGCAACGCAGTATGGGTGCAGCAGCGTTGTGTTTGCTGGCAGCTTCCTGCGACACCAAAACACGCTGGCGCTGCGCCGCCTGGCCTTCGCGATAGACTTTTGGTCCAGCGGCCACATGCATGCGCTGTTTCTGAGGCACGAGGGGTACTTCGGTGCACTGGGGGCACTACTCCTGGCACTGTCAAGGAAAGCTGTGCATGGTTCGGAAGCTGCCGTGGAGTGAACTTGGCAATCAAAGCTGCCATTCGGTGATCAGCATGGGCTGCTTGCCTGCAGCAGTGCTTCAAGGACATCATTGAGCCTGGGGGTCGTCAAAGGCAAGGAGTTCCACATCATAGACAAGAGTCGAGTTTTCAGCTACCATGGGAGCCCAGCCGTGTTCCCCGTAGTGGAACGTTGAGTCTACTTCGATTATGCAGCGCTGGCCTAAAGCCATGCGGCCAATGGCTGCATCCAGACCTGCAACCGTGTGTGTATTTTGAATGATACCAGTTTAGAGCAGTTTTCTCTCTCACCATCTACAAGACTGCCCACCCCCAAAGTGAAGAGTGCTGGCTGTCCGAGGTCTCGAGTCGAGTCCAACTGCTGTCCAGTTTCCTTGACCTGCACATCTCGCCATGGCTGTTTTGCACCAAGGGCGCCGAAAACTTTTTGCACCGCACATGAACAGAATAGTGGATTTTTGCCAAACACTTTTTCCACGGAAAGTTGACTCCGTCGCTGTGAAAAAATCAGCACAAGCGGGTGTCCATTAGGCTTGCGGCTGGCGTTGTGTAACAGTCCACAAGCATGCTCACCCAGCTTGCAGGGTGCTCATGCGGACACCCTTGCCGATCACAGGAAGGACTTGTGAATCTGACAATTTAACTGCTGTCACTGGGGCTTTCTTTGCGATAAGTGCCGCTCCTTCAGCAAGCAGCTGCTTTTCGATGACTTCGGCTGCAGACATGACTTCGATTTCTTGTGGAGCAGGCGCTGGATATCAAAAATGTGCGGCTAAGAAATTTGCCCTTTGATCTCCGTTTTCGTTGTTCGTCAAATGAATCTGGTCGCTGATGACCAGTACAGAACAAAAGGATGCCAAACCCCCTACTACCAGCCAGCCTGTGTGAATCCCTTCTTCCGACTCCAGACACCCTTCGAGATACAGTTCCCTGCAGCAGCTAGGAACTGATGCAATTATTCACAGTCGAGGTGCCATCTGGGATGGGCTTTGTGCACGCAGAAAGAGGATGCCAATCTGCCTCCGCCCCACAAACAGCCAACAGCAGCAGGCCTGCTTCATGGGGGGGGCACACAAGTTTTCATGAAGCAGGTCAACAAGCAAAAAAAATGAAGGCTGTTGAAATTCTCAAATTACTGTCTGTGTATAAGGCTTCAGGCCATTTTGACGACCCTTCTGCCAATCACAGTCAAACAAAACTACTGCAAGAATTGTCTCGTGCTTGACATTTTCTTCTTCGTGACTTGCACCCGTATGCTGCCTTTCAACCGCCAAGAGGAACTTCAAAATAAAGCAACATCTTTGTTGATACTCCTCGTGGTACTCATCACCACCTTCGCGTGTGTTACTCCAGCACTGATGCTGCAATTTGGCGGTGCAGCAACCGGCTTTCGGCAGCTCGTTCGTTCAAATGTGACTGCAGTCAGAAAGCATAGCCCACTTGTTCGAGGATTCTCTGCATTACCAAGAATAGAGCAAGTTCTTCCTGTGGATGACCATAAAGGGGCATCAGGCTTAGCCGTCTCTCGCATCATTTTGATTCGGCACGGAGAGGTATGTCAAAAACCGGCCAGCTCGCACGTGCAGCCTTGACCATACGCACCGTGCAGTCGGAAGGAAACGTCGATGAAGCCGTGTATGTGTCCAATGCAGATTGGCGTGTTCCCCTCACTGAGCGTGGCAGGGCTCAGGCCACACACGCCGGCAAGCAACTGGCCGCACTGCTGGAGCCGGGGGCGCGGGTGCACACTTACGTCTCCCCCTACGCCCGCACCAGGGACACGCTGCGCAGGATCCTGCAGGAGCTCCCAGAGGACAGTGTGGTGCGCCTGCGGGAAGACCCCCGCATCTCAGAGCAGCAATTTGGCAACTTTCAGGATGTGCAGCAGGTGACCACTGCCAAAAAGGAGCGAAGCACGTTTGGGCGCTTTTATTACCGATTCCCCAATGGCGAGTCTGGTCTGGACGTATACATGCGTGTGAGCTCCTTTGTCGCTACGCTATTCCGGGATCACAGCTTCTCTGGGCGGCGGGAGGGCCCCCCTGCTCCGGGGCTGCACCCCCCCCAAAGCAAGGATTGGCAACGCGACAATATCGTGATTGTCACACACGGCTTGACGCTGCGGCTGCTGCTCATGCGGTACTACCAGTGGTCTGTGCGCAGCTTTGAACGAACGCACAACCCCGGAAACGCCGAGTTGATTGTTCTGGAACGGCAGCCCAACCAGGGCAGCCAGGGCGGCGACATGGGAAGCGAGCCAGCCTCGGCAACTGCACCCGTGCCGGGGCATTTCTCCATTGTGCAGGACGCAGGCATACTGCGGGATCTGCCTGCGACCCAGTGGCGTCGAGATGACAAGCATGGCCTTCAAATGCGGTTGACGGAGCCCCCCCCAGGGGCCGGGCCATGGCCCCTCAACTCTGCCTAGTGCTGCAGAATAAGACCACCCACCCTGTTACAGAACAGAAGAGAGTGTTGGTGGACGTTGTTTGCGCTGCAATTCATTCTAGTCGGATACATCAAGCACACGGCAGTCACCATCACCAGCTCTGCCCAGAACCGTCGTTGAAGCGAATACTGCCTGATCCAAGAGTGCCCGCACCAGGAACACGGAACACTTCGTAGTCTGCACTTGGTGTTGCAGAGTGCTGCTGCCCTCCTTGCCAGGGGCTGTGGGCTTGCTGATGCCCGGAGGGGGGTCCAAACGAGTTGTACCCCCCCCCATGCGAAGACGGGGTGGCTGCTTCTACCACCCGTGTGGCTGCCGCCACAGCAGCCTTGGCGGACTGCGCCGCATTGCCCAGCTCCGCCTGCGTCATGACAATGATGCCCGGCCCCACGGGGCGTCTCCATCGTGTGTCTCGCGTGATGGCGTGGTAGAAGTAAGGCAGTCCCCCGTGGCGAGTCGAAGGGACTTCCACCCACACCTCTGCATCGCCTGTGCTGGGACGCACAAACTCCTCTAGGGGCGTCCCGTGGGAATCCTGCCTGCCGCTGCCGCCCCAGCTGACCCCCAGCGCCAGAGCCTGGGCCTGCTGGGTGCTGCCGTGGGGAGGGTCCCACTGCTGCTCTTGCGTGTGCTGGGGGGAGGTCGATTGTGCATATGCGTGGTGGTTAAGCTGGTGCTGGTGCTGCCCTGTGACATGCATGTGCTGGTGAGTGTGCATCGCCATGGAGCCCCCCTGCACCTGCTGTGGGTGCATGGGTGATACAGGGGATACAGCAGCTGTAGCGCCCAAGCGGGCTTCAGCCGCCTGCAGCGCTGCCTCTCGCTCTGCCAGGGCAGACTCCTTGGCGCTCAGGGCTGCAGCTCGCTGCGCGACCTGCTCGGACACGCGCTGCACCTCAGCGTCGACTTCTGCGACAAGCTTGTTTCGCAGCATACTGCTGTACTCTGCTTCGGGGCTGGTGGCGCGGTGCTTTTCTGCTTCAAGTGCACTGCTGTTTCTTGCACCAGGGCGTGAAGCCCCCCTTGACAGGGGTCGCTGGCCGGTGTGGGGGGGGCTGAACGACCTGGATGCAGAGGACGATGCAAGAGAGCCCTCTTCATCAGAGGCGTAGCGAGTGCTGCTGCTGCGGCCAGCACTGCGGCCTTTGGACTGGGCGCGCTGTGCAGCCTCCCGCTGTTGCTGCGACCGCGCCATTTGACGAGCAGCGCGCCCGCTGGCGGTGCCCCCCCCACGGCGCTCAGCTAGACGCCCCGTGCCGGTGGAGGGGGTGCTCAGCTGGGCAGCTTGGCGTGCCTTGGTACGTCGGCGGGCAGCTGCAGCTGCACTGCGGGGTGACTGGGAGTGGCGCCCAGCGTGGGGACCCTGTCTCTGGTCGCGCATCAGGTCGCCAGGCGACATGCCCTGTCCCTGCTGGCCGCCATACACAGGCGAGAATGCCCTGCCGTATGACTGGGACGAGCCTGGGGCAGCTCCAGCTCTGCGGTGATTTGGTCCCCCCATGGAAGACGATGGAGGTGGGGGTGGCGACGGCATTGGCTGCAACCGCTGTGGCATGGGGGCGCCATTTCCGCCATTTCCGACACCAGCCTCCGCTTCCCCCAGCGCCTGTTTCGCCTCTGCCACCGTCTCTGCTGCGCTGAGGAGGTGCACTGCGTGCGTCAAGTGCGCAATGAGCTCTGGCTTCACTGGCTTCCCCCCAGGCTTGGCGGCGGCGGCCTGCAATCGAGCGAGCAGGGCAGCAGCACGGGCAGCGGGTCCGTCGGGGCGCAGAGGCACCAGAGGGGGGGCTATAAGCTGTGGTGTGTGTGCCTGTTGGTGTGGGGGACTGCTGCTGATGCCCATCTGTGAGAGGTGTGAAGGGGGGGGGGCACGTCCCGACATGAGGGGGGACCGGCTGCGCGGAGGGCTCCTGGAATGTGGGTTGCGCTCCTGGGGCGTGTGTTCCTCGTCTGAGTCATATGAGATGACAGAGTCGCTGCCAGGAGGGGGGGGGCGTCGACCGGGAGCAGGGGGGGGTGAGCTGACACCCACCACAGGTGACCCCCTCGCATCCTTGATCAACGCTCGTGGGGGGGGGCTGCGGGCCCGCTCTGCCTGGTGTGTCCTTCCATTCAGCCCCCCCTGCAAAGAAACAGCCCCCCCCCGCTGGGGGGGTGGGGTGCCAGTGGGGGAAGCTGGCTTGGCTTCTGCCTCCACTGGGCCAAGCAGCCGTGCGGTGTCAGCAGTGGCTGCATCCACCAGCTTCACAAATTTGTCTCGCACTGCAGGGCAAATACCGTACCATGGAATGACGTTGCGGCTGCGGGGGGGGGCGATAGCTTCGCTGACCCTGCTACCCATGGGGGGGGTCGGCAGGGCCCCGAAGGGTGGCATCACACTGAAGGGTGTGATGGTGCCCGGAACACGTGCAGCTTGTTCCGCCTGTGCTTGGGCCTCTTTGACTGCTTGCAGTGGGATGCCCTCTGCATCTGGGACATCTCCCATGCGGAATGCCAACTCGAAGCCGGTGGCGATGGGGGGGGGTGAAGGCGTGCCACCCCCCCCTGCTGCAGCTGCGGTGGGCATGGCGCCGGGGGCTGATGCTGGTGTGAGCGAGTGGTTCACCGCCAGTGCATCCACGCCAGTCGGCGGCATGAGCCCTCCGGCAGAAACATGCGACCAGTAGTCGCGGGTGCCAGCTGCACCGCCCAGCGTGCCGATGAGCACCTCCTGTCTGGCGGGGGGCAGTGGGTTAGTTGTGCGTCCATTGAGCGTGCCGCCTTGTCCGTTAGCAGCTGGGGCCACCCCGTACGCCTCAGTGCCCTTAATGACCCCACTGGCCCCAGCGATGTTGTCCACAGCCAGCGCCCGCCTTGCCTCAGACTGCACCTCAGGGGATGGAAACAGCGGATCCACAGCAAGGCACAGTGTCTGTGTCATGACCGTGCTCACCAGGGCTTCATGTCTGTCAGTGGCTGTGTCCAGTGTTGGGTTCTCGGCCACGTCCAGCAGCCACAGGCGCAGGTCCTCGTCCACCAGCACATCCACAGCAAACAACTCGAAGCAGCGGCGCCCACCAGTGCCCTTGCGCAGGTCTGGCAGCGCCGCCTTGGCCACATCTACGCACAGTGCCCGCAGCGCCGGCAGCACGTGTGTGTACATGGCGTTCTTCGGGAGCGCCCTGTTCTCCGCGTTGCAGTACTTGTTCATCTCATCCATGTACATGATGTTGCCCAGTGGCAGTGGGTGCTTGCCAAACCCTGGGCAGTCACACTGCACAGCAGTTGAAGTCAGCTGCACAGTCGCCACGTCAGACTGCGTCGGGCCCCCAGCTGTGGAGGAGAAACCAATGGGCTCGTACATGCCAGTGGCCAGGAGGAAGAAAGGCGCGTTCCACGTGTACACGTCCATGGAGTCTGTGATGAGCATGTATGTCCGCATTGACGCCTTTCGCCCGTAGGCGAGCAGCGGCTTCTCAATGCACTTCTGTACCAGCCACTGCCCCGTGGCGCCCTCCAGGTGGGCTTTCAGGTCAGACAGGTCGGACCAGACCACAAAATCATGCCCATCGTTGCCCCGCACGGGCTTGGTGACCCACAGGTTCTTCCCGCAGTGCTTGGGGGGGCAGCGGATGGCTGCTGTCCCGGGCTCGGCTGCGTCTGCAATGCGCATGTGGCGAAGGGCCAAGCTCTTCCAAGTGGGGTGCTCATCCAGCTTGGAACCGCCTTCCAGCATGAATGAGACGGGGCAAACGTCGAACAAATGCAGGGGTGAGCCCCCGCCAGCTGAGCCGGCGGTGGCGCTGCCAGTGACCTGCGTGCGCTCAGCAGCGACAGCTCGACACATGGCATGTACTGTGCGAAGCAAAGCAGCCTTAGATGCAAGGATTTGGTTGTTGGGGAAATGATTGAGCAACTGGTACTCTGCAGCTCCAGGTCGAACGGACCCACTGGGTGGATTGAGCAGCCTGTGATCACTAGGGGGTGCGGAAATTGATGCTGGCGCTATAGAGTTTCACCCACCCAAACAGTGGCGATCTGCCGACGAAAAGGCTGTCAGACCACAGTAAATTGAAGCGCTCTTTTTTAATGAGGTCCAGGGCATCATCATCTGTTGCATCTTCTCGTGTCCCAGCCTGCGTGGTGAGTGACGGTGGCTGCAATGCAAGCGAGCAATCCAAGTGCATCGTATCAGGTGCCGGTGAACTCACCCGCCACCAAGGTCGCATACGAAACAGTGTTTTGCGAAGTAAATCATCACTATGGTCTGCTCCAATTAGCACAGCAGAGTACGGCGCAATCAGAGTTGCCATACTAGCCCGGCAGCTGCTTCAGAGGCTGATGACTGCGGAAGTTGAGCTCAAGTTGCAACACCGCACACAGCTTGGGGTGAATAAGATAGGCAGTAGGCATCAATTATTCCCCAGAACAATGGTTTGGATCGAGGGAAGACATTTGACAATCTGAGTCTGCGCAAGTGCGAGTTCCGATGCGAGCTTTGCTGCGCACTTGTACCCAACGCAAGCTACCCCCCAAGACTGCCCAAAGGATACTGCAGAAAGCGGAGTAGAACATTGCCAACGGGGGGGTTCTGATTCAGAACTGTGAACGCCCAGGTTGAGTTCAGGGGCGAATCTCATCCTGGGCTGGCAGACTCAGCAGCCAACCCAAAGATTGCCTGCACTCGCATGAGATATGCCTCTGCCGTCAGCTGCTGAGGGATGAATCCCCCCCTTTCACCCCCCTCGCGAGCCAGCATGCTTTTCTGTGCACATTCGCCAGCTGACGCAGCATGCACTTCCTGGGCAGTGCACACAAGTCGCGCCGGCGCCCATTTGGACACCCAGGGATGCTGGCTCCTGTAGGACCCCTGCACCCCCTTAGCCTTGCCGGGCGCGTACAGCACATCCACGAATGTGGCTCCACATGCCACTGCCTCCCAGGCGCTGGGCCCCGCCAGGGGGTCGCCAAGCCCCAGCAAGAAGGCATTGCTGCACAGCAGCTGTCTCCACGTGTCCGGGGACAAATGCGATAGAAGCTTCACCCCCCCCTCATCCTGCAGCTGCTGCAGCCATGCAGGCGCTTGAGATGCTGTGCTACCCAGCACGGCGTGTCCAGCGGCGGACATCACAGCTTCCTTGGCGAATTGGGTAGCCAAGTATGACGGCTGCTTGCCCCAAATGACTCCCCCTCCTTGCAGGCGAGGGGGGGGTGCATCAGACCATGCCGCTTGCAAGTCTTGTCTTGACTTGGCCCAGCCCTCACGCGGGTTCCCTTCAGTGCTTTTCTGCCACAAGTGCTGCTTCATGAGGCACTCCTGCCCCTGCTCCCGTACAGCCTGCAGCAACTCACGCAAGCCGGTGGCGCCGCCACTCGGAGCGGAGGGAAAATGGGGCGGGAAGAAGAATCCAAGGAAAGTGTTCCATGGCGTGGGGCTGGCTGTTAGCAGGTGGCTCGGGCTGATGCCGAGCCCCCCCCCGCGGGCCAGCGCAGGGGCCCCGAAGAAGTCCAACACATATGTATCTGCCTCCCGCCCAACCAAGAAGGGACGCGGGGTCCAGCCCTTGCCGTAAATTGTCCATGGGTCAACAACGATGTACCTGTACTGCTCGATTCGCTTGCCTGCACTGAAGAAGGCGTCATCGCTTCCGACGGTGTCCACTGTGAAGCCAAGTGACTCCAGGGCAGCAGTCAAGCAATGCCGAACTAGAATCTCGCCAGCAGGTCCACCCTTAGTTGCCGCTGCACCATATGATGTGATAGAATCCATGGTATACAACAGAATCCTTGCAGCAATTGCTGTGGTCTGCTTTACCCGTTCACGCAAATTCTTTTGCTGAAGGGAAAGCAGCTCTTTCGATATAGCTTCAGACTGCTGTGCCACTGGCTTTGACTCGTCGTAATTCATCCTAAGTGGTCCATTGGATGGCGTCTGCGCTTTCTGGGCCCCAAACTTCGGTGGTGATGGTGGTGGTATTCCCTTCGAGGAAGAAGCTACCGTTGAGGCTTGCTCAGCAGCGTCTGCCGGAGCAACAGATTGCCTCCCACTACGCGTATTGCGTAACGTCAGGGAACTTATAAAGTTGACCGTATCACTGTTCAAACTTTTATCGGCTTTGATACCGCTCTGCTCGCCCAGTGTGTGCAATGTTAAGTATGCAGTGCAGACCAGCAACGCTGTCACCCCGCCGACGATGCAGGAGCGCACCAAACGAAAGTGCATATTGGGGCTGGAGCTGTATGCTTTGGTCAACTGTATCAAGACTCGGCTCGGGGTCAGCGTGCCCTGACTTGCTCTGGCAGCCACTACCCAAGCGGATGACAATTGAGGCAATGAACGAGCTGGACAGGCAATGCCAGACTACCTGCAACGGTAACCACACGCTGGAGATGGATATAAATAGCACGAAATCATATTGGTGAGGATGTTTTTTGGAAACGTGGTGAGGTGGCAAGTTTCGCGGGGTACTAGGTAGTACTATGGCAGCAGGATGTGTGTCCAGTGCCCCCCCTTTGGTAGCGGAGACACCCCCCCCGTCTTAGCGTTAGAGGCCTGCTGGAAGTGAAGGGCAGAGTCCACTCTGGTCTCTGGCACAGTCACTTCGAATTCTGATTGCGTGCCTCGAGCTCGGTCGAGCTGATGTCGCTACAAAATACATTACATACACAGTCACTTCTCAAGGAAGCTCATAGCGCTAGAACGTAAATTGGTTGCAATTCCCACCCGCCCGCCCCATTTGGGTGAGGAGTGTCCTACCCAATGAAATTGCCTTTACTAGAAAGCTGTGTACCCCCCTGCACGATTCACCGCTCTCCTCCCCTAGTTGGCCTTGCAGATCAATATGAGCTGTCCATGGCGAAATTCGGTCTAGCCACGTGCACATGTACAGCGCTAGTACTGAGTGAAGCGCTGCACCTACAGTAACTCGAACGATTACCTAGTTAGGGTACCAGATGTCAGCAGAGACCCCCCAGTCTTGGCCGATAGCGGCCTGCTGGAATTGAGGGGCAGGCGATACGAGCAGCTCATGCCTGGCGAAGTCACTTCTCAAGGAGATCTCTAGCATGAAAACTTAAGCCTTCAGAGCAAGGTCCACTTAACGCTTGAACGCATTGAAAGTTAGAAAAGTTCAAAGTTGACAAATATACAGGGCATGTTGCATTTTACCTGCAAAAAGTCTAAGCAAGAGTTGGGGATATGCATGTTTGGCTGGCCGTCACTCCTGCCGCGTGATTCTCTTGCGCTTTCGGATCTCTTCTTGGCGTTGGAAAAAGGGCGTACAGCACGTTGTGCTCACGCAGCACAGCATGCACGCCGGTGTAGCAAACACAACATCATCTGCGAGTAGGTGTCGATTCACGGATTTGATGTATGATTGCACTGTTTTTTGCCAGTTTGGCGTCTAGAATCATACCTTCTGCAGCAAGCCAATGAAAAATTTGCTGGCAAACTTTCAGCCTTTCAGTTGTTTCCGATCGCTGCTTCTGTCCAATGCCTAAAGAACACTGACAGCCCAATTTAGCCCGAGTACAACCGAAACAAAATTTGAATCGTCAGCTGTTAAGTCCTCAGCTCAGCGGCAAGTAGTAATTCTTGTAGCACCTGCACAGCGCGCTCCCAACTTATAGTCTTAGCACACTATGGAAAAAAGCAAGCGCCATGTCCATCATATGCTTCATTCGAAATGGCTTGTCAGCTTGCTACTTATTTTGGTATGCTCGTGTAGAGCACAAAACACAAACCCTGAGAATGCGGCAGAAAAAGACTTACGCGCTGCGGCGCAGGCAGTTTCGCATTGGAATCTCCCAAAGGTTGGTAAAATCGCGTGCCGCATCAGGCTTGGCTCATATGTATCCAATAACGCTGTTTCTCAGAATGGTTTGACGCCGAAGTTGCTCCGTCACCTTGGGCTCAACAGTTCAAACAGCCGCAACTATTCACTTGAAGGGAGCACAACTTCTCACCGAACGCTATCCGGTGCCTTCCACCAAAACGAAGCAGTGAGTGTATTTTATGTTGCTTTGTCCATGGGAAGAGCCATTTTACATTTCTACAGTTTCATTATGAGCTCATCGGCGCTCCAATGAACTTGCACGTTGCCAACTCATGCCGGGCGATCGAGGCCTTTGACTTGCTGCGCACAGGCACTCTTGGGAGGACTTGCCAGCAAAATGGTTGTATGCCACTGATAAATGGGACCCCTTTTAACGAAAGTATGCCCCTGACTGCCAACTTTTCTCTGTCGGCAATTTGGGATACGTCAGGCCCTGCTGGAAACTCAATTATCGGTTGCGCAATCGAGCATGCTTGCAATAGCGTTGGTATCTCCCTGGATGCACCTCAGATCCCCAGCGACATGCAATCTTGTTTCCATCTTGACATGCTGCTCTCTGGCACATCGCCACCACAGCGCAAAGCGAAAGAAGATGCAGGGTGCAGCATTCCCCCTATTCAACAGTCCGAGTGGCTTTACTCCCAACTTGCTGCCAACCTTACATCCAGTGCACTGACTCTCGGGAGATTCTGCACGGCACTGTCGGTGAGCAGGCACAGCTACAAAGTGCAAGCTGCCCGAAAGGCTGCAGGGGGGCAGACCAGCCATGTGCTGCATCCTGACAGACACAGATGGGAACGTGCGACAAACTTCAGCGCAGCATACTCTTCAAATACCTGTGAAACAGTAAGTTGCTGTCAGCATAGTATAACGTTGCCCCTTTCATCGCTTCTCCTTCGTGCAGGACAGCGAAGGCGTCACCCCATTGTTCTCGAAAGCGCTTGCGGACTTGCGAGCTGCACCTGGATGTGCAATTTTTGCTTCAATTATGGTGGACAGTAATTTTGATTTCATTGTGGCTTCATCAACATGCTCAGATGCTGACTGTGCCGCTGTGCTACAAAAGAGTGCACAGGACTTCCAAGCCACAATTCGAGCTGGAAACGCATGTGCAGAGGACGTCAGCGTGCTTTCATTTTTGACAAACATGTGCACCACAGCCCAAGATAAGCCATACTCTGAGCTTTGTACTGTACCTATCCTGGCTGCTGAGCTCCTTTATGCCTTGCGGGCAGATTTCACCGTCAGCCAGGTCTTGCAACCAGATGTCGAGCTTGGCGAACCGACGAGCATTATTGCACAGTCAACAAGCATTGTCATTACGAGAGAACTGCTGAACATTGCTTGCGACACAAGTTGTGTTTCTCCACTTGTGGCCAGCTTTCGCTCCTTGTCAGCACTGCATCCATCCTATCGCCTGAAAGCAGAAATGTTTCTGTTCCTGTGCAGCAAGTCCTCGGACGACAGCGATGCGTACTGCATGGTGGACCAGGATGCCAGGCAGAGTGCATCAGGCCCTGCGGCTACCATCAAAATCCCGGACCCTACATCAAATCTGTCTACACCGCCAGTCATTGAGCATCCAAATCCAGAGCTGTTGGCATTTGAGCTATTTGCCACTTTCCCTGGGCAGTCGCAGCAAATGTGCTCACACTGCGCCCATTTCCGCATGCAATCTTTCATGCAGGCGCTACAAATAGTGGCACTGATCCATGCTGAAGATACTCGCGGTCTTCTGCGATTTGCCCAGAAAGATCTTGACCTGCTTGCACTGGCTGGCAGAACGACCCGAGCCGACCTCTGGATGAGTACTCTCCAAACCACCTGGTCAGATGCTCCATTTGCGCACCAGTACCGTGCCACAATTATTGTGGATGCCTTGATTGCTGCTGTGCAAAGCACAACTGATTTGCTGAGATTATTCACCACCACAACAGCCGCACAGTCCCTTGATGACTTAGTTTGCAGAGGCGATGAGCTCCCGGCACTGGCTGAACGGCCGCGTTGTGTTGACGCATGGGGCGTTTTCAATCATCTCAACGTGCAACTTTGGACGTATTCTCCGCTCAAAATGCTCAAGAGGTGCACGCAACCGTCAGCTTTGCCGCAGTGTGTGGGGTATGCGCCAAACACTGGCCGTGGGGCTTTGCAGGATACCTGTCAAGACTGCTGCCACGCCCAATCATTGCACTGGCTTGCAAGAGCGCAGTACATTCTGGGGCAAATTCTGCAAGCTCCAGAGTTCTCTGCGTTGGTGGTGGATGTCTGCACAATTGTTGGTCAAGCAAACAGTGAGTTGCAGATTCGCAGCAGATTCGGCCGCAGAATGACAGAACTTTCCGCATTCTGCTCCGATGCTGTTGATGAAGTAAATGCTGCTGTAAAGGAGGCCGACTCTCTTTCCACAGGGCTGTTGGCAGGGCCGGGGATGACCACTGCACAACTGACTTGCCTCGCACCCACCCCTCGACCGGAGGCATGTGAAGAGCGGGCCACTTGCAGCGCGAATTTCGAGCTAGGAGGGGGCTTGGAGGTAGTGACTCAATCAGATTCATTGCAATCTGAGCTAGTCGCGGCCATCAATACTGACATACGCTTTGCCACTGGGCTGCCAGCCGACCAGATGGACATCAAACTTCTCACAGATCAGCTGTCTGACGACAAGCCTCTAACACTTCTCAGCATAACACTGCAATCTTTTGTCGGGAAAACCTGTCGGAAACGCTTGGCGTTCATCGTTGATATTGTTGGCAGCGCACGAGGCGTGCACTTGTTTGAAACCAAGAAAACACTTCAAAGCTGGGCGGATGCAGGGTGGTGGGAGCCAGTCTCAGGAATTGCGGACATCGCATTGAAGGCAGTGCCCCCACAAACAGCTCCAGATGCTCAAGGGGGTGGGGGTGAGAGCGAGTTCCCCGTGCTTCCCGTGGTGGGCGCCATGGGCGGCTGTGTTGTGGCTGTGGGGGCGGCGCTGTGGTTTGCAAAGTCTGTAAAGAAAAAGCGCGTCTTCGCACAGCCTTGAAGAGTGTAGTTGGTACAGTATTTATCCAATTCATGACACTTGCAGCCTGCAGGTGCCCGTTCGTGCTCAACAACGCACAAACGGCCGCAGGGCTGCATCGTGCGTGCTGCCACGAGGGTCTCAATTGAGCGCAGAATACTCAAAGAATACATTTTATGTTTAGAAGTCTCCTTGAAGAAACCAAGGCAGGGACCCGTCAAACTGAGCAGCGCCCGCTACGCAGCTGGACAGCACATCCTCAACTGTTGGCAAGTCATGCAAGTGCAAGCCCTCCAGCACCGCACGGCGCTTACTTCGTGCCTGTGGTGCAGCTACACTTTGGCCTGTTGGATCATTGTTTCGGCCACGCTTGGTGCCACGCCCAGTCTGCTGGCATGCGGCGCTTGCGGTGGGCAACTGCGGCAACAAGTCCATGCACAGCACGGGCTCAACTGCAGCCGGCAAAATGAGATCTTCGTCACCATCAGAATCGCAATCAGCAGCGGCCTGCGTCCCAAGGCGCTGCGCAAGGGCGTTCCAATAGCCGTCACTGCTGGCAACATCCCAGTCATGCTCGTCGGCACTTTCACTTGCGCCAAGAGAGACACTGCTTGCCTCGTACGACTCTGTGCGCTCTGCAGACAGCTGGGCGTCGGGTTCACTGGCAGTGTCCTCTGACGGCCTGCGTGCAAGCGCAGCCGGTGATTCAAGGGGCCCCTCCAACTTGGGTACGACGGGGGGCAAGTTTCCAGCAGCCGAGGCCTGGCCGCCTTGCGAAGTCGTGCGGATATTCGTGCGCTCAGAATCAGTAGGCACAGGGATGCTGACCAGGCTCGGGTCCTCTTTGCTCGCCGTGTTCATGCTGGGGATGTGGCTGACAAGAGTGGCGCCAGCAGGCGACCACGCAGAGGAGGCTGGGAATGCGGACTGCTGCATGTCCCCACACGGGGCCGCAAAAACACTGCGCAGCACCTGGGCTTGGGCGTGTGCTGCTGCCCCTGCCTGCGCAGATGCCCGCAGAGCGTGCGCGCCAAGCACCACTGCCCCCGCCTGGGCCCGGCTCTTCAGCTTCACGAAGAGGGCAGAGGATGAGCCAGTGACTGCGACAACCTGCTTGATGTCCAGGCCCTGTACCACCTTGGCAGTGCCATGCACGGCACAGGCTGATAGCAGGGCGGCCAGGGTGGCCTGGCTGGAGGAAGCTGATGGCAAGCCCGTCACCAGCACCCACTCGCTGGGCTTGGTGCGGACTTCAAACGGGGCAGAAACAACGGTATTTCCGCCAGCAATGCGCACAAAAGCATGTGCCAGGGTTGTCGCGGTCAGTTGCTCCGGGTCTGGCCGAAATGCGATTTGCCACCAGCCTCGAGCTGGAAGCTCCGCAGCTTCGTCACCTTGAGCCCAAACCCACTGTAGCTGAGCTTGCACAGCGGTATCAGAATGCACCACATTGCCAGATATCGAGTCTTTGTACTCTATATGCAGGGATGGGATGCTCTTCTGGAATGCTTCAATGGCTTCTTGCTGCTTGGAGTCAGCAGAGGAACGGGCGTTTTTCGCAGCACTACTCGACAGATCAATACGAAGCATCAAGCTACGCTTTGCGCTACCAAAAGCACCATACCAGATTCCCGAGCAGTTACACTGTGATTTGCAGCACGGGTGCAGGCTGCGAACAGCATCTCCTTTATCTGAAGCTGCACAGGAAAAGCAAGGTTTCGGGTTTGTAGAAAATTCTCCAGAGCGGAAGGAACCGTGTGCACAGACAGAAAATAATAAATGCGTTGCCACGAAGCTACGTACCATATGCCAAAGAGCAGGACATGTGCATGTCTGCCGAACTGAAATCGATGTTTGTTGAGCCATCAGCCAGATCGTTAGCAATAGCATTTAGCTTGTCTATCGCACGCGCAACAGCTATCCGGGGGCTGCAGCTTTGCTCCGCGGCTATACTCCCGCCAGTTAGACTGGACTGAAGTAAAAACACACTCTTGGAGTCTTGCGTGGGCTTCTGCGGCAGGCTCCATGCCTGCGGCAGCTGCACTCCTGCTGAGTGCAGAATTGCGCTGAGATGCCATCTTGACCGACTGGTTTGAAGGTGGGTATCACGTGAGGATAGAGGGATAGTAGAGGGAAACCCTGATTACAGCAACCGTATGAAAAAACGGGTTGCTGCACAGGGCAAACTTCTTGACACAACGACAGTGTCAATGCAATGCAAGCACGTTTCCGAAGCTTGTGTTGATTTTTCCAGCACGATGCAAGCTATACTTGCGGCGCACTGCAAACAGTTTGGTCGTCAATTAAAATTGTTCGTTATACACTTCACGGGGACGGGGCATACGAGTCGGGGGGGGGTTCTGGGAGAAAAGCCGAAACGGGGGGCCCTTTTTGTTAGCTTGTGTGAGAGGTATGTCTTCATTCCTGCAGGCAGCAGTTGGATCGCGTACAGCTGCACTGCGGGCACCCTCAATTCATTTTCAAAGATTTGTTTAATCTCATTTGCAGCCCACATACTCTTTTGGACTTTCATATAGCAGCGCGTGCTGTGAAAGCCGCTGCTCTTGTGCAGCCTCCCCAAATTCCGCATCAAGCACCCGCTCATCACACGGTACAGCAGCTAGTTTGAACCTCACAACTCCCCATCAGAAGTGCAGTATGGCAGGAGATACCATCAGTAATAGCATGAAGCTCCGGCGAATGGTTCAAATGCTCCAGGTGAGTGCTTCACGCTGCTTACATGCAAGCCCCCGGCTCTGCAATGCAAGCCACACGCAACGACTTGCGCAGGCCGACAAGAAAGAGCTGACGCGTGAATTGGGCAAGGTATCGTCTGAATTAGCCCAGCAGCATTCAATTGCTGTCACAGTGAGTTCTTGTGAAAGCGCTCGACTCATCTCAGCTCACACGAGGGATGAGTCTCGACTGCATCAGTCACTCATACAATATGGCCCGCAAAGCATAACTACGTGATACTGCAAAGCATGTATGTATACATAATTTGTTCCCAGGCGAAGGCAGGCTCTGAGTCTGCTCAGGCTGCAGCCGAGGGCATACGGCAGGAGCGGGATTTGGCAACGGCCAAAGTGCAAAGCTTGCAGAAGCAGATCAAAGCCTTGGACGACGACCGCAATTCCACACATGCGCGCCTACAAGCACAACTCTTGACATTAGAATCGGCTGTGCGCGGTGCCCGCGATAAGTTTGAATCGCAGCGTGCAGCTTTGCTCGCCCGAGCTGAGTCGGCTGAGGGCGAGGCTGCGTCGGCCGTGCAAGCCGCAGCTCAAGCGGCAGAAGCAGCAGCCACGCGCGAAGATGCACTCCGATCAGAAAACAAACAATTGCGGAATGCACTCGGTACTGCGCGCGCCGCACAGCGCAGTGCAGTTGCTGATCTCACAGACGAGCGCATTATGAAGCTGCAACAGCAGATGGAGGCGGCACAGTCGTCAGCGGCTGCAGAGCACCGTGCAACCGTCGCACGGCTGACCAGTGCACTGCAAAGCAAAGCTGCTGCCCTGGCAGAGGCCGACGAGGAGGCTCGTGGGCTGCGGCACTCTGCTGGCTCCCAGCGGCTGGCCGCAGTGCTGGGCACCGTGCTACGCCGCAACGCCCGGCACCGGCAACGCTGTGCCCTGGAGCACTGGGCACGACACGCAGGCCTCACCAGGCAGCAAATGCGTGAAGCGTTGGCGAGCTCGGGGACGCGCGAGGCGCAGCTGCAGCACCAGTTGGCATCCCTGAGTGAGAAAACAGCGAAAGCTGTGGCTGCCCAGGCGGCTGCAGCTGCTGACCATATGCAAGCCACCAAGGATGCAGCAGCACTGTCCAAGCAAGTGAAACAGCTGCAGGAGCAGTCCCAGGGGGAGATCTCTGCACTGCAGTCACAGCTGGAGGCGACGGCAGCCACCAGCGAATCCC
>Ga0307982_1000849_pt1 | contig 24433 bp, 12 predicted proteins | sample OrgLakmetagen989_FD_201847 | JGI IMG/M metagenome (GOLD analysis project Ga0307982, IMG submission 201847) | Saline water microbial communities from Organic Lake, Antarctica - #989 | ecosystem: Environmental > Aquatic > Non-marine Saline and Alkaline > Saline | place: Antarctica: Organic Lake...
CGCAACATACCTTCGAGTAGCCAAACAGCGACAGGGGAGCATAGAATTTGTGCTCGGCTGTTTGTGTCAGGTGCTGCATTTCTTCGCATAAAGCAGTAAGTACCATGAGAATCTGCGCAAGCGAATCTCTGTGCTCTGAAACTTCAGCGAAACGCAGCCTTGGTGCGTACCTTGTCAAACAGTTCATCCTCTGTCTGGATAAGGTCCACAATATCAACTCGTTCGATGCGACTTTGACCATAACCCAGAGGGTTCAGCTGTGGAAACAAGGATGATTGGGTGCTGCAGCCAGCAGCGGTCATCTTGACCACCACGCCTGCACAACAAATGCACTCACATTGACAGAATGTGTAGCAAGTTGTGCCGAATCAGTCGTGGAAAAAATCGAGTACAGTTTGTCCTGCGGAGATCATTGTTGGCATGCAGAGGCAAGTTTGCATGCTGCTGCACTTACATGGCTCTCCTTCACTGCTTGCAACAGCAGTCGTGTCTGCCTGTCCTCCGGTGCCTCCTCTGCGCACGCTCAGCAATGACAGCAGTCAACATGAATTTAACCACAATAGTGTGTATACCTGAAGTTGCGGCGAATGGCGAAAACTCCATGACCGCAAACTGTATCAATTGCCTTCAGAGTCGCGGCGTGGCGAAAGCCTGGGATTTGCCGGTCTCCGATGTGCAGTGGCTGCCAGTTGGGACTGTACAATCGTGTGATGGCCTGCTTCAATAGAAATTGCATGCAGTGTGCAGTATATTTATTCACGCCTGGCCAAGGCTGGCGGCAGGCTTGCCGGTGCAGTGCATCAAGTCAAGGGACAGGGGCCCACGCGCAAAATCTGAGCTTGCTGATGGCGCTGTGCTTGAGTGCTTGCCCCCGCCAAGCCCTCCTTCGCCCTACTGAAGGTGGATTATTGGGCAGGCGTGCTTGCCGGAGCCGTGCAGCCTTGCCGCGCTGCTGGCCGTCAAGTGGCCGCCCGCCAACTCTCGCCCTGCTATCTGAACTCGAGCCCCCCTACGCACGGAGGCCACACCCTACAGCAGCGACTCGGGCTCATGCAGCGTCCCTTGGACTGGTGGCATGGATGCCTGCAGCGCCCCCCCCCGCTGCTGCACCTGTGACACGCTGCTCAACGAATACTTGCTGCTATAATCAATACTCCACCCGTCACGTGAACCCTCGCCAGCCTGGGCCATTGAAAAGGCGGCCACCAGCTGAACTGTGTTGGGCAGCAAGGTGTCTTTGCATGTGCCGCTGGCGCCCCGTGTGCACAGCAAATTCCGCGTCGACCCCCCCGTGCTAGTCAGCTTGGGGCCCCAATCCAGCTGCAGACTCAGCACCTGATCAGCGCTGGAATTTACAGCAACAAGGATGTTGCCAGCTTCAGCGCAGTCCCATGACTGTAGGTATATCTGCCCAGATGCATGAAGCTGGACCGCGGTCCTGCCAAGCTTCAGTGCAACCGCCAGCGTTGCCCGGCGGAGGGTCGCTAGCGACAGCATAGATCGCTCTGCAAGCACTGCAGCAGCGGTATGCAGCTCAATACAAGCTGCAGGTGGCTCGCCATTGCTCCCTGCGTGTCCGCTCGTAAAAGCAGCCTCCAATGCTGAACTGCTGGAAGCATTGGTAGCTGCCCCAGGGCTGGTGCTGCTGCTGCTGCTGCTGTAAGTGGGCGCATCCCCGAACAAGCAAACTGACAAGGCTGCGAATGACAGCGGCACAGCAGTGTATGTGTGTGTAGATTCCAAGTGCGCGTCCAGGCATATGCTTTGCATCCAGCAGGAGCGAGGGGATGCAGCCACAAGCTTCAGCTGTGAAAGGGGCGCAGGGGGGTCACAAGAAAGGTCTCCCTCAAACATGGCAATAGCGAGGTCGTTGCTGTGGTGTGCCCCTTGTAGGGGCAGTCGCAGAGGGTCCTTTGACGTTTCTGCTGCCGGCCATGCAAATCTTGCTGGCGGTCGTGACACCACCAGCTCAGCTGAGCCGGCAGAATGTGCCGAAATATGCAGGGCAGGCACCGCATTGCACGACGCAGCTGACAATGCCCACAACTCATGAATAGCGCCGTCTGCTGCACTGGGGGTGCTGTGAGTCAATGCATGGTGCAGCCTGTGTTCCAACTGCAACAGGGGAAACACCACGGATGCAGCAACTCGCGACCAGCCAGACTGCGCTGAGCGCACTTTCGCCACCGCTATTCTTGAAAAGCATTTCAAAAACACCTCAAATGGAAGAATCGCAGTTCCGGCTGCTTTCATCTCGTCAGCTGACAGAACCCCCCAATCTGACCGCAGCTGGCTTGTCCACAGGGGGCTTCCAAAGTGCCATGGGCCGCTGTATGAGCAGCTTCCATGGGGATTGCGAATTTGTACGAAGCGTGTTTGAAACTGCCACGGATCTGCGAAAGTGCTGGATGATGGCTGCGGCATTTCAAAAACACGAGTAAGGGAGTACGCATGATTTGAAATCAAGCCAAACGCTTCAATACTGCTTGTATGGTCGCATGCCAGGCCAGCTGAGATGAGTGAATGCAGGAGCTCTGGTCTGAGATGCACGGGGCCAGACTGGTGCAAATTACAGTTTGCCCCCATTGCAAAGCCTGCTGTTGAGTACGACAGAAAGCGCACCCACAAGTCGTTTCGAGCCGTATCTTCGTGGACACCAGGTGCGAACTTTTTCTCAGAGTATGACTGCAGCCATTCCTCTTGTGTTTGCCCCGTGCTGGTGAATACCTCCAGCACAGGGGCTCCTGTCAGCAGCCGCAGCCCCTCCGCCACCCGCCCCGCAACAAGTCCAGAGTATCCCTTCAAACACACTGACGCCATAGCCTTTTCTACAAGACTGACCCACAGCTGCCCCCGCGCTGCATTGGCGAAAATGAGGTATGAGTGCTGGTGGTGCGATGGGAGCAGGTCGTCCACTGGCACCGACACCCACAACCCCCCGAGACACAGTCGTACCTGATACAGCCCCACAGGAGAAGTCTCCAGGGATCGAAACAGGCGCTGGGCAGCAGACCTATCCCGCTCGGCCACAATGAACAGTGCAGCAAGTGCATAGCAGTTGCCCAGGCGACCCTGCTTAACGTCCGAGGCTTGCAGTCGGTTTCCCCGAAGCAAGCACCAGTGCCCCTGACTACCGCTGCCAGACGACGGCTGTCCCATGGTGCACTTGTCCACGTGCCTGTTGACGATCTGTGCGATGTATGCTGGGCGCCTCCACACCACAAGGATGCCCTGTGTGGCGAGTTTGTGTTGCACAGTGTCCCCCAGCACAGCAGAGCTGGCCGCGTGCGAGTCATGTGTGAAATACTCCCCAGGTGCTGCTGCCAGTGCAGAAGTGGCGTCGCTGAACAAGCTTTCTTCTTCTTGTTGCTGCAGCTTGGGCAGGTATGGCCCATGCACGTGTGTATATGCATCACGGCGTGAGGCGGCAACCTGCTGGGATGTTTGGCGGCGGATGCTTGGGGTGTTGGGGGGGGGCAATGGAGACAAAACCGGGGAGCTGGGCTCGGCCATGGCAGCACTGGCTGCCAGCTGGGGAGCTGCTGTGCCCGAGGCGACTTCGTTCGTGCATGGGTCCCACTCTGCGCTATTGCTGAGGGCTTGCTTGTCGGCGGCTGCAGCTCGAGCACGGCTGGACAAGCTGGGACGCTGTGCCCTGTTTTGGGCACATGCAGCACATACTTGATCTGAGGGCTGGTTCACACACGTACAAGTGCTGCAACGCCAGCTGTGGCAAATGTGGCAGGCTGGTTGAGCAAGTGGCACATGCGTTGAGCAAAGGCACTCCCAAATGCTGCTGTGCGTCCCAGCGGCAGAGCCTGCAGCACTCGCTGCCGGCACGATGCTCTGGCTCGTCATGGACGAACGGGGTGACTTGCTTGGCTTCTCAGCCATGCAAATCGTGCAGTGGGACGACGCAGCTGAATTGCCTATTGAGCAAATTGTGCATGTCCAAGAAACATCTCCAGCAACTGCGGCGGCCGCTGATCTGCCAGGACGCTTGCCAATTGCCTCGTGGCTCAAAGCCCCCTGCTCACAAAGTATCAAACATGGTGTACACGTGGAAATTTCGTCTGCGTTTTCTCCTCCGCAGACTTGGCAAGTCCACATCTGTTCTAGTTCCCTGCCAGGTGGCGGGCTAGCACTCGATGACGCGAGCTCGTGACGTGGAAGGGGTCTGTGTGAATTGACCACACAAGCACGCACGCATCATACACAAATACAAGTCAGGTCTCAGTTGAGATGATTTTCTTTCTTGGGCGTTCTGATTCTGCACCACCTCTTCCCCTGCACGCCTCAGGTTTTTAGGGCCCCCTTACGGCGTTGCACCCTGTTCAGCACCATGGTGCGCCGGGACAAGCAAAGCTGCACAGTTTCGCTTGATGCTGTGCCGTAGTACGCATGTGGTGCAGTCGTAATGCCTCTCCAGTGCACAGCCCGGTGCACTGCCGGCGAGCACAGACCAGAGTTAAAGAGGCCTTCAGCCTCGCCAGGTGTCAGGCAGGGCTGATGATATGCACTTGCGCCAATTTCCCAATCAAAACCTGCCTTGGCATCGGCACTTTCTGCGCTGGCTGCGGCACGACTGCAGCTGGACGTGGCACCGTGCTGGCACCAGCCACGCCCCGCCCCAACTGACAAGCGCAGCTGCTGCGCCAGGCTGCCACCACGCTGAGAGGAAGCTGCATACAAGTGCTGCAGCATCCAAAGTAAAATTTCTCGTGTTTCGTCTGACAGATTTTGTGCCTCGTTTTGTGGGGAAGTGCATAAGGCCAACATTGAAATCTGTTCGACATTTCCACTGTGCTCGGCAGCAACTGAGATATGTAGCTTGCTGATGATAAATAACACACTGGAAGGCCCACATGCATGTGTCAGCGACTGCAAAGTGCCCGCTTTGACAAAATGCGACAGTGTCCTCACTGCATAGGGCAAATCACACCCCCAGTGAGAGCGGGGCTCAAGCAAGAACGCCAGACTGCGGAAATTGTTCCATGCGATACATACCCGCATGCAATTCAAGCCAGCTGGCTGAAGTGGGAAGTTGAGCGCTGTGTCCTCGCCTAGCAGAAGCTGCAGCAGCAGCAGGGCTGTCTCGTCATCAGCTTTCCTGCCACATGCAGCCAGCACCATCCCCTGCTGACTGCCAATGGGCACGCGTTGGTCGCCACGGAGTGTCAGCATGAAACGCACCACGTCCACATTGCCGCTTTCGCAGGCAGATGCAAAGCCCGTAAAGAAATCTCGGGATGAGCGAATGCGGCGAGAGCCCCCCAGGGCAAGAAACGCCTTCACGTGTGCTACAGAGGCACTTTTGCAGGCTGCATAGAAGCCCTGCAATACGCTGGTTTGGCTTGGAAACGGTATTTGGCTATCCAAGGCGAGGATTGTCTGCAGCACCCGAATGTCCGGGTTGGCAGCGGCGGCGGGAAGGGCAGCTTGGGCTGAGGGGGGGATGGTGCTCACTTGTAGCCGCCCCTGAAGCGACAGCAGGTACTGCAGCACGTGAATGCTGCTGTGGCATGCAGCGGTTAATGCATGCCCTAGTTCCGCTTGAGTCTTTGGGGCTTCCGCGTCTGCTCGGCGTGTGGGGGAGCCGGCCCCCCTGCGATATGGAAATACCCCCCCCCGCATACCATCTGCGGCAGCCGCATCCTGAGCCTGCAGAGTATCTGCTACCAGCTGCACTGTAGCCTCACAGCCGCCGGCGCATGCGTTTACCAAGTGGCCGTCTTTCATAAATGTGTCTCCACCGCGCAGACTTTGCACTAGGCCCAGCACTGAGGACACAACGTCGAGATTGGAAAGCAAACATGCCAAGTGAACAATGTCTCGAGCAAAACGCAAGCAATGTGTGCGAGACATTTCATTGTCTTGCGCTGTTGGCACTCCGCTGCCAAAGTGGTCACTCAACACTGAAGAAACAAGCGCGGTGCATGCCGCACTACTGCCACATAAAAGTGCAACAACTGCGAGACATTGTGATCGATTAACGTCACAGGGCCTGCCAGTCTCGCATGCACTGCCTGGGACACGTTCGCAGCAGCTGCTGAGGCTCAAGAAATCTCGCAGCTCCGAAATTGAGAGCTTTACAGCCGCCCTGGCTGCATCAATGCAGTTTACACAGCACCCGGATTTGGACCATAATTCGTCGATAAGCTGATCCCACTCGTGCGGTGCATGATCTTTGCAATTTGCACCAGTTGCATACTGAGCAAGCCAAGCTGCCCGTGGAGCGCTGAGCCCTGCACGCTCAGCGACTTTGGCCAGCCGCCTCGAGATCCAGACTGGGCTGCCGGCAGCCATAACTGTACTTTGCCTGTACAGTGTGTGGGATGTTTGGCTATTGTGTATGTGTATGTCATGTATTTTCTGGCGACATGAACGTGACCGATCGCGAGCTTGCAAACGAGGCCCATGGGTTTGAAGAGTGATGCCCCTAACTACATATGAACACCGAACAAGCACGAGAAGGGGGTGTAGCACCAGGCAGGTGGCACAGTCTAAGTAGATTTGTGAAGAACGGAACAAGAGTCTAGTTCAGCACACTCCAGAGGGGAGAGTGCGAAAGTTTTGATAGGCACGCAATCCCTTGACCCCGCTCAGGTGGGTACGCGGGATATCAAAAGTTGTGAGAGGTTTACCGCAGCACCCATGGCTATTGTAGCCTGCCCTGCCAGACAGCCTGACCTGGCTGGTATAAGCAGCGGTGCCGAGCCAGGAAGCCCTTACACCTTGCTGCACAGGAGGTTGGGTCGAACCAATGGCAATCAAATTGGGGCACTAGATTGCCACCCCAAACTCGGATGGGCGGGCATCACACTGCGCTATCCGAGGCCTCAATCGAGGACGTGCCTGACCCATCTCCCTTGCTCCCAGGACACAAAACACGAAGGCGGAAACATATCGCCACAAGTCTGTGCTTCTTTGGCAAACACTTGACCCTGAAGGTCATTGCAGCCCTCGATTAGGTGTCACGGCAGGTTTGTGAGCTTGCCACGCTCCAACTCACCCGGCAAGTGCCTCACTTGTGGACACCCAGGCACCGCCGCCTTCGTGTCTCGTGTGCCAGGCATCGGGCTCCGCATCGGTGGGCGCAATGCGGTGGAAGGCGGAGCGGGGCGGGATGGGAGCCCCACCAGGCGACAGGAGCAGGTACCACAGCAGTATGCGGCCACGCCCCTTTCTGTGCCTGTGCAGCGCTACAAGCACCCCCCCCGCACATGGACCAGGGGGGGGGGTTGCAGCGCTGCCGCCAGGGCTGTTGGGGGGCCCTCCATCTGCAGCACCGGGCAGCAGCTAGCCATATAGATCCCTCAGTGCATGTTTGCAAGACCTGGGACGGGGGGGGCTGCTGGCCGCCCCCCCCTGTCTGCGAGGCCCTTGCTGTAGTGAGGTCATCCACGAGGGAGCTGGCTGCGACCTGGCATTGGGGTGTCAATGATAGCACTGGGGAGTATCAGGCAGCATGTCTCACATTGACCCTGCACCTGTCAGCCACCTCAGCGGTCCCAACTCCAGCGCCCGGTCTGGGCATCAAGCACCCTAGGCCTGAAGCTAGTACTGCCTAGCTTTTGTCGCATCCGGTCTATCACATATTTCCATGAATTGATCCAATGCCTGCGCCCTATGAACACACCCTATCTTACTTTTGCAAATGCCCTTGCAGCGATGCCCCCCCCTCACTGCCCTCGCCCAGTGTTGCGTGCGCAGTAATGGAACCGTGCCGGCATTGTCCCGCACTTGCCCTGCTTGGCTTGGCGCAGGTCCACTGCAAATGGGGACGCACGGGGGGCAGGGTGTGTGTGTGTGTGTGTGTGTAGCGGGTGCAACGAATAGTCACTACTCACACCTTGGCCGCTTTCACTCGTTGCATCCAAGCTAGCACCTCCTGCACATTTGATGACGTCATATCGTGTCGCGCGAATGCTGCGTTCATAACCTCCTGCACACCAGCAAGAATGGTTTCGCGCACATGCCGCAGCGACAGTGGTCCGTAGGGCGCCTTCTGTTTGACATTGTCATGACTGGGATCAGCCCCCCCCCTCAAGCCCCCCCCCTGCACTGGTGTTAACCCCCCTGCAGGGAGGGTGCTGTTTGCAAAGCCTCGCGTAAGTGGCACCCCAGGGAGACGAACACCAACTGGAGAGCCAAGCAGGAGGACGTGTTCATCTTTGAGGGTATGCTTGTTTGTTCCACGTTGACCTTTTGCCAAGGGAGGGTCCTTCATCTCAGCATGCAGCTGCCTGTGCACTTGCATCATTGTGTCAAGTGCCTCAGACGAAACCCAACCCAGGGCAGCCTCACGGGCCTGTATCTCCAAGTGATTGGCCTGCTGCACCGTGAGGCCGCCCTCAGGCCAATTTCCGCTAGAAGCAGCTGTACGGGGCACACGTGCCTCCGCAGGCAGTTGCCAGCTCTCGGCCGCCGCAAGCATCAACGCAGCATCCACTGCGGCCACTGCGCAGCTCATGGGCCCCTCGCTGCGCCCCTCATCCCGCAGATCCAGTGTGATGCGGCCCTGCCATAGTTCTGCCACCAGTGGGGCCATGGCTGCGTAATACGCCGCTGCTGCAGCCGGCATCGCCTGTCCCCGCCCCTCCGCCGGGAGAATGAAACGCATCGTCTTGGGCTTCAGCCACTGTCGGGGATTGTAGTTCTTCACAAATCCCTGCAAAAAATTGTCCGCAGCTTGCATGGCTGTGTCCAGCACAGGGAGCATTTTTCGCTGGGCTGGAGGGAGAGCGTTTCGGTGTGTGGCCTCCCCAATGCGCTGAAGGCAGCCCATCATGTGCGCAGTCGCCGGCAATGGCAAGGCTGGGAGGTGAGCATGGAGTGTTTGCAGCGAAAATGGGAACGACGGTGCGATGTGCACTTCGGCTGGTGCCGCTGGCGATGTTTCCGGCCCGGGATATGATCTGCCGGCGGGCGACTTCCCCTCTGGTTGTTTTTTGTTCAGCGCTGCCACTTGCCGAGTTATAGCGGCCTGTGAGCGGGCGTCGTTCTGCATTGGCACAAATAGAGTGTGCTTTGGAATTGGCCAGTCGCTTCGGGGGACGGCGGGGTCGCCAACCACCTCCAAAATGCGTTTCGGCAGGCCCGACACCACAGGCACAAGGCCGACCAGCGACACCCGCTGCATGACTGTATGGGATACGTGAGCTGCGAATGCGCCACCTGAGGACACTCCCAGTGTCACCCATGGCAGCTGCTGCAGAGCTGGAAAGCGAGTCAGGACGTCATCGACAGCCAGCAGGGTGCGTTTCACATCTGCGTTTACTTGAGCATTCGGGAAAGAGTGAGAGTCCCAGCAGCCCCCACCTTTGGGTCCCCCGCGCTGATGGGCAGCGTCGGCCGCTGCTGATGCAATGGCCAGCACCCACCAACCGGCAGCGTGCAACGCCAACACGAATCGCTGCTCCTCTGGCCCTGTGACCCAAGTGGATTCGGAATTCTTGCAGCCATGGAAAAGTAGTGCCACACCCTGTGTAGGTGTATGATGCTGTGGGACACCTCTTTCTACATTCGTGTTCAGCAAACGAGATGGCACGCGACCTGACGAAATTTCGCGAGTGGGGGGAACTCGAGAATGAACGACCGATATTGTCCCTTCTGTGTCCTTTTGAATGACCTTATGTGCTGAAAGTGGGCTCAATGGCCAATTTGAATGTGGCGGTGACCAAGTACCGTCATTTGGCATCCCGCTTGACTCTTCAAACTCCAACGCAGCGGTGGAGCTTGATGCCTGGAAGCCAGTGGAAAGAGCACCGGAAAGGACGTTCGAATCATCGCTGATAACTGCCGCCAAAACAACCACAACAAAGACAACAAGCATAATTACGGGCTTGAATACAGTCCAGTATGTGCGGCTCTGCTCTTCAGCTGCTGCTGGAGCAGCCGCATCAGCATCGTGCGAAGCCGAAGCAGCGGCCGCCTCGACATCGATGCCAGCAGCGGCAGCCCGCTTTACGGCCTGGCTAGACATGACAGTCAAGACCACAATTCCACAGATGTATGCGCCTTGGCTGTTTGCTGCCCCATGGGTTTTCGGAATTTTTGATCCCAATCTGAAATTTACGTGAACCGAATAAATGCACAATTCTGCCTGATTCATGGGGGCTGCAGCATGCCAACCTCCTTGCATGGACGGTCATTGTGTTCTGTGCCTGTAAGGACCAAATGTGACAAAGTCCCAAAACTATCAAGTGGCGCCTGTCATCCGCAGCAGTCGAAGTGCATAGCGTTTGGCCTTTCATCGTCGCTTTGCCGTTACTGTGTGCTGGCCACCTGAATTGCAGAGCTAGTCTTCAAGCATGGTTCGACAAGACCTTGCCATCCCCACAAGATTTATTCTGACTGTTGGACATTTCATTCTTGTGTGCTTGTCGTATTTTCACAAGGTACGACAAATTTTTAGTCGTACGTAACGCCACTGAAACACCAGTATGCAGAGCACGAATATTGCCAGTGGGCTACCATCCGGAGCGTCTGCAAGCAGTGTAGACTCAGCTGATGCATCATTCACTGCTGCGTTTGCTTTGAGCATTGTGTGCTTCGTATTTCACTTTGTTGGCATCTTCGGGGGCTTCTCGATTTTCTTCACCTCTGTGAGTGCAAGCTGTATTGCCCCAGTAGGTCACACATATCACACAACCGCATCTATGTACAGATTAACCTTCTGCAAATACTGTGCCAGTTCTTGGGGGGGCTTCTCACAGCTCTCTTCGTGCTGGATGGCTGGCACTACAATGCCTTCTGGGTCCTCTTTGCGTTTTTCTCGTTTGTGCCTGCCCTTGCGGAGATCTCTGTGTTGATAGGCGTGTTCGGCCTAAAAGTGATCAAATATTGAACAAGGGGGTACTACAGGGGGGGGGGGCGGCAGCATTTACTGTGGGAGGGGGAGTCGGCCAGTAATAATATGCTCCCCCCCCCCCCGCCAGTCGGCCGCTTCGCCAGCCGTTTCCTCCTTGATTCTGCGGGGGCAGCAGCAGCTGACATGAATCTGCGGACCATCCGAACATTTGCGTATCATAACACCTTTCTTGTTGGACTGGGAAAATTGATTTCACCCGATTCGAAACTTCGGATGAAGTGACTCGTGGAGCAGCGGGCATTGCAAGGCCGACAACGGACCGCCCAGGTCAGCAGCAAGGCTATTCCAAAGCATTCTTGGGTTTTTTTGGTACTGACACTGTACGCTGGTCAGCATTGTTACAGCACTTTGAGAGACTGGCACCATTTGCATCGAGGCCTTGCCTTTGGCGTGGTTGTTAGTTTGAATGCACACAACATGCTGTGGTGCAGGAGCACACCTTCCCTCGACATGCTGTGAAAGCATGTTTGCTGACACATCCTTGCTGTGTGCCTGCGTGATTCCGGTGTGCATTTGACGGCCCAACGTTGCTGAAGGGGCCCTCGGTGACAACGATGAGTCAGGTCGTCACGCTGCCGGCACCCACGGACCCTCCGCTGAAATGATAAATCAGATACTTCAAATAAGACAGTCCGTTTAGAAAATGCATGGACAGCCCACTGAATTATTGCTTGTGACGCCCTTGCTCGGCCCACCAGACTGATAACTGCATCCACTCTCTGCTGCAGATTGACCCGCCCGAGAAACGCAAGTTTTAACAAAGCTCGGCTTCACCAATAAGCAGTGTCCCGAGTACAATTAAGTGGTTGTTGTGTGAATCTCTGTTTCTTCGTGCCTGGTCCGCCTGAGCTCGAAACTCACAACTCGTGGAAGTTGTATTTATCAAGGCAAAATCCGCAAACTACTAGCTGGTAATGGCTGCAAGCGGTGCAGGCTCATTGCCGACGCTGAGTGAAGAATCCACAAGCGAAAAAGCATCCACTTCTTCCAAGAAATCTGGGTTTCATGTTGCGTTGGCTTCCCATTCTGCGCACGACCGCCTGGGCCTGGTGGCCGATGCAAACTTTAGTGCTCTGTGTGGCCGTTTGCGCACAGCAGGCGATGCACCCCGGGCCTTTTGTGGGCTCGACCCCTCCGAAATCCCAGAGGAATTGTTCTTCGCCCAGCGCTTACAAAAGGTGAATCGAAAAGGGCAGGCACAGCAGCGCGTGCTGGCCGTCTCCCAGCTGTGCATCTACAACTTCAAGCTCGGCGCGTACGCTAACCCACAGCGGCGAATCCCAATATTTTTCTTGGACCAATTGGTGCGTGTCAAGGGAATCAATGACGTTGTACTACATTTCTGGGAGCACTCCCGGGAGTATGACTATCGCTGGCGCTGCGAGAGCCCATCTGGGGCGGACGACATGGTGGCCAGCATTAGTGCCGCCTACGAAGCCTGCACCCTCATGACACTGACAGTAAGTGAGTTGAGTGAAGGGGAGCTGAAAACGCTGCTTGTTTTGAAGTCAGATGTGAAGCTGAAGGACAAAACGCATTCACCTGCTGCAGACGCAGCAGTTCAGAGGCGGCTCACGGCCATCGCCAAGGTGCTTGCGAAGCGGTATGGCCTGCCGATGGACTCGGCCCGTACTAGTCAAGTATCTGACCGCTCCGGCCGCAGCGCGACGTTCTTTGGCATTTTCAAACGCGGCAGCATAGCTGTTGGGGGGGGCTCAAACCGCCTGCTGAACACAGGCAGCAGCAGCGGCAGCGGAGACGTGGATGTCTCAGCTGTGATAGGCAGCACTGGTGGCGACATTGCACATAGCCTGCACAGCACTGCCAAACTGAACGCACTGATGGACACCTTCCGCAGTGTGGCGAAGTCCATCTCCACCGCCAATGACAGCAATAAGGTCCTGGGAGCGCTCATCGAAAACAGCCACAAGACGGACTCCCTCGTGGACAGCAGTCGCTTCATTGCAGAGCTGCTGATTGCCCCCGAGAACTCAGACGACATTCAGTACTGGTGCAAGAAGAAGCTGGACTACGCCACAGTGCTGCTGGACGGGACAGTGCACTGCAGCCTCCACTACAAGGATGCCAGCGTGCGGGGATGGGGCACCCGCGCCCTGTGGAAGCTGCTTGGCTACCTCAAGACTGCCGACGTGAAGCAGGACACGCTCAGCCGGTGGGGTGGCTTCGGGGGCATCCTCATGGCAGGATTCAGTCTCCCAAGCCCCTGTCGCCCCGTCACCGCCCTGCAGCCTGCTGTGTACCTGGCACTGCTGGAGATCATGCTGGACGACATTGCCAAACCCTCGGATGGCAGGGGACGAGTTGAGCCGTTTGGGCGCGAAATCAAGAACCCCGCGGCCATGCCCGTCATCATGCGCCTGGCATCGTCAGCGGACTGGACACTGCGAAGAGACCTCGTGAAGGACTTCAATGTTCTTCTGGTGAAGCGGGAAGCGAACTTCTCCTGGATCCTGCGGCAGCCTGGGTGGCCCTCTTGGCTTGTGCCGCTGCTGCACCGCTGCCCGAAGTCCGCAGAAAACCGCACAGAGGTGCAGAAGGATTTCTTGAAGTTCGCTGTGAATTTGTTCTGCATGCTGCTGCAGCACATGTTCGTACACAAAGATAGTGTGGACAGAGGCATCAACCGCCTGTGCGCCCAGCTGGAGCTGCAGGTGGGGTGGACCCCCCCTGCTATAGCTGTTATGCGGGTGTTGCTGGGGAATGTCATCTCCAAGGTGGGCAGCTCCATCAAGCAGTGGAGCGACCAAGCGGACTCCAAGCAGTGGGCCTCCCTCTTCAAGCTCTGCAAGAGCGTGGAAGAGTTCATTTTCTACCGCCCAGCTGCGGCTGTGGACGCTGCAGCAATTGAGCTGGAGGAGGCGGCGGAGGTGATCCTGCCCATTCCGGCAGACCTGGCGCGCCCAACCGCTGTGCAGCCCATGGTGGAGGACAGCAACACGGTGGGCTGTGTGGACAGGTCTCGTGTCGGCCTGCACCTGAACGGCAGCGGCGCAGCAGAAGATGTGAAGCTGGCGGAGCGAGCACTAGGTCTCCTGGACAAGCTGGGCTTCACAGGTGACACAGCCTCCACCCGTGTGCTGCAGTTCGCCTCAGGGAAGATAGTCAAGGACATCGTGAACACTGGTAACAGCTACCACAAGGCATTTGAGGAGATCGTGCGCTTGACCAAAGCGGTCACAGACGCCGCTACCTCCCGGTCTGAGCGCTCTGCCGACGCTGCCACAGCCGCCATCGGGGCATTTTTGGAAAAGCGGCAGAAGCAGACCTCAGGAAAGCTCTTTGGTGGCAGCAGTGGCAACAAGCGACAACTCACCCAGGCCCTCAAGAGCAGCATGCAGCGGCAGCAAGCCCAGCAGTCAATCCGGAAACAGGTGCGCTCCCGAGTGCAGCGCAAGCAGGCCGCCATCACTGTATCAGAGGACATGGTGGCCGACGCGGGGGAGTCAGCCGCTGCTGCACAGCAGGCAGCACTCACAGACGTGCAGGGTGGTGTGGGTAGGCGGCTGCGCGGCGCTGGGGCAGGTGCTGGAGACGCCGGCGCTGCTGCTGGAGACGCCGGCGCTGCTGCTGGCGCCGGTGACATGGAGGTGCAAGCGGAAAACGGTGTCACCAACGACACCCCCTGCTCCAAGTGCGCCCAGCCCCTGCTCAGCGACAATGGGATGGGCACTGAGTCCGGCGTGTTCCATGAGCGCTGCTTCTGCTGCTCCGACTGCGAGTGCAGCCTGCTGGACATACCGTATTATGAGAGCAAAGGGGTGCTGTACTGCAAGGCGCACTACCTGGAGCGCTTCGGGCGCAGTGTTTGTGCGGGGTGTATTCGCCCCTTCAAAAAGGGCGACACGGCGGTGGAGGCCTGTGAGTTCCTGTGGCACTTGGAGTGCTTCAAGTGCCACAACTGCGCTTGCCTGTTCGACGCCGACGCAACTTTCTACGAAAAGGACGAGAACCCATTTTGCGAAGATTGCAACACGAAGCTGTTTCTCACCTGCCCCACTTGCGACAAGCTGATTGATGAAGATGACACCACTGGTGTTGCAGCTCTTGGGCGGAACTACCATGGGGAGTGCTTCACCTGCGGACACTGCGCGAAGACATTTGAGGGGAATTTATTTTACACCGCCACAGATCCAGGCAGCGGTCTGCGGAAGGCGTTCTGCGAGGAGGATTACTGTGCGCTGTTCCTACCCAAGTGCACAGGGTGTGGCGAGTCACTGAAGGAGGACGGGCTGTCTGCGTGCGGCAGTGCGTGGCACCATGACTGCTTCAAGTGCAGTGTGTGCGGCGGCGGCTTCGGGGACGGGCAGTACTGGGAGGCGGACGGCATGCCGTACTGCGAAGATGACTATCACTCCCGCTTCACCAACAAGTGCGCCTCCTGCGGGGAGTACGTTAAGGCGGAGGAGTTCATCGCCCTGGGCAAGTCCTGGCACCCGGAACATTTTGTGTGTGCAGAAACTGGGGAGCCGCTGGGCGAAGCTGAGTTCTACTTGCACGAGAACAAACCGTACAGCAAGGAGGCATACAAGAAGAAATTCGGTGCTACCTGCTACGGCTGCAAGCTGGTCATCACTGACAAAGAGCTCAAGGCGTGTGGGCACTCGTGGCATCCGCAGTGCCTGGTGTGCTCACACACCCAACAGCCCATCCAAAGCGAGGCAGTGATGGGTCCAGATGACAAGATCTACTCCCGTGCGGCATACGTGGAGCTGTTTGGCAAGCGCTGTGCCTGGTGTGACGAGAGCCTCATCGGTTGTGCCCCCATTGCGCTGAGGCAGAAATCCACAGACGCGGGGGAGGAACGACACCCAGAGTGCTGCCGCTGCGTTGACCCGCTGTGCCCCGTGGACTTGGCGCACCAGCCCTTCAAAATGACGCCCCACGGAGCTCTGTGTGCCAACCATACCCTGCACATGACCGTTCCCCCGTGCGATTACTGCGGTGAGCTGATCAGTGATGGCAAGGTGGGCTTGATGGACTTGAATTTCCACAAGAGCTGCATGCTGTGCTGGGTGACCGGCGAGTCACTAGTGGGCGCAAAGATCTTCAAATTTGAAGGGCGCCCCGTGGTGCAGGCTGCGCTGGACATGCTGGCGCCCCAGTGTGCCTTTTGCACCAAGACCATCCAGGGGCCCTTCGTGAACCTGCAGGGGCTGCCTGCCCACAGTGACTGTGTGGCCTGCTTTGTCACAGGGGACAAGTTCACGGGGGGGCAGTTCTACATGCGCGAGGGCATGCCAGTGAACAAGCAGTACGCCAATTCGCTTGTGGATTTACCAGCGGGGGTGCTGGACAAGTGGAAGGCGCAGAGCGAAGCCGCAAAGGCATCCTTGACTGCAAAGGCGCAGTTTGCGCAGAAGATCACCAGCCGCATCGCTGATGTAGGGGAGAAGCAAGCGGCCATTGCAGCCACTAAGCAGCGCATTGAGGCCGCTGCCACTGACGCTAAGCGGGTACGGGGGGGGCTGCTGTGGCGGGACTTGACTGTACCTGTGCCAATTGACCCCTTGGCCGGCGCCCTGCCCACACCGGAGGTGCCACTCCCTGCTGCTGGTGCCGCAGAGGGGGGTGCGTCTGCCGCAGGGGGGGCTCCAGGTGCTGCTTCAGGCAGCGAGGGGGGCGGCATTTCTGCCCCACCAGGGCCTGCACCCAAGCCCAAACAAGCCCCTGGGGCGCCTCCGCGTGCGCCGCCTGCACCAGCTGGGCAAGCAGCCTCCCCCTCAAAAGCCCCTGAGACCCCCCTTGTACACCCCTCAGACATCTCCGAGCAGCAAGAGGATGACGGGTACAGCGCCGCGGACCGCCACGGGCTGCCAGAGGGGTGGGCTCGGGTGCGCTCAGATGAAGGTGTGTACTTCAGCCGCATTGCCACTGGAGAAAGCGAGTGGACTGCCCCGGAGGGGAGTGCTCCGGGGGCCGAGTACTGGCCATCGGGCAAGGCGGGGCTGCCTTTGGGATGGGTGCGTGTTCCAGATGACGAGGGGAACACATTCTACAGAGATTTCGTCAACGAGGCTGCCACATATGATGAGCCTTCAGCTCCTGCAGAGGGTGCAGTGGCGGCGTTCCGGGGATTTGTGGTGTAGTCCTGCCGGTGCCTTTGCAAAGGCATCCCCCCCTGTGCGCAGGGCGCACTTGCGGGGAAATGTGTTTGTCTGGCTGTTGCTGGACATCTTTATGACTGTAATACATGCTGTTGCTAAGGTTGTGCAGCTCGCCAAAAAAGGGTGCAGCACATGGAAAGTGCATCAGCAGGCTCGATGCAGCACACTGGGGTTGCCCCCCTCGACAACCACCGGTCGTCACCTCCTTTCTGTGCCTTCTGCCGTCAGACTGTGGATTTAACAACAAAAACAATTGAAAATATATTATTTACCACATGCAAATATTGTCAGCTGCCAGCAGCGACATCGGCGCTTGTGCCATGGCACACACGCCTGAACCAGATCATTTTCCTCACAGTCTGCTCGTGAACCTTGCACCATTCTTGTCGGTTGACAGTGCCTTGGCCCTATCAGCAGCCAGCAAGCATTGTTCAGATGTAATTCTTTGGCTGGAGCATGTGTTCTTAGGGCGGTGAGTTCATCTGATCGTGTAGTAGTACAGCGCTGCGCTAGATACGCAGAGAGTTCTTCGCGAGCAATTTGTTTCTGGTTGGCTTTATGAAGGACACACACACACCACAGGTCGAAGCAACCATCCCCGCACTTGAATTAATTACAGAGATGTAAAGAATACTGAGAAATTGCCACAATGGACGCATTTGGCCAGCCTCAGATGTCTGTACAGCACCGCAAGGAGTCCCCTAATTCAGCAGGTGCTGCATTCAAATGACTTGCGCCTGCTGCAAGTGTTCCATTGCTTCGCTGCTGTCCAACCCATTCAATTACCCGCTCGAACTTCGTCCCGCTTGGCAGTTCTGCTGCTGAGTCACCAAGACTTCACACTCCCGTACGTCTCTCTCCTCAGCACCCGCCGCACACACCCAACCTAGAAACTAGCAACAAGCCGCATGCCTGGACGACAGGTGCAGACTTGACAAACATTTACTGACTTGCTTTGCAGCTTTGCTTCATCGGGCGCAGGGCCAGGGGGCTGTGCAACTGTGCCTGCACTCACGGGGGACAGCCTGTCTGCTGCTGCTTCGGCGCCGAGGGAGCTTGCCTCTGTTTCGCAAGACGCCGCACTATTGTCCCAGCCTAGCACCCAGTTGGCAAATTTGAACACGGTACTCTTTCCGTGTGATTTTACGGGTGCGTCTTTTGAAAATTTGAGCTTTCTATCCCTGAATGGCTGCGTGCTCGGAAGGTCCTCAAGCCTGCACGGTGTGCTGCGGCTGCTTCCACAGCTTGAGTGGCTGTGTCTTTCGGGCAGCTCGATCCTTTTAAATGTGCACGACAGGGAGTTTGATGAATTCTTGGCGTTTCTAGGTGTTGGTGGAGAGGCGCCAGAGGATGCGCCCCTGCCTGGTGTCGCTGACTCAAAGCTGCGGGTGCTGGAGGTCTCATGCACAGTTGCTGTTTTCGACGACGAAACACTCAGGGTAACACAGAGGCATGTACAGGCTACCACTAACATGTATGGTCAAACTCTCGCGTTGCTGGATGTTTCCAAGGAGGCTGCTCCACTTCGAGATGCAGTCTTCGCTCAGTACCCGTCACTGCAACCCGACAGCAGGGAACAAACGTCTGAAGAACACACTTCTGAGGGGTGCGAGAGATACAACATGCCTGCTATGTTGACTGCCAGTGAGGCAGCTACATGTCTACAGCACGTCGTGAATTCCATCGGGCAGCTGTTCTCTCACCAAAGCCCCCTCATTGTGGGTATTCGATGCGGAGCAGCACTCGAGAACACGCAGGCCTTACTGCAACTGGGAGCAAGCCCGAACACACGCGACCGTGCAAACAACTCCGCTTTAAGCCGAGCATGCAGGGGTGTTCCCAATGCCACCGCGGTGGCTCGCCTCTTGCTGGAGTACAGCGCCCCCACCCGATTGCTGCAAGATGCAGTTTTGCCGGACATGCGCGCTGCCCTGCGACCTGCCAGCGTGTGGGACAAGAATGTGCGCTGGGATGGGCCGTTTCGGTTTGCCCTCATGCGTGGCGACCGTGAAATCACGCAGTTGCTGATTGAACATGCCGCTCGTCAAACCCCCCATCCCGCTGAGCGCTGGCTGCAGCTATCTGCACTGTCGCATGGCCAGCGTGTAGATATCATTCAAAAAGCAGTTACGGAGGCGGGCATCAACCTGTCGGAGGCTTTCATGCCAGCACAAAGTGTGGAGTCCGTGTCTGCTGCGGCCGCATCTGCAGGTGCAGGCACAGGGAGCAAAGCTGCCGGCGACGTGTGCGTGGGCTTTCAGCTGACAGCAGAGGCAACCGCAATGCACCAGTTGAGTGTGCAGCTGCAGGGACTTGGGCCAGGGATGGAGCAGTCGCCACTCCACGAAGCTGCCCACAAGGGTGATGTTGAGTTGGTGCGGTCACTGCTGGCTGCAGGCTTCAGCTTGTGGCCGCGGGACAAGTTTCGGCAGTTGCCTCTGCATTGCGTGGCCCTGGCTAGCGTAAGCAGCCCTTCTCGTGTGCTGAGACTTTTGCAATCCAGGGAAGCAGATGCAGATGATAGCATTCATGTTTTGAACGAGCTGCTTGGCGCCCGGGTGCACATCGTACGCCTCATGCTTTGTGTGGGCGGGAAGGACATGCTCACTCAGACTGACATGTATTCACAGCGTCCGTGTGATATATTAGCCAATGCGGTCATCAGGGGGGTTAACAGCCTCAAAAGTATCGCAGAAGGGTCCCAGAGCAAGAATCGCAAGCCAGCCAAGGGAAAGCTCTCTGGCAAAGATGCAACGCAGCAATTCAAACGGTGCTGCAGCGAAGGCCATGTTCCACCCAGTTTGGAACGTCTACATGAAGCGCTACTCCCACAGTAGTCAGCCTGCCTGTCTCGTGGCATGATTGGACAGGAAATCTTGAATTTACACACATGTGCAGAAAGCACATCAAAGCGCAAACGAAGCGGAAGCGCTCCTTGACAGGGGGGACGCACTGCTTCCTCTCACGGAGCTCAAGCGACGCCTATTGCCCGACCGTATTGGTGAAAGCTGTCGCTGATGAGCGCGCTCATCTCTTTCGACTTGGAGTTTGTGCAGTGTTGAGGTGGGGCTTTTCATCTTGCGCTCAGCATCAAGCCAAGAATCCCGGCCGTACATGCTTGCTGAACGTGCAAGCCCGACAGTGGACTTCACGGTGATGTTGGCGGGAGCAGGGCCTGGAGAGCTGCTATTCGCTTCAGCTCTTGCCCGGACGTTCCATGATCGTCTACTTTTCATGGTGGTTTGCCGAGAATCGGTGCCAAGTGTTGATTTTAGTGTGATGGACGCAGGGCCGGGGCTTGAGCTTTTTGCCGCGCTGGGAAAGCGACCGCCATGTCCAAATCCAATTGATCTGTCAGTTCTCAGGGTGCTCATTACCGCATAAATTGCTCCAGGGCTGCGAGCAGCAACCAAAGCTCCAGCTCGATGTCCAGCTATTCTCGCGCCAGATGATGACAAGTTTGTGCTTGGAGAAGAGCGCTTTGTGCTAAGAGGTTGCTTTTGAAGACTGCTTGGCTGCAAGTATGATGCACAGTCTGCTTTCATGTGCCTGTCAGACGGGTGCAACACTCGATACTCAGCTGTGAAGGGAAATATTATGTTGCATGAAAAGTAAAGTCACTTCTGCTCTGAGCCACTGTGGCTTACTGCGGCCAACACATCTCACCATCTCGAGTTGATACACCCATGGATGCTGATGGACTTGAAGGGTATGTTGGGCTCTTCGGAAATATTGCTGATTGGATTTGAGTAGTAAACTCAGTTTGTACGCCAGGCTTGCTTTGTCGACGAGTGCCAATCCCAAACGTAGGGGTTCTATCAGTCTGCAGAACCAAAATGAAATAAATACAACACGAAGAGTTTCTGAAAACTTCAACAACTTACGGGCCTTTGCCCATAGCGCTCATGGGCTGACTCAAAGGCTGAATCCCATTTGAAGCTTGCCCGAGTGAGAGGGCTGGTCGACCCCTGGGCACGCCGGATAGGAGAGACTGTGGCGATCCAAACTTGAGATTTCCCCCCCTGCTTTTCGCTTTCTTTAAAATCGATTTGCACTTGCGGGCGATTCATTGCGGCGAAAAAAGTCCGCGTTGCTCAAGCGTTGCTCAAGCTAAATGCAAATTCCGCAGACTCGACAATGACAGAAAATAATACGAAAACAGCAAGGCTAACTCGACAATGAGACATGAGTGAACCTAGACGTAAGTAAGTCCAACTTCCATAGTGCACTCAGCGGCGTTGTGGCGTCCAATGGCAACTGTATGCTCTGAGCGCGGGGCCGGAGGCCCCTTCCGTACCTGTGCGAGACACGCATTCGGACTGTTATGACAATAAATCGTCGGATAACCCTACAGCACCCAAGGGGTGGGCGGGCTAGCTAGTTGCTAAACTAATCCATGGCGATAGGAGGGAGTGGGCCACAAGGCACTGAAACCCGCCAATTATCTTGGCGGGTTTCAGGCACTCCCAATGGAAAGTACTGCCTCGTGACGATGCCTTGAGCACAGGGCTCTTGGCACTCTTCAGTTATGTTGGGACTTCTCGACGCTGGGCCCCTACGGGCCCCTGCGATACGGGGGAGTCAACTATCCAGGCCTCGTGCACAAGAGACACAGCGTGCACATGTGTGCAATCTCAGGTGAGAAAGTAACAGCAGAGTCCTGAGGCCTATGACCATGTGGAGAGGTCCATCTACTCCTTTTCAGTCAAGTCATGGATGGCAGGAGTACATCGGCGTTTGCCGAGGAGGGTTATCAGCCACAGCTTTGCTTCGGGTTTCCCTCCCAAGTGTACACCAACTCAGGACGCGCTGCGCAGCAGTCCCACAGACGCGACCAAGTGGACCGGTACCATAGCCAACAATATAAGGCCAGCATTAACACGATCAACATGAAAGGAGAGGAGGAGGACACCATGAATGTGCCCAGGTGGTCTGCAACTGCTCTTCTTGCCCAGCACGCTGAAGACACTGACAAGCACGGCGACGCAAAAGTCATTTCCCGCTGCACAGAAGGGTAAATGTGGACGAATTCAAGCGCCGGTGTTGGCGCAAACAAGGAGTGCACCGCAACATTGCCAAGATATGTGCTGCGACACGACTGCAGCAAATCTCTCTCAAAATGCGACGCACGTGTGCTACTCAAAGTCCCCAGCACGAACCATCCGCGTGCAACATCATCATACGACATCACTCAAGCTACATTCAGTACGCCCAGCGTGCAATCAACTTTCAACTTCCTGGATTTGGGATGGTCACTGTGAGTGCCGACCACGGCTACCGGTACCTGTGGAGATGGCCGATCTGTGAAGCAGTGAGGCCCCCGTAGGTGTGCGTAAGGTGAGGCGTAATTGGCCATATGACTTCCGGTCAAACCAGCCTGCGCCCTACGGGCGTGCTACTTCATATGCAGCTTGGCACCCCAGTGCCGCTCATGAAAAAAATAGGCGGATGGGCAGGCACGTCCAACGTGTGGATGCAACATTACTTGGGTGTGACGAAGATGGCTGAATAGGATTCCAGCAGTGGTAGTGGACGTTGAATGGACCACTGCATACGAAGAGTCGCATATATATAGAGAAGAACAAAGGGGGGCATGTAACGGGTAGAACTACTGTATCAAACAGAGCAGGTGCCAGGCGCCAAGTAGGGGACTGCGTCGACGTCACAAGGGTAGAAGCACACGACATGGGGCTATCCGTACCTCTGTCAATGACCCTCTGAGACGGCGACAAGCCCGGGGGGAAATGCCCGGCGAAAGGTTACATGTACACGGTCAACGACCCTCTGAGACGATGCCGATCGCTGGGATGCAACAGCGACCAGTGGTCAGACAGTGGCAACGGGCATAATCCCCCGAACACAGCCACGAACACAGCCACGAACACAGCCACGAACACCGTCTAGTCACTGGTCACTAGGAAGACGCAATCCCCACCCTCAAGCTGTAGTTTCCACAATTAGACGAGCGTCTAGCTCATCATATTTTGCGCGCAGGGAGCAAATTATGAGACAAGCGCGAGAGCGCAAAATCGTAGATAATAATTATCTCTCAATTTCAAAAGTGCAATAATATTGACCACAAGCCCCATATTGGTGCAGATACTATGTGGTTGTTTTTCAGATTAAACGTTGACTAAGAACCGTAAAGTTGCGCAATGCGCAAATGTTTTGATGCTCAAGGATCCCAAGTAGTCAATCATGTTGCCAGGCACGCTTTCTGGTAGTTACTTGTGTATTTGGGAAACAAAAAATAGACTATGAGGCCCCACATAATGTTGAACACGTCTTGATATACTTTGTTCCGACAAAAAATCATTCCGGGTTGCAGCCTGCCATCTTGCATTGGGGGGGGGATACTTCGTTAAAAAAAACTTTTCTAACTTTGTCAGAAGTCCCGACCGGTGGAGCCTGCTGTACCAGCGAAGTGAAACTGAAGTCCCAACGATCAACAAAAAGACAGCAGCTATGCAGCAGAGGCCCATAGGTTTAGAGATTGAGGCCGCCCCTACACCGGACAAGTACGAGAAGGGGGCGGGGCGCCTGGAAGGAGGCACAGCCTGAGTAGATTTGGGAAGAACGGAACAAGAGTCCAGCTCAGCACACTCCAGAGGGGAGAGTGCAAAAGTTTTGATCTGTCATCACACGAGGAAGTGTTCGCCCACAGATTCAGAGACCACACCGAACACGCTCAGGCACCAGCCACTCCCATCAAACCGACTGCAAGGCAACGCTCTATACAACAAAGCAAGTATCAGCTACAAGAAGCGATCCCACACCACACGGAAACGGCCAGCCAGCCCCAAGCAACCCGCTGTACAACACCCTGCAGAACAAGATCGGCGCCGATCGGAGCGAACCTGCAGGTGACCGAGGAGGTTCGACGGGTATCTATGAACACAAGAAATGGATGAAGAGATGGTGGAGGAGAGGTGCGCAGGGAAAAGCGCACCTCAAATTTATTGCCATTTCTTGTCATGCACGTGTACGAAGGTACCCCCTGAGAATTGGAAGGTAACAATGGGGGTTCAGAGCAATTTAACGGCAGCAGCAAGTCTTCTGGGATTGATGAATGAATGTTGCGAACATCTTAATTTCTCACTATGTGTGTGCAAACAATGAAAGAAGTATCAGTGAAACTATGTACTCAGTTCATCAGTTGCATAGCAGGCTTCGCTTGAACGTGGAAAAATGTTGGCTCATTCTTTGCGCCCCCGTTATGCAGGGGCTCAATTGCCATTTCGTCTTCACTATTTCACTATGTGCCGGGAATAGCACGCTCCGCTGCTTCTCAGCCTCTCCTGCTGGCTGGGCCTCTCGACGCTGGGCCCCTGCGATACAGGGGCCCAGCGTCGAGAGGCCCCAACACAACTGGAAGAGTGCCGAGAGCCCTGTGCTCGAGGCATCGTCATGAGGCAGTACTTTCCATTGGGAGTGC
>Ga0307982_1000850_pt1 | contig 24426 bp, 26 predicted proteins | sample OrgLakmetagen989_FD_201847 | JGI IMG/M metagenome (GOLD analysis project Ga0307982, IMG submission 201847) | Saline water microbial communities from Organic Lake, Antarctica - #989 | ecosystem: Environmental > Aquatic > Non-marine Saline and Alkaline > Saline | place: Antarctica: Organic Lake...
GTAGGCATATCATTACATATACTCATACATCCAGAATATTTCTTTGCAACTTCTTGCTCTGACGCAGCAGTTTCTATACGTCCTAGTATAATCTCTTTCTTTTCTGCCTCACATGCTTGAGAGCCCCAAGAGTTTCTAAGTATATAGTGTTCCTGACCTTGAATACATTTTTTACCTACTAGCGTTGAGGCATGTCCTCCCTTATTTAAAGAGAGAATATTAGAAATATCATAACCAATACCAACAATTCCTTTCGTCAATCCTTCATCTATATTTTTTCTCTTCTCAGAAAGTTCACTTTCTTCTTGATAAGAAAATTTTTTTATATCTATCTTACTACTTTTACTTAAATTAAATTTAAATTGGTCATTATTAGTTAGTTCATACAAGGCTGATTTTTGTGGATTTAAGCTTTTTTCAAGTATTGGCTTTATGTCCTCAAACGTTTGAGTACAATTAGGGCAGAGTTCTTTATATAACTCATAGCCAGAACAAAGTGCTTGCTCTTTGGACTTTGCAGTTCCAAAAGCTAAAGAAAACTCATGTGAAATTTGGCTCAGTCTATCTTCGGCTTTAAAATTATCTGTTGGGAATTGAGATTCTAAAGAAAACCCACTTCTTATATAATAATCAAGTATCAACTCCGCATTCCCTCCCATTGTTATTCTTTGGTACTTTCCAATATCTAATCTTTGCTTCTTATCCAACTCTTCAACTTTTTTGAAGAGTTTTACAATTTCTGGGAGGTCTTTAGAACGAGATTGAAAAAAGTCACACTTCAAGTGAGAATAATCTAAATTGTGAATATAGGAATACAAACAGTCATGTTGACAATCATTTCTACAAGTTTCGTTGTAGTCTTTTTGAGATTTTTCAAGCTTTATATTATTCTCTAAAACTTTTTCATAAGAAAAAGTTTTATCAATATCATAATTCATTTTCATAGTGGATGATAATTCAAGAACTCCATTTTCAACAGCAACAGCACCAGACATAGGAGAAACCATATTTTCTTTTTTTGTAAAATCTAAATTAGAGAGTTTTTTCGGACGATGATCAGGATTTCTGTTCATAAAATCAGTCAAAAGATCAGATGCTGTAAACGCATAACACCAACCGATAGTATCTTGATCACGTATCGGTCCTTGAGATGATCTCCAATCGGGATAACTTTTATCTTCATCGCAATCAATTGCATAAGCCTGTAAGAAGCTGAGAAAAAAAACAAGAATAAGTAAAACATTTCTATTTTTCATTCAAGCTTCCTACTAAATCTAGAGTCGCCATTGATCCATCTTTAAAAATGCAAAGAGTTGTTTGAACACTATCTTTTTTGATCCTTAACAATGAAATCATTGGGGAACCACCAAAACGACGACAGTTAATATGATCTGGACTTCCTTGGCCTGCTTTTGTCATTACTTGAATTCTTTTTCGAGAATTTGTCGCCATACATTTACTTAAGCATACTGATGAAATAAATGATTTTCCTTCGTTTAAAATACACATCTCATGAAAAAGATTCTTTAGTTTATTATTTTGACGATATTCTACCTCAACTACGCTGGAACAATCTAAAGCATAAACAAGGCTATTCAGAGAGAAGTATAAAAAAATAAAATATTTCATCAAGCTTCATTCTCCATACTTTCTCTTATTTCAATTATCTATATATTTATCGGCTAAATCTTTGGAGAAATTAAGAAATAATCTAGAGTTGTTACTTAAAAAGCACAATAACCGACTACGCAAGTATGATATCGTAATTCCTTCTGCACAGCGGTCACTCATACTCTTAAAACTTTCTTTTGCAATAAACTCAAGCATTAGCACTCCTGAACGTTCACTTTACTTAAGATCTTTGTGTTATATAGATTCCTTAACAGGGAACTAATATTTTTGAGAGAACCTTTAATATCCCATAGCTCATTTCTAGATCTCATAAAATCTTTATGAGATCTAGTTTAATTTTATTCGCCTCCGAGGGAGAGATTTAAAAATTCATCGTAAGCAAAAAGTAATAGACTGTAGCTAAATTTATAAAAAAAATCTCTAAGTTAATAGACTTCTGCTCTATTCAATAAGTCCAATTATTTCACCTTCTGATGTTTCTGCAGCAATCTATAAAAGATTATTAATCACGGATTGCGATCTTGAGACAACTGACAACAGATCAATTTTATATTTAAATAAAGTTTTCGCTGGGAACTTTTTTGATTTAAAATCTTTAATAATTAGTAATAGAACAGCCACTCTTCGCTTTGGTATATTTGGCAGAGCTGCTTATAAGATTTAGAGTCAATCGACTTGAGACCAAAATTTTTTTATCTTTCTCTAGGTTTTCTTCGACTCCAAAGAAAAAATGCGGAAGCGGAGCTTCGTTAAAAATATAGTCTTTGCAATATTCAACTCCCATCTCCATAACGTAGAGACAGTTGCAGTATTCTAAAGCAAAGCTACTCGTTGCAAGCTTTACCGCTCCTCTTTTATTATCCGAGGAATTACAGCTTACAATGAGTAGAATAAATATAAAAAACGTTGATAATAATTTTTTCATTTAAAGTCCCTCAGCATATTGAATAGACAATTTAATAAATTGATTTATATCAAAGCTTTCGGTTTTATCTTGTCCTGTTCTAACAATAACCATATTGAGAGAAGGTATTAAAATAATAAACTGTCCCCAATGTCCCCAAGCTATAAATGTGTCCTTAGGGGCATCTGGCCATGGAACTTTTCCACGAAGCTCACTGTTCAACCACCACATAGCACCAATTGATTCAACAATATCTATCCCTGGAATATCCTGATGATCAACAATCTTTTTTACTTTTACCTGCTGAGTACTAAAATCAATCCACTTGCTAGATAAAACCTTTTTATTGTTCACTATTCCTTTATTGAGATAAAGCTTTCCAAATTCAAGCATCAAAGATGGAGTCGCAAAGAGATGAGACCCCCCTATATAAGTTCCAGATCTATCCTTGCTCCAAACATAACTATCAATACCCAGGTTATTTAAAAATCCTTCAACTAGATCGTCGTATTTATTTTTATAAACTCTTTTTAAAATATCCATTAAGATATTTGGTGTTCCAGTATTGTATTGCAGAGTTGTTCCAGGTTTATAGGCAAGAGGTTTATTGAGAACGTAGTTTGCCATATCTCCATGGCCTTCTCCATAAATCATTTGCAAAACGTCACCTTCAGTCACCTTGGACAAGTCTGATATAACTAGAGGTTCGTATTGCTCAACCCAGCCAAATCCTGCTTTGTAGTGAAGAAGATCAAGAATTGTAATTTTACATTTATCAGCTGATAGCTTTTGATAAAAATCACATATAGATTGATTAAGCTTAATTTTCTTTTCATCAATAGCAATACCTACAACTGCGCTCGTGAAACTTTTTGATACAGACCACATGATATGCTTAGTGTTTTTATTGTAAGATCGTCCATATCTCTCCAATAGCTTTCTACCATCTTTATGAATAAGAATAGAGTCGGTGTTAAGTTTACTGTTGAATAGAAAATCAATTAGATTATGAGACGACTTTGTGATATCTGCATTAACTATAATTGTTAGAAATATATTCATGATTAACACAATAGAGATTTTATTTTTTATCATTTAAATTCCTAGTTTATTATTTGCAAAACATATCATTAAATTCAAAGAAGTAACTCACAGCTTCAATTTTAATAATATTCAATAATATAATAGAAATGGAAAGAGAAATAGCCGATAAACTCAATCTGAGCTAAATCGTCAGCTGGAAAAGCTATTGAGTCTCTGCATATCTTTGGTAAGATTGAGTCATGGAAGATGAATATGACTACATTATCATAGGTTCGGGATTTGGTGGATCTGTAAGCGCTCATAGACTCACTGAAAAAGGATATAGAGTTCTCGTTCTTGAAAAAGGTAAAGAGTTTCAAGATCAAGACTTTCCGAAAACAAACTGGGATTTAAAAAAATATTTGTGGCTTCCAACGCTTAGATTTTTTGGAATTCAAAAGTTAACATTTTTTAGAAAAGTTTTTATTTTAAGTGGAGTTGGAGTTGGAGGAGGAAGTCTTGTGTATGGAAATACTCTTATGACTCCATCTAATTCATTTTTTGAAAATAAAGTATGGAGTAATATAAAAGACTGGAAGACTGAGCTCACTCCATTTTACGATACAGCAAAGAAGATGCTCGGTGTTACTAAAAATCCTTTAACTAATAAAGAAGACAATCTTCTTAAAGAGATTGCAAAAGATCTGGGTCGAGAAAGTGAATATTCTAATGTCGATGTTGGAGTATATTTTGGTGATCCAGAAAAAGAAGTCGATCCCTACTTCAACGGAGAGGGGCCACTGAGATCTGGATGTGTTGCTTGTGCTGGGTGCATGGTTGGTTGTCGCTATAATGCTAAGAATACTCTTGTTAAGAATTATTTATACTTTGCTAGAAAAAATGGAGCAAAGGTTGAAGCTGAGACTATAGTTGATAAAATTGAGTATAAAGACAACCAATACTACATCCATACTAAATCGAGCACCAATATATTTAAAAAGAAAAAAATCTTTAAATCAAAAGGGATTGTTCTCTCCGGAGGTGTTCTTGGAACAATGGATCTCCTGCTTAAGCAAAAATACAAATATAAAACTCTTCCTTTAATTTCAAATACGCTAGGCCATAACATTCGAACAAATTCAGAGATGCTCTGTGGTGTTACGACGAATGAAAAAATGAACCACGGTATCGCAATAAGCTCTGTTATGAATCCAGATGATGAAACTCACGTAGAGATTGTTAAGTATCCTACAGGCTCTGATGCTATGAAGTTTCTGGCAGCTCCTGCTGTTGGACCAGGCTTTGGTCCAATCAGGGTTCTTATGATTATTTTTAACATACTTAAAAATCCTGTGAGATATTCAAAAATTATGTTTAGCTCTAAATGGGCCGAAAACTCAGTCGTATTTTTAGTGATGCAGTCTCTGGATAGTTCTATACGTATGGTTTATAAGCGCTTTCCTTTCTCTCGCATAAGTCTTGATGCTAAAGGAGAGAAGATACCATCATATATTGAAGCTGGTGCAGATGTTATGAATAGATTTGCACAGAAGACAGGTGGCTATGCACAAAGTATAATCCCAGAAGTTGCATTCAATATTCCTGCGACTGCTCATATCTTAGGAGGTGCTCCCTTGGGACTTTCAGATAAAGACTCAGTTGTAGATGAAAACTTCAAAGTTCACAATTACCCAAACATGTATATCTGTGATGGATCAATGATTCCTTGCAACCTTGGTGTTAATCCAAGCTTGTCTATTACAGCTTTATCTGAATATGCGATGAGTAAGATTGAAAAAAACAAAAGTTAATCAGTTTTTTTATCATCACATCGGGCTAAATAATGTTGGGTAACCAAGCTTAAAGCTAAAACAGAATGTGATACCTCTTGCAAAGTTAGGCTTTAAAGATCTGCATTAAAACAGAGCGATATAAATATATAAGTAATACTCTAGAGTTTAATAGATCTAAAGTGTTGGTGTACATGAATTCAAACATGCGCCGAGTTAAGCGTAACGTACAATCGTTTAGTTCTCATCTCTGATTGATTTTCTCGGGAGGCATGTATCCTTACGCATTTCATGAACAATACCAAAACTCTAACTCTCCTACATATTTGCTAAAACTATTAAAACTCTTATCCTGGTAAAGTTTTCAGGTAATTAACCATAGGAGAAAATATGCAAAATCAAGAAACAAGTAAAACTATGAGTACAGACACTTGTACTTTAATTAACCCATTTACTGAAGAGACCTTCAAAACTTTTAAATATGAATCAAAATCTGATGTAGAAAAGAAACTCGAAAAGTCACAAGCAGCCTTTAACAAATGGTCACAAACGACTATCAAAGAGAGAGTTAAGATTGTTAAAAAGTTTGGTGACCTTATGAAAGGACAAAAAGAAGATATTGCCACTATGATGACAAATGAGATGGGTAAAACTCATGCAGGCGGCTTAGCTGAAGTTGACTTATGCGTGGCCATTGTTGATTATTGTTGTGAGAACGCCGAGAAATTTTTATCTCCAGAAGAACAACCTCTTGATCAAGGAAAAGCATTCAATCACTTTAGTCCATTAGGAGTAGTTTTTGGAATCCAGCCTTGGAACTTTCCATTTTATCAAGTTATCAGATATTCGGTTCATGCAATCTTAGCGGGTAACTCAACTCTTTTAAGACACGCTTCAAATGTATGGGCAAGTGCCGAGAAGATTGAAGACCTTTATAAGGATGCGGGACTTCCAGAAGGAGTCTTCCAACATCTGTACGCAAAACATGAAGATATTGAATTTTTATACTCTTCTGATGAAGTTAGACTTGTTACATTCACAGGTAGTCCATCAACAGGAAAAAAAGTAGCAGTAAACGCAGCAAAACATTTGAAGAAAACAATACTCGAACTAGGTGGTAATGATGCCTACCTTATATTAGAAGATGCAGATCTTGATCTAGCTGCAGAAGCTTGTACTAAAGGAAGAATGACTAATAATGGTGAGACTTGTACTGCAGCTAAAAGATTTATAGTAGTAGAAGCTGTCTACGATAAATTTAGAGAGAAATTTATTGAAAAAATGAAAGAAATTCAAATGGGTAATCCTCATGAAAAAACGACCAAACTTGGACCAATGGCCAGAAAAGACTTACTTGAAACAATTGATGATCAGGTAAGAGAGAGTCTAGATCTTGGAGCAACTTGTGTGATGGGCGGAAATATTGAAAAAAGAAAGGGATTCTTCTTTCAGCCAACTATATTAGAAAATTTAAAACCTGGAATGCCTGCTTATGACGGTGAAATATTTGGACCCGTTGCAAGCTTAATAAAGGTAAAGGATTTAGAAGAAGCGATAGAAGTTTCAAACAACTCTCAATTTGGTCTTGGTGGCGGAATTTTTAGTGCCGATGTTGAAATGGCAAAAGAGATTGCATCTAAAAGACTTGATACTGGGATGGTCAATATTAATGGATATACAAATGCCAGACCCAACCTTCCATTTGGAGGAGTAAAGAACAGTGGATATGGAAGAGAGCATGGACGTTTTGGCTTTCTTGCATATGTTAATGTTAAATCAGTAAGAGTAATTGACTAGTATTTATTGTCCTCTCCCTTCGCGGGAGAGGATTATTAGTTATAAATGAAGCTTAATAAGTTAAAACCTATAAGTCTTAAGACACTCGTTTTTGACTCTGTAATAATGACATACTTCTCCCTCTCTGGTTCTCCGTAATTCTCAGCACTTACACCGATGCCTGCTATGTACATAATTAATCATGTAGTTATTGTGAAGTTTCACTATCACATCTTTATTTATAGAAAATAAGTTGATAAACATTCTTAAAATATTAAACCAAAGAGGCCCATGAAAACGACGTTTTGTATCTTACTTATTGTTATTAGTTCACTATCTTTCTCTCAAGAAAGGATTGTTGAAATTCATGAAGAAGGCAGCTTTATAAATGAGCACATAAGTGTTTTTCTAGATAACGGAAAAATAATTCACTTTGATTCAAACCGCACAGACCTTTTAGAACAAGCAGAACTTGCTCAGAAAAAACAAATTACTATCGAGTATAGCTTTGAAAATGAAGCAAACAATATTATTAAAGATATCTCTACTAAAAATGACTTAACACCTCTTTATAAAATTCTTTTCAAAAATAGATATTTACTAGAAACAAAAGAATTTGATGATTCATTAGAAGATGACGAACGTCCTCAGAGAGATCCCATGGAAGGTGCGAATTTAACTGTACTACCAACATATGATGCTGCCCAAAAACTTATGGACACTTTTAATGGAAAAACTCATGATGATTCTCAGTGCTACAACAGAGCGTACATGTGGAACTACGAAGCGAGCACTCTTCACAATGTTAATCTTGGAAAAATCTGGATATTTTTTACTAAGAAGTATATCAGAGCATATAACTACAAGTGGTGGTTTCATGTAGCACCATTTGCTCAAGTGAATGATGCAAACGGCAGATACATACTCGACAGAGGATTCACAATGGTTCCTTACAACGTCACCAATTGGAAAGACATTTTCATAGAGAGTAAAGCCGAATGTACTGTAATCAAAGACTACAGAGATTACAGAAACAACCAAGATGAAGTTGATTGTTACTTTATATTTTCTTCACAGAAGTTTTGGCAACCATACCAGCTTAAGAAGTTTGTTAATCGTAAAAAATATTCTGTTGAATATACCGATAGCTCTCTTAATATAGGTTATAAAGATGCTCTAAGATCAGAGTGGGACGGAGTAGTTCCTAAGAGAAAGAAATAAATTTACTTAATATGTACTCAAAAAAAATGTGATAGCTCCTCAAAATGAGGAGCTTTTTTTATCTGAATTCTAAAATATGATCTACTTGAAAGTCGTTCATAAGACTTCTATTTACAATGTTTATTCCAACAATACTTTTTAACTTCTCAATTGTTTCTGAAACGTTGTCGTATTTTTTATTGTATACTTTTTTGAGCTCTAGTTTCAGTTTTTTAATCTGGGTAAAGGTCCCACTTTCAACTAATGTATATCTTGCAACCTGTTGAATGAGTTGAGACTCTCTGATTCTAAGTTTTTCGTTTCTCTCGATTGCACCAATTAAAAGTTTCTCAACATTTTCTTTCTTCGATTTATTCAACTCGGGGTGATTATCTAACACCTTTCTTATTCTGACCTTTTTTTGTTCATAGCTTATAGGCTCTATCTTCTTTGACTCAACAACTAGCTTTTTATCTGCTTTGGTTGCACATCCAGCTAGAACAAGCATGCTTAGTAAAATAAACTTCATTAAATTCTCCTTTATAAAATTATTATATATCTTTATAGTCTAACTCAATAAGATTGATATAGCTTGCACGATGTAGCGCATTAGTGCTATACAAACTGTAAATCTAAAACAGGAATTCGACAACATGCGCAAAACATTCAGCTTCGTATCAGAGACAAAAAAACCAGAGCGAGTAGCAGACAAAATTAAACACGAACTCAAAAAGTATATCACTCGTGAGCGTAATAAAAAGCTTCCAGAATCTTTCAATGTTTGGCACTTCGACTGCAAGGTTGGATTAGATGACCAAACGACATATGAGATTAAAATTTCTGATCTAAATAAGAAAGTTGATGAATATCAAAAAAAGGAAGTTGATACTTTCTATGTTGAAATTACATCTAAGCCTGCTAATAAAAAGTAATAATTTAAAGCCGACTCATCAAGAGAAACTGAGTCTGCCTCTTTCCTACAGGATTTGTAATCGTCTCAAACTGCATAATTTGGTAACCTTTAATTCTATCTAAGCAAAACTGTTCAAATTCACCTCGACTCCATTCGAATTTATGATCTGGGTGAGTAAAACTTTTGCTTTCTACTTTAACCGGTGTCGACATAAGCAAGTATGCGGGGTTGAATTTACCCAATAAGTTATCTATTAGCACAGATACTTCATCCTCCTCAAAATGTTCTATGACCTCAATCAAAGTGACACAGTCTATTTTTTTATTTTTTAATAAACTATACTCTTCATCAGAGTAGGTTTTGACTCCCTCGACAAAGTATTTTCTAAGGTCGTATCCAGAAAGATCTTCAACGTGACCTTTTAGCTTTCTTAAGAATTGTCCATCTCCACACCCAAAGTCAAAAATAGAGGTAATTTTTAGATGTTTTAATATCTCTATCGCCTTTTCATGACGGAAGAAATGAAAGTCTACTGCTAAAAATGAAAACAAAGGGATTCTATATGTTGGTAGCTCGAACCTTTTATGAAGGAGGAAGATATTTTCAGGTACAATAAAATTTACATTTTTTCTGTCTACTTTATCAAACAGTAACACTGATCTGTTAGCTTCAATCGTTTCACCTTTATATGCAAAATAATCACCTTGCTCTAAGTTCTCACTCCATATTTTCCTCTCATGCTGAGGAACAAAACAGTTAGCATCTCCATTTATCGGAGTTCTATGCAGGTCTGCTATACTATCTACACTAACTGGCAGTGATGGGCTAGTTCTAATACAAAAGGCAAGAAGCTTCGGCTCTCCGTTGAAGAACCTCGATTCAAATTCAATTATATTATTTTTCGTAAATATTGGTCCATATTTTTTTTGAACTACAGAGACTAATATTACTGGAATCGAGCAGCGATCACTGTTGATAAAGAAGAATTGTTTCGTTTTTGGATCGAAAAATTTTTTACAGTTATTTAAATGAAAACAAAAATACTCTATCGACATTAATATTCCTCGTATATTTCACGGTATAATCTAAAGCTTTCCTCTCTTTTTTTATCGAGTGGATTAACGAGGACATCAACAAAAAGACCTTTTAAGTCAAAAGTAACTTCTAAACTTTCTGAGACTACTCTTTCTAGGTTAATATAGAAAGATTCAGCGCTAAATATATCTTCTCCAACTCTTCTATTTCTCAAAACTCTCTCTTCATTAAAATTATGAGCTAAAATTCTATTTCTAAGAGTTCGAGTATTAAAGGTTGGCCCTCTTTTTGTTTTCTGAATATCTAAAGACGTTAGTTCAAAGTTTTGAATATGATCTCTATAACCTCCCCAATTTGTGAGGATAATATCACAGCTCTTTAGGATTGCTTGCGCCACAGTTATTCCAAAGTCCTCATCATGATATAAGCTAGGTGTAATTAGACATTCAACTTTATCAAGTAACAACGAGAAATCCTCCTCTCCCATCTTAGGATAATAATAAAGACAATCTTTGTTTTGCTCAAGGACATGGTTCAACCAATTGCTTAATTCATACGTGTCGTCTGAAAGAGTCCAGATTGGCTGTGAGCTACTCGATACTCCACCACAGATGTGCAAAACGATATCAGGGTTTATCTTTCTCGCCTGAAGAAAAGAACTCACTGTAGCCTGTACCCCCTTGGAACTATTTAATCGACCAGCGTATAGGTAATTTATAGTTTTATTAATAAACTTAGGGGTTATAAAGAAATTATGCTTTACGGGGTAAGGGATGACAGAAACTTCTGTTTCAAGACCAAGTAATTTTTCAGTTTGCACTTTTGCTGACTGGCAAGCACAAATGAATTGAACCTTCTCTCCATTTAACTCAAAGAGTATTGGTGCCCAGTAATAAGGTTGAGTTAAAAAGTTTGCAAATACTGAAATATGATAAGTGACGTCACAAGAAGAAAGAATCCTTTTTAACTGTTTAACAACAGAGTGCCTAAGAATAGGTGTGTAAAGAACAATAGAGATTTTACCTCTTTGCTGTTCCAGCTGGGATATATCAGAGAAATCTATAACATTAATTCTGTGCTGATTATTCGATCCTTCTACTACAGCATCAATGATTTGTTTGGTGCTCTCCCAAGTTAGTTTGTCTGATGAAAGATGAGTAATGAGAAAAATATTTTTCATTTTAACTCCCTTTTAATTATGGAAGTTATTATTCCTTTATAACCTGATGATCTAGCCCAGTTGAGATTCCGCTCCCTAAATTTTTTGGTATACAGAAACCACGGATCAATTCCATTTTGGACAAGAACTTCATTACGGATGCTCGCCTCAAAGAGTGTTCCATAATCCACAAAAGAGATTGCTTTAAAATCAGCACACTCGAGGGGAAGTATTCCGAATAAAAAAATAAATTTATTTTTTTCTACCTCTTGGTGACATAGTTTCGCTTGAGAGTAGTTTGAAATAAAATAGTTTAGACCGAGATACTTTAAACTTTCAAAAACTTTCTGATTCCCCCAATAGATAGAAGAATCAAGACTCCGGCCTTTCAAATGAAGTAGACTTATGAGTATTTCAATATCCTCTTTCGTAAAGTTTTTAGGATTCAAATGCAGAGGTTGTCCAGGAAAGTTCTCAAGAACTTTATCTAATCTGGTTATCAACGGTATTTCTTTCTTAATCTCTACGAACGAGAGTTCTTTAATTTGAACTCTTTTAGTTTTACCTAGCTTGTAGAAGAAGTCATGATAGAGAAAGACTACACCATCTTTTGAAACTTGGAGGTCAAGCTCAATATAATCAACCCCAAAAATAACAGCCTCTTTTATTGCTTTATATTGATTTTCTCCAGCTTGACCTTCAGATATGAGTCCACGATGAGAAGAGACCAATAAGGAAGAGACCGCAAAGGTATGCATTGAGATTAAAAATAAAATTAACCTAATCAATTCTGACAATTCCTTTTAGACTTAGAACTTCGATGAACTCTCTCGTATCACCCCTTTGATCATCTCCATATCCCTCAAGTCTTGACTTTAACTCCTCGTGAATAGAATTTAACTCAGCCTGATCACCAAGAGCCTGGATAACTTCTAAAATTGTTGTAGAGCTTCCTTCTAGCTTAAAAATTTTGTTCTCTGTTAAAAGAAAACTCCCCTCTTTTATTTTCTGAATATAGTCTGTATTTTCTAATAATTTGACTTTCATTTTAAAACCTCTTAATTTTTAGTATGATAAAAGCTCTAAATTCACTAGTGGATAACTCAAACGAGATACCAAGAGGGAATACACCAACCATTATAACTGAAATTAATCAAAACCAAAAGCTTGCACAGATTATCCGATCGACAAGAAAGTGTTGGTCATCAGAGGTAGTCAACTACCATGAAATAGACTTAATCCAACAATTAAGCCCAAACAAAATAATAATAAATAACGACATGCATTTAAAAGAAGTCTTAGAATCAGCAACAAATAACGCTACTGCATTGAGAATCAATAATATAGATAGAATTATTCCTCAGTTTAGGTATATTAAAACCTTATTTTCACATTTCTATCAATCCAAAACCACGATAAATCTTTACCACTCTCAAAATAGTAACGAATGTCTTGGCCGTCACAAAGATGAATATCCAGTATTTATAATTCAACTATATGGTGAGAAAAAGTGGATGTTCGATAATGAAGACTTCATAATTAAAAAGGGAGATATTCTATGCATTCCAAAAGGATTATACCATGAGGTTAAGACGTCATCTAAAGCCTCAACCCACATCACCATTGGGATTCAACCAGAGCATATTGCTGACCACATAAAATCGATCCTATTAGCTAGTGATGAAGATTTATACATAAGAAGAAATAATGAAAGAGTTTCCACCGAGGATCAAGGTAAAAAGCTACACAAAGCGATAGAAGTACTCTCTCGAGAAATATCAAAAGAAGTCCTCTTCCCGAAACCAAAACTAGACCTACTTCCACACAAGTTTAAAAATAATCCTTTCAAGAGTGAGAATTTATTCTGTCTCTACTTAGAAAATATACAAAAAATTAAAAAAGAAGGTTCTAATATAAGAATAAAGACATTTGGCTCTCAATATAGCCTCAATATAAAACCTGGGGTCTCAAATATTATATTTGAAGGGTACCCCTTTTCAATCGAAGACCTACTGAGTTCTTCTCCAGAAACCAAAGTTGAATCACTTTTGAGTATTATAGGCCAGCTTAAGAAGAAAAGAATTTTATATTAATCAGTACGTATCTGTAATTGTATCGTTAACCATTTGCGCATGCACCTCAAGGAGATTAATTGCACTTTCCTCTAAGAAGATCGCCTCATCAAGCTCTAGCTCTGGCTTGATCTCAACTATTGATGGCTTTACGTACTTTTCCATTTATTCTAGGTCCTAGATCTGCTCGTTTACCTGATATCGCTTAAGCCACATCAGTACTCAATTCTATCAAATAAACGCGATAAATAAAAGCTCTTATCTTGAAATTGCTCACCTACAAGTCCAGTGTAATGATAACTTCTACTTAGAAGACTTCTCTGCTCCTCACTCAAATCAATAGGATTATCTTCCCTTTGGATCCTGCCAATAAGCATTGGCAAGTTTTCAATAAGCTCTATACCAATTGCTGAAGTCACCTCAAAAAACTCTGATAGTTTAAATTGAAAAAGGTCATGAATCTGAGATTCAAGAGGTGGTGAGTGAAATCGAAGGCTCCCGTACAAAAGAGCAAGATCTTGGTTTCTTATTGAAAATTTCCCATGAGGAGCGTAGTTCTTGATTAGGGACTGCTTCTCCACAAAGTCACTAGAACCCATGACTTCTACACAATAAGCACTCAGATAAAGAGAAAGTAAGTGCTTCGCCGTACTGACGTTTTGAAATTCAGCCTTCTCTTTTAGAGATCTCTGATAGAGCAAAATATCCTTAAGAAGTCGCATTAACATGAAATTACTTAAAGCTTCACCTCTAGGCTTTGAAACTTTTAATGGCTCACCATAAATAAGAGAGGATTTATTCATTGTTACAATTATGCTCAAAATATACTCATGTCTTGTTGAATATAGGGGCTTCAAACTCACAATAGGTTTGTTATAAACAAGTATATCTAGTCTTTTGTCAGGAAAAACTCCTCTCATGAATGAAACTATATTATCTTTAGGAAACTTATCTTTAACGACACACATTAGATCTGTATCAGCAAACTTATTATTATTGCTTCCGTAGTTGTAGATTGATATTATATTCTGTTCAAGGACTGACTCTTTTTCTATAGATTCCTTTAATTTCAAAATATCTCTTTCAGTAATCATTCATATACTTTACCATAAACTATGAACTTTTTATTAATTCAGCCCATACTCTTTCAAACTATTTCAGCACTTTTTTTAGGGTGTATCATCCTTTTAACTCTTAAAATATCTAAAAGCAAAATACAACCGGACCCATTTTTTCACAAAACTCTCATCCTTCTGCCGTTAATTATTATGGGAATTATTTATTTTGTCGGCTCATCCTTAACACTTTCAATTGGTCTTATTGGTTCGTTATCAATCGTAAGGTTTAGAACAGCAATAAAAAGTTCATTTGAGCTTTTACTTCTTCTATGGTGTATTCTTGCAGGCATCGGAATTGGAAGCGGTAAGTTCCCAGAGGTTTTCTTCATCAGCTTAGCAATTTCATTAACTATTCTACTCTTAGAGCGACTCAATCTTATCAAAGGAAATAAAAGTTCTGGAGATCTTTACCTCACTATCAATACGAACTCCAATATTATAGAAAAAGTAGAAGAGATTTTAAATTCCATTGATACAGATCATAAAATAAGTGCCATTCGATCTCACAAAGAAGGTGGAAGTTATTCCTTCTTCCTAAGTCCCGAAACAAGTTATTCGAATGTTATCTCACTACTTGAAAATACTGCGGGAGTTGAGTCAGTAAGCATATCAAGAAATGATTAAGTTTTTATTTCTTTTTTTTTCAATTTCAATTGCACTTGCCCTAAGTGTCTGGGGTTTTAATCTAAAGCAAACCTCGGGGATTTTCAGTGCGACTAGCAAGACAAATAATGCACCAGAACTTATTGTTAACTCATACTTCCAAAGAGAGGGCGATTCTAGTTTTTTAGCTCTCGACTATATTGCTGATACGAATAAAAATATTGTCATTAACCAAGTAAGTATGGGTTCAGATTGTTATTTCAAACTAAATATAAAACTTGAGCATTTCATCAATCTCACAAAGAAGATGAAGCTTCCAAGCCATTGTGAGAATGAAAAGCCAGTGATTAGCTTTAGCATTGACGGTCATTTAGCTAAAAAAAACAAGTTAAAACATCACCACAATCAAACAGTTCTAACACGAACTCCAAGATTCATAATGAATTCTGAGTATACATTTTCCTCGGGGCATCACTCCATTGATAAAGAATGGATTTTTGGAGAACAGAGTACCGTAACCTTTGCAGACAATGCGCACTTATCCTTCAAAGAAGGCGCCTCATTTTCAATTAATGGTAGAGTTAATTTCCCGAAGCTAAAAGCTAATCAAGTAACGTTTTCCGGTGAAAAGTGGGGTGGTATTCTTATAAGAACGAAGCTCGAAACTGTCATTTCAAATTTAGTGATACAAGGTGGTCAAGACTTAAATAGTGAACACAGATCAACATCTGGTAGCCTAAATATTCAAAACTCTAATTCAGTAACTCTTAAAAATATAATAGTAAGAAACTCAAAAGCAAGTGATGCAATACACATAAAAGACTCTACTGTCTTCATAAAAAATCTTGAAGTTTATAATTCAGCAGGTGACGGGATTGACTTTGATAGAGCATCAGGAATTGTTGAAGATATAATCGTAATCAACTCGGGCGCAGATGCGATTGACTTTTACCATTCGAATTTAGAGTTGATCAATGTTGAAGCCAAGGGATGCAAAGACAAAGGTCTAAGTATTGGAGAAAGATCGACAATAGTTGCAAAGAATATAACTATTTCTAATTGCAGAGCAGGTATAACCTTAAAAGATGAAAGTCGATTGAATATTTCAAATAAAAAACTTTTCGACAATGAGATAAACATAGAAAGATTTATAACAGATGTGCTCTACTCTTCTCCAGGAATCATCAATGAATCAATTTAGACATGAAGACAAATTTGTTTGTTCAGAAGAGGAAGTTCAACTCTTAAGATCTAGGCTAAGCTCTCATGGAATCATTAGCGAAAGACAAAATTACCAAGTAGCCTCTTTATATTATGACAGCCGTAATCAAGAAAGCTTTTATTCGAAGCAAGATGGTGAAAATTTAAAAACAAAGTTGAGAATGCGTTTTTATGATAATAATTTCTCTCATTTTGAGATTAAAGAAAAGCAAGGTAGTAAAAACAGGAAGAAGAAACTGAACTTAAAAACAGATTCAGATATGAATATTTTAAATCAAGAAGAAGTTCGCTTTTTATTTTCTGGGCCAGTGACTCCATCGATCTGGGTTCGCTATCAAAGAGAGGCTTTTGAATTAAAAACGAGAGAAGAAAGTATTAGAATTACTATTGATTCAAGCATGACATTCAAGAAACCTACAAGCTCATTCTATGAAAAGTCTCTACCATCCGTTTTTATTGTTGAATTTAAGTATATAAAACATTTTGATTTTCTTGAAGATATATACAGCTCTCTCATGCAAAAAAAACCGACAAGTTTTAGCAAGTTTATTGAAGGAGTCAAATGCTTTTACTTATAGTCTTTATGTTTTCAATAAGTGCGACAGCTGATGTAATAACGAGAATAGATCTAGAGTTTAAAGATTATACAGCCATGAATTACAAGAAAACATTCTTTGAAAAATTCAAGTCAATAGCATACGAGAATAAGTCGTCTCCAGGAATCATGAAAATTGAAAGAAAAGAATTTAAAATAAAGCTTAAAACAAACGGGGAACTTCCAAAGCACTGGGACAGTAACACCAAGTCATACAATGTCACAATTATAGGTTCACTTTATAAAAAAATGAATCGCTTCAATCTAGTTAGGCTAGCAGATAAAAGTTATTTTGCTGAAGGCTTTGCCCTACAGCTAGCAAAAGAAAGCGGACTCTTAGTTCCCTATTATGAATATATTAATCTGTGTATTTCAAAGGATTGTGAACTCTACTTGATGAAAGAAGATCTTGCTAAGAACTTTATAGAATCTCGTTATTTAAGGGGGAGCTCATTTTTCAAGCCTGATTTTGGGTTTAAAAAATTCGTCAATAAACATCCAACAGTTTATAAAAATTCATACCAGAGTTCTTTCTCATCTAAAAACCCAGCCCTTTATAATCATCTTTTTTATAAGACTATAGGTTCAGAAAATAATAATTTTATGTTCCGTCATTTATTGAAAAATGGAAAAAAGCTTCATAAATCGAAATACAAAGTTTGGTTTTATATTCAAAAATTTTTCGGCTCATTCCACGCTTCTGAAATGGACAATAAAGTATGGTTTTTTAATATTCAAACATTTAAATTTGAACCTATTCTTCACGATGTCCTACTTTCAAACTATAAATATTCAATTTTAGAGTCTGTTAATTATTTAAGAAACTATGACTATCTCTTAAGGAATCTCGACATCTCTAGTCAAGAGATCCCCAAACAGATATTTGCTTCCATGAAAGCCTTAGACCCCTATGAATGGAAAGGAAAACACAAAAAGTATCTATCCATCGAACAAATATCTCAAGTAGATGAACTTATTCATGTTTGGAAAAACAATCTTGAAAAGATAGGAAAAGAACTCAAAGGGAAAAATAGTCAGTAAAATACTCTGTGTGGCGCGTAATATCCTTTTACAAATCATTAAAAGTTCTATAGATTGCACCTAAATTTTAATTCAAGGATTACTCAATGATCAGCGCGAATAACATAAGCCTAAGCTTCGGTGGAAGAAAACTATTTGATGACGTTAATATTCGTTTTTCCCCAGGAAACTGCTATGGGCTTATTGGTGCAAATGGTGCAGGGAAATCTACTTTCGTAAAAATACTCTCGGGTCAACTTGAGCCTAATACTGGAAATGTTGAGCTAACACCAGGAGAGAGACTTTCAGTACTTAACCAAGATCATTATGCCTTCGATGATTATACAGCTCTAGATACAGTAATCATGGGTAACAGTCACCTTCACGCAATCATGAAAGCAAAAGATGAAATTTATGCTAAAGAAGACTTTACTGAAGAAGATGGAATAAAGTCCGCTCAACTTGAAGCTGACTTCGCCGAGATGAATGGTTGGGAAGCCGAGTCGGATGCAGGGATAATGTTGAGTGGAATGGGTGTTCCAAACGAACTTCATCAAAAAAAGATGTCTGATCTGAATGGATCCCAAAAGGTTAAGATTCTTCTAGCTCAAGCTCTTTTTGGTAAACCTGATGTACTTCTACTAGATGAGCCTACCAACCATCTTGATATTCAAGCTATTAAGTGGCTAGAAGAGTTTCTTTATAATTTTGATAACACTGTCATTGTTGTTTCTCACGATAGACATTTTCTCAACAAAGTCTGTACTCATATTACTGACTTAGATTTTGGAAAAATTAATACATATTCTGGAAACTATGACTTCTGGAGAAAATCAAGTGAACTTGCTCAGCAGTTACGCTCTGACAATAAGAAAAAGAATGAAGACAAAGCAAAGCAGCTTAAAGAATTTATTCAAAAATTCTCGGCCAATGCATCTAAATCAAAGCAAGCAACTTCCAGAAAACAACAGCTAGAAAGACTTGAAATAGATGACCTTCCACAGTCCTCTAGAAAGTACCCTTTTGTAGACTTTGCTCAAGAAAGAGAAGCAGGAAAAGATATTTTAAAAGTTGATGGTCTTACGAAATCAATAGATGGAATAAAAGTTCTCGATAATATCTCTTTTACTCTTAATAAAAATGATAAGGTTGCTCTTTTATCAGATAATGACTTAGCCGTTACAACTCTATTCGAAATACTCTATGGAAATATGCAGCCAGATTCAGGTGAAGTTAAATGGGGTGTGACGATAAGTAACTCTTACTTTCCTTCTGATAACGCAAGCTTCTTTATGGATGGTAAATACTCTATCATCGATTGGTTAAAGCAATACTCGTATGACCAAAGTGATAATTTTGTAAGAGGGTTCCTTGGGAAGATGCTTTTTTCAGGCGAAGAAGCAAAGAAGAAAACTGATGTTTTATCAGGTGGTGAAAAAGTGAGATGTATGCTCTCAAAAATAATGCTAGAGAGACCAAATGTTGTAACTTTAGATGGACCAACTTCTCACTTAGACCTTGAAAGTATCACCGCTGTAAATGAAGGATTAATTCGTTATAAGGGAACTCTTATGTTTGCTAGTCACGACCATGAGTTTATTCAAACGGTAGCTGATAGAATTATTGATATAGGTGCTGACGGTAAATTAATTGAAGATAAGTTTACGAACTACGATGATTATCTTAATGAGAAATTAAAACTATAAATATCGATATATAATTGTAATAAAGCTAATCTCTAGATTTAGAGGTTAGCTTTAAGTGCATCGGCCCAAATTGGCATTCCCAAAGGACCAGAGTGACCTCCCCACTTCATTAAGATCAAACTCTCATCACTAAGTCCCGTCTCTTTTAGAAACTGCTTCCAATCCTTAGCTATGTTTAGAAAATCATCCACACTAGTCACAATTTGAACACGAGTGTTTTTAAAATTTCTTTTATTGAGCCAATACTTTAATGTTGTATCTTTTTCATTGTTATCTAAAAGAGTATAAAGTCCAGGCCTTGTTTGTTTTAAATAATCGTTAAAATTTTCTATCTCAATATTTTTATCAAACTTTGCTGTCTCCTCGTATGATTTCTTAATCGATTTAACAAATGCTGCATGATAAAACATTGAGCTCATACATGTAATATAATCTCGATCAATTTCTTTTGGGTAAAAGTCCTTCATAAAGTAATATATTGTCTTTACTCCGTTAACGATTAAACTACAGTCGTTATAAATCGATTTAGATTTTTCTATATTTTTGTCGAAGCTAGAAATTGCACTTTTAATTTCTATGGGAGGCCAAAGTAATGTCAGTGAAAGTTTTTTATTTTTCATCTCTGCTCTGTTGGAAAGCCTGGCCAAAACACTGGCTCCAATATAACTTCCAAGACTTTCAGCATAAAGATGAATCTCGTTTACGTTTTTATTATACTTATCAATTATTTTAAGCGGTATTAGAATGTCTGTTACTAGAGATCGGTTTCCATAAATAGGTTTAGACTGAATATAGTCTACGGCCAAGAAGTTTGGTATGACGAGGACGTTCCCTCCAATATTTTCAAAGATATGAGTCATACGTTTAGTAATCTCTGAATCAAGTGACCCAAATACACCAGGAAAGAAAACATGAAGCTTTGCGCTTTGCTTATTTTCTCTAAAGTAAGTCTTTAAACCCAACTCAGTTAAGCCTGGAAGTTTCAATTCTTTGATTTCACCAGTATTTTCTCTATCAGCGAAACGTCTTCTGATTCCTCCCCAATATGAAACATAACCTGCATCATCAAAGCTTTTATATTTAACTGCTTCATCTTCTATTATTTTCCGTGCTTTAGGACTCCACTGGCCATAAGCGAGTGTTGTTAAAAATATAAAACCTAGAATTACTTTACTCATATAGTCCACTACTTCTTTTGTTAGGCAATTATTAAGCCTTGGTCGTTTGCTATCAATATCATATAATTTTAATGTGAAAACCTCTATAGTGTTATTCTTTTTTATTCTCACTCTAAACTCAAAAGCTTCTGAGTTTAAGGTTATGACTTTTAACACTCTTTGTGATTTTTGTACAAAGAGCACTAATGATTCATTTCCTGAAAGAATTAAACAGATAACAAAAGTGGTCTCAACCTATAAAGCAGATCTAATTAGCCTGCAAGAAATAAGAACTGGCCAACAAGCAAGAGAGATTTTCTCAAAGCTTCCAAATTATTCTGTTCACTTCTATGCTAACCCACTCATAAGTTACGCTGATGCAACTATAGCAGTAAATACTCAAAAGTTTAAAGTTCTAGAGATGGGGCACAAATGGTTGAATCCAACCGGGGTAGCGTTTGGACTAGGCTGGAAAAGTGCACTCCCAAGAATTTTAGTTTACTCAGTGGTGATAGAGAGAAAAACTAACAAGAAATTTCTCTTCATAGGAAGTCACTTTGACAATAGAGTTGAAAATATGATGGGAAGTGCAAGTATTGTAAATAATCTTATAGACGAAAAGGCTATGCCAGTTATATTTGCTGCAGATACAAACGCAACAGTCGACTTTCGTGGTTACCATAATCTAGTAAAGAGTAGGCTCAATAATTCTTTTTCACCTACGGATAGAGGGATTGCAAGCTCTCCGTCGGCAGATCTTTGTTATCTGAGAAAGGGTAATATATTTCCAGCTTGTAGAGTTGACCATATACTCTACTCCAAAAACTCAATCTTTAAGCCAATCTCTTGGAAGATAGATACGAGCAGATTTGGAGATAATAAAAGATTTCCGTCTGATCATCGTCCTGTCATAGCGAATTTCACTTTAATCGATTAATCACAGCCATTGTTAAAGTCGTCAAAGATGTAAGTTGGTTATTATCGTTGAACGTTTCAATTCTCCAAACCTGTGTACTTTTTCCCATATGTTCAGGCTTTGCGATACCTGTGACAGTGCCGTTTCTTACAGCTTTGATATGAGAAGTATTAATTGAAAGACCTACAGCGTGATATTTTTCATAGTCTAGGGTGAAATTTGCAGCGAGACTGCCGAGGGTTTCAGCGAGAACACAATTTGCGCCACCGTGAACTATTCCAAAAGGCTGCTTAACTTTATTAGTTACAGGCATTACTGCATGCAATTCATTCTCAGTGATCTTTGTCACTGCAATACCTAGATGATCTACCATCGTATCTATGCAGTGCTTATTGATCTCAACCAGGTCTTGTTCTTTAAACCAAATACTCATATCGCTATCCATTTCTCATTAACTGAGCTTTCAATACAGGCCTCTAAGAGTGTAGAAACTATGAATGCCTCTTTTGCACTCACAGGAGCAACACCTTTTGCAATCTGTTGATAATATTTTAGATAGTTACCTTTTTCAGTTACTACCTTTTGTTCGCTTTCATTTACTTTTAAAATTCCATACTTGTCTTCACTATCTTCGCCAAATTCTTTAGACAACGGGGAAATATTATTTTTTAATTGTCCTTCTTGAACATCCATTCCAAATTTAGAATATGAACCTAGTTCCCCTTGCAAGACAAATCTTTCTCTTGCATTCTTTGTTAATGCACTAGCATTCAAGTGAACAACTACATTTTCATAATCTAAAATGATGTGAAAATAATCGTCATTCACAGCATTTGTTCGTTGTTTTTTTATGTCACAAAGAACTCTTTTAGGTTTCCCAAAAAGATGAATGGCTTGATCAATAAGATGTGGACCTAAATCGTAAAGGATTCCACCAGCATAAGTGGTAGTCTCTCTCCAATTATTCTTATCTATGAGTGGTCTAAAACGATTAAAGTTGGATTCAAACATTCTAATCGCACCAAGCTGCTTGCTTTTAATGAGTTTTTGCAAAGTTATAAAGTCACCGTCATATCTTCTGTTGTGAAAGACGCTAATGAACTTACCGTGTACTTCAGATAATTTAATTAGCTCTTCTATTTCGCTTGAAGTTTTTGCCATTGGCTTATCTATTACGACATTTTTACCAGCAAGAAGAGCTCTCTTAGCTTGTTCGAAATGTAATTCATTTGGAGTTGCTATAACAACAGTGTCAATAGAATCTGCAAGGGCATCCTCAAAGTTAGTTGAAGTAGTTACAGTAGGATACATCTCATTTAGAATGGATTTTTGAGATGAGATAATAACTTGCAGGTTTAAGCCAAGAGTACTTTCAATAAGTGGTGCATGAAAGGTTTTTCCCGCCAAACCAAAGCCTACAAGAGCAATATTCATTTAATCCTCTATTCTGTACGTTTCAAGATCAGGTATTTCTTCCTCTACTTTCTCTCTCAGGTCTCTAAGAGCTGTTCGTAATCCTTCTTCAATTACGGGATGGTAAAATGGCAAGGATAATACTTTATTAACAGTGAGATTCATTCCGATTGCCCAAGACATTAAATGGGCGATATGTTCAGTGTCAGGTCCAAACATCTCAGCACCTAAAATTTTACCAGTTTTTGTTTCACCATATACTTTAAGCATTCCAATCTCTTTGAGTTTTACGATAGATCGGCCTTGACCTTCAAAAGAGACCTTCCCTTCTTGGAAATCAATTCCCTGCTCTTTCATTTCAGAAACTTTTAATCCTGTTGAAGCAATATTGGGATCACAAAAAGTAATCTCCAATGGGGTTCTCGTTTGGAAATGAATTTTCTTTTCTCGAACTGAATTGTAGCCTGCTATTTTCCCTTCATCACTTGCTTCATGTAAAATTGGTTTATCACCATTAACATCACCTGGAATGTAAATATTTGGAACACCATCTACTTGGAAAGTTGTTTTAGAATATTTTGGAACTCCATTGTAATCTAAAGGAATACCTAAACATTCTAAATTTAAGCTTTTAAGATTTGGTTTTCTTCCCGTTGTGACAAGGACTTTATCCGCAATTATTTCTTTATCACCTGTTTTAATATGTAGTTTTCCGTCGATCTCTTCAACCGATTTTAATCCGGTATAGGATAAGTTCATTTGTTCTGAGAATTTTTTAATTACGTAATCTAATATTTCAGGATCACTCACTCCTGCGATCATCTCTCTTCTTGCAATACCTAGAACATTAACTCCAAGTTTGCTAAGAGCTTGGCCAATCTCTATACCAATAACTCCAAGTCCTACAACTGCAATATTTTTAGGAATATTTTTCTGTTCGAAAAGTACATCTGTAGTTAATAAGAATTTTTTATGATCAGCGAGCATACCAGGTATAGCAGGAGTTGATCCTGTGGCAATTATTATTTCACGGGCCCAAATTATTTCATCACCAAGATCCAAGGTGTTTTGATCAATAAATTTTGCTCGTTTTCTAATAAGTGTTTCATCATTCATCCAAGAAGACATTCCAGACGATACTCCACGAACAAACCGATCACGAAGCGAGCGAAC
>Ga0307982_1000853_pt1 | contig 24385 bp, 21 predicted proteins | sample OrgLakmetagen989_FD_201847 | JGI IMG/M metagenome (GOLD analysis project Ga0307982, IMG submission 201847) | Saline water microbial communities from Organic Lake, Antarctica - #989 | ecosystem: Environmental > Aquatic > Non-marine Saline and Alkaline > Saline | place: Antarctica: Organic Lake...
ACATGAGGAATTTCGAATATGCCCCCTCCCATATGGGCCCAAAATGAGAATTGCACCCCCCCCCCCCTTATGCGAAAAGCCCTTTTTTCTTTTTTCTTTTTTTTGCTACAGCTAAAATCAGCGAAACACCAAAATAACGTTATTCTTCGGTTCCCCCCCCTCTGTAGGCGGCTAGCTAGGCTACTTACTTACCTTAGGCTTAGCTGGCTTGCTTGGCTTGCTAGCTACAGATAGTAGGCAGGCTGGCTAGCTAGCTCTGTACAGTACTACAGATGAGGCCACAGTACTACCTCGCTGTCCACCAACTCATGCGCCGCAAGGCACGCACTCTTTCGCGTGGCTAAGGAACATTAGTGCAAAGTAGATTTCACAGCTGCTTCAGCGGGATTGCAAGGATTATCGCGAATACAGGCCTCCGCGTAGCTTTGTGCACTGGATACTGCTCGGCGACGGTGTGCATGCAGAACAAGGCAACGATCACAGCTGCACAGATATTTGCGAGTTCTGTACCCTGAGGCTAAGCGCAAGTATGCATGTGAATAAAACGGAATCTGGAAACTCAGCTAAGAAGACGGCTGCACTGGCGAATGCCGAGGCGACGAGGACGGCACCTGTGAGCACTGGCGACTCAACACGTTCTGAAATAGATGGAGGCCCTTCGCCGTGGCCACAATGCCAATTTGAAACGGCTACTTAGAAAGGTACTCCTGATATTTACCTATTTGTTTCTGCCTCCCTCGCTTTTTCTATTCGCTCCAGCCTTAGCTCGCTCATTGCTAACTTTCGTTCGGTGTAACTGTTCGATTTTTTAGGCGGCAGAGGCGGATGCTAGGGCTAGTGAAGCATCAGACATTGCTTCAAATGAGCGTCATAGGTTGCAGTACTAGACGCAATTTTTGGTGGCGGCGCTTGCAGTAGTTTTGATACTTGTAGTACTTTAAGTAGTACAGCTACTAGGGGCGCTCATTTCGGTGGTGCCAAGCAGCGATCCAGTTCGGGAGATGTTGCTACTGCTGCTGCTGCTGCTGCTGCTGCTGCTGTTTATGCTACTGCTGGTGCTGCTGCTGCTGCTGCCACTGTTGCTGCCACAGCTGCTACCGTTTCTGTTGTGGGAGAATCAACGTCAGGTTCATCAATGACGATACTCGCAACGACAACATGGAAGTTTTGATAGCTCCATCAGCGACTTTCAAAGTAATAGAAGGGCCATCCACAGAAAACGAAGTGGGCGATTGAACTCTAGAAAAGCGGCAGCAAGAAGCTCAGCAAGAGAGGGAAGCGGTGAAGCAAAGGTTGATCTGTCGACAGCATCATCTTCAGCAGTCAACGAGGTAAAAAAGGGCACCAACACCAGCAGGACATGGAAGTGAGGGTTGCAAACTTCCATGGCGACGAGTACATAGGAAGTAGCGCTGTCTACGATAACAAAGCTTGTTTCGAGTGCGGAGATAACAAATTCCACGTCACGAACATGTGATCATAAAAACAAGACGCGAACAGAGATTAGAGTTCAGAGTGATGTCGCCGTCCAGTTATGCTATATATACAAAGAAAGTTCTTTAAGTAGTTATACAGAACATAACTAATATAGCTACTTAAAGAACTTTCTTTGTATATATAGCATAACTGGACGGCGATAGGGGGTGTCAATTAATAGAACTAAATCAAATCATAAGTAATATCCTTTATATAATATAGAAATATAGTATCATTGATATAATACACAATACATAACCAACTATACGAACATAACCGAAACAACAAAGACAAACGAAACATAACCGAAACAACAAAGAGGCATAACTAAATCCCACATAATCTCGAATAGATTCAAAGGATACATAACCGAATCAACGAGGCAAAACTAAATCCCGCATAATCCCGCGGAGGTTCAAAAGATACATATATATTTCTCTAATTTATTCATTTTACTTTCATTAATTCTCTTTGGTTAGGTTTGGTTAGGTTTGGTTAAATTTGGTTAGGTTGGCGATATTCATTTTACTTTCATTAATTCTCTTTGGTAGATAAAATTAGATTGAATTCCATTCAACTTACAAACAAACATATACAAAATCATCTATACTGTAAATTTTTTCACACAATAAATCTACATTAAAATATATACAGTATTATATATATATGAAGGATTTACCCTGTAATATGGTGATGTCAATTACTACATATTTAAAACCTAAACCTAAACTAACAATGGATGAAGAATATAATCAATGTTTTCAAAAACTTAAAAAAGATATGATAGATGTTGTCGATATATTTATAGAGGGAAGACCTAATATGACTTATACACTTTAAGACGAAAAGATGAAAATAGAGGTTAGAGAAAGTAATGGATAAGAAAACCATTTCAACGTGAGCGTGTATTGCCGAGTATGCGACGCAAGGTCGTCTATCGACTTCACACGATGGTGACGATGGATGGTACTGTTGATAGTTGTGACCATCGGCGATCATGGTCGCCTATGGACTTCACACGATGATGCTATTGTTGAGAGGTTCACATATTTATAGTAAGAAGTTCGCATGGTGATACTAATGTCGACAGCTCTGCAACAGAGTTCGTGTTTACCACAAACCATTCGAGACCAACATTTTCGTTCAACACTTTTGTTGAGATTAGATGATGAGAAAAAAAAAACCTGTGATGAAATATGCAACGGACAAATGTCACCGGGCGGGCGGTTGGAAATATAAAGGTGTGGAGGTCCTTATACGTACTACGTACCTAGAGGAGATAAAATATCATCAATCATTAAACACAGAATCCAAGTGGTGTGTGGTCGCATGAGGCGCTCTCCTATAGTATAGAGCCGCGGTGCGGTTCAGGTAGGCCTTACAAAAATACGTCAAATATTTGACCCAAATACGTCAATCAATACGTCAGTACCGTAAATTACGTTATATTTGGGCATATTCCCACTATATGCATGGCAAACGCCGTATACATGCGTATATTTGATGACGTGTTTGTGATGACGTCAGCTGAAATCAATTCGCCGCGACGTATTTGCCTTATATTCTGGAGAAAATACGTCAGATGTTTTATTGTAGGGACTAGGTTCAGGTATCGCACTTTTTCTGATCCCCCGAGAGGGGGGCTGAATTTCGTATTTTTTCTGAGACCCCCGACTGGGGTCTAGATTTAGCGAGTAGTCGACCAGTGGTGCTGCACTTGAATAAACTATCATTAAATTTTGGAGGGAAGTATGCATGTTGGAAGCTCGCTCCCCGCCTAAAATTTGAGGGAGATGGACCGGGATAAGAAGAGCAGCAAGCACTTTTTTTTGCGCTAAGCGATACAAACAAAACTTTTGTGCTTGGTTTCAAGCCGCTTGGTTATTCTGGTCCAGCTCCTGGATAATCCCTCCTTAGCAGCGAATGGAAATAGTAACTCTTCTTTTGAGCTGCACTCTCAGAGCACGGAGGAGCGTGCCACTTTGGACCGCTACCATCACTTTCATGGCCACTCGGGCATGTGCACCTGATTAGCTTCTTAGGTTTAGTTTGCGCTGCTTTCCTTTTCATCTCTACCTGTTAGCCTTCTAATTCCGGCCCTTCGGGGCCTGTCTCAAATAGTAACTCTTCTTCTCGTTTCTCGTCGTCGTCTTCTCCCTTCTCGTCTTGGCTCTGCGCCTGGCTGAGGTTTCCGGCGCACCACTCGCTTAGCTGCCTCACGCGGCCCATGCCGCTACTCCAGTTGTGCGGTCAATGTTGTCGTTTCACACCTTACTGCTTGCTGGCATAGTACGCTTTGGCGCACTCAGCAACATAACTTACAGGCAGAGTAACTACGGATGCCATCATGCCATCTAGTGGGAAATACTTCGCACGAATGATTAAGTATAGCCTGGAGCACACACAGAATCGCGCTAATACTCACACCCACACCACACACCACTGGCGTTTGCGTCTTTTGACACAGGCCCTGAGGGGCTGAAATTAGGAGGCTAACAGGCAGGAATTAAATCGAAGTAGCTCCTTAATTTGAGCTGTTTTGCTTTTTATCTCTACCTGTTAGCCTTTAAATTCCGCCCCCTCGGGGCCTGTGTCAAAGCAGCTAAAACCAAGAAGGCACCCATGCCCGAGGGGCCATGGAAGTGATGGTAGCAGCCTAAAGTTGCACGCTCGTCCGTGCTCTGAGAGTGCCGCTCAAGAGAGGAGAGTTCCCGCCTCTTGACACAGGCCCCGAGGGGCCGGAATCACAGAGCTAACATTCAGAAATACGAAGCAAAGCAGCTTATACAAGGAGAGGATCCAAGGTACTAGGAGGGAAGCTAATCAGGCACATATGTCCGAGTGCCGAGTGGCCATGGAAGTGATAATAGCGGTCCAAAGTGGCAAGCTCTTCCGTACTCTGAGAGGGTTGCTAAAATAAAAGAGCCACTCGCAGAGGACGGGGCTACTATAAAGTCCCTCAGGCGATCCAGAAGAAGAGTCGCTCGCCCCCAAGCATTCGCGTGACCCCATTTGCGTGCAAGCTTCTGCCTGGACTTGGCGACATGGCTTCGGCTTCCAAAAAGCCAGTGTTGTAGAAGGCCGAGTGTTTATGAGGCCAGTTCACGAGCAACGAGCAACGAGTCCAAGGTGAGACGGACGCCAGAGGAAGCACCCTCGTAGCCCGAAGTAGCGGCCAATGACTGGGGCAAAATCTTGACCACCGTGGCCGTACTCATTGACTTTTTTTTTTGGCTTTGCCTTCATTCCAGTCTCATGCTGTTCAGTAAAGGTATCATAAATTCGATGTTTATGGGATAGCCAAGCCGTGGCTAAAATCCCCATACGAATTCGGAATATCATAGCCAGAGACTGTTGATTGCAGGAGCATAAATATTTATGGAGGCTATGCATGGGCCACTACACACCAAATGTGTAGCGCTTTAGTGCAGTACCACGATCAATCATATGGCTTGACACATTAGACTTCTCAGTTTTCTGCACCAGCTTTGGATTGGAAGATCCAGCATCGAGCTCAAGCTGCCGCACAGTTACTTCATACCTAAGTCGCTGCTGAGTTGCGGCGTCGCGAATATTCCTCAATTGTGATTTATGTTCTTTGGTAAGATGTTTACAATTTTGTACGTGCATGTACTCGAGGCGGCCTCTTTTCTCCTCCAGCTGCTCCCATCGCAAGATTAAAAAATAATACATGGAGAGTGAGTCACGAGCACGGATTTGGATTACATCTCAGTGCATTTTAAGCTGACCTGATTGTCCACTACGTGAAGCCTCCACTTTGCAAAACAACCCGCCGCTGACCGCCGCAATCGCGTTTGCTTAAAGCCCGTCAAGAATTCAGCACATTTCTCCTTCTTGGCGCTGATAGCTAATGCCTAGTATAGGCAATCAAACAAAATATTTATGAAATACAACAGTAAAGATATCACCAACAATTAGCACGTGGTGATGTTGATACAGGAAATAAATGGCTCAAGTAGATCTCTTGATATTTAACAAATAAACTTGTAAATCTTCAAAAGTGTTATTGCGGAGGGAATCATCCTTATCAAGGCTAAATGGGCTGGAAAGTGAAATTAGGGCAATACCGCAGTGGCATGTTCCGCATAAGCTGCTTCGCTTCGCGTTACTTCTGCACGCAGTGTGTCCATTTTGCTTTTTAGCTCAGACATTTCCCGCGCGCGTTCAGCATAAGTTGATGTTGCAGCTGATTTAGATGTAGCTCTATCAGCTTCTACTCTCTCTGTCCATCCCGAACGTTCAGCCAACTGAGCCTCCAGCAAAGTTACCTACACAAAAGCACTAGACATGTAAGCGTTGATAATGCAAAGCAAGAGTACATCAAATATATACATCAAAGCACACTTGAGATTTAATTCTACTTAGCGTAATCGAGGCGACAAGCGTAAGCGAGACATGAAAATGCATTCAATTTAGCCCTTCCCCAGTTGACAGGACGTAAACTCTCAACCATCTTACCGCCTTCTCCTCAAGGATGAGTACTCCTACCTGTGATTGAAGTTTCTTGCACTCTTTCTCAAATGCAACTTGCGCTTGGCGTTCTGATGTCACTTTAGCCTCAAGCTTCTTCAACTTCGATTCCATGGCTGCGCGTTCACCACTGTTATCGCAAACACCAATTCCCATACGAAACCACGATTTAAGTATATGCGACAGGTGCGGGCTTGGAATGAATAGTGAATGCACTGCAGGATGAAAATGAAATTTTTATCTTAAAAAGGAAACAAAAGTGTTTGCTGTCAGTTGAGGAGCATTTAAAGCAATTAAATGCATTCTGAATAATGAAGAACCGTCAATGAAATCGGTTATCGTAGCATACCTTGAGGCGACCACGACTTCGCTCTGTGCCTCACACATGTCGTGCTTAGCTCGCGCGGCTTTGCTCTTAGCTTCTGCAGATTTTAAGCGCTCACTTAAGGCTTCCACGCGTTCTAATTCCACGTCAACTTTACCCTTCCACTCGGCAAGAAGCCTCGCTCTCATTTCTTCTGTAACGGCTGCCGTGATTTCAGTAGTGAGCCTTGAAGTGACATCAGCAATTTGCCTTCTGACGGCGGTATCGATCCTTTCGTTTGCACGGCCTTCAATTTCTTCTGTTGTGATGACAATAACTTCCGACCAAGCTGCTTTTCTTGTCGAGGGAACAACTGCCGGTGTAGTGCTGCGTCGAACGCCACATTTTTCACAGAAGAGTGAGTCGTGCATGAAGTCGTTCCCGCATGGGCAGCATTTCGCCATTTCACGTACCTTTGACCCGTTGGATACGTAGCCCCAGCGCTCATAAACAATTTGGATATCGGCTGAGGCATCAGCGTTAGATTTTGAATCTGCATGCTCGAGCACTTCATTGTCGTCGTCATCGTGGCTACGACGCTCACTTGAGTCATCTGTATCAGAGGAATTACTTTCCAGAGAGGATGCATCATTCGATATCTCAGAGGCCGATTCTGAAGCCGCGCTCGGTGAAGGATTGTTCCGGGGTTGAACACTGTCAGGGATAGGTGCAAAGAAAGCTGACAGAGACGACGGCATTGGGACAGGTGGAGCTAGGCAGCTAAGGTCATCATCACTGGCGTCGCTTCTGCTTGAGATCAGTGGATGTGTGCGAAACCCCAAGATAAAATTAAAAGCTTGGTCAGAAAACATGCTTTCAGAGTAGTGCTCGCTGTGACGCACTTGATCCAGGCTAAAGTCGAAGTCTTCTTGGCTCGAGCACGGCACGCCATTGGCCGACGCGACAGCCCACAGTGGTTGCACTCCAAGGTTTTCAGCTTGCCCGCCTCTTTGTACGTCAAGCACACTTAGGTTTGATGCATCTATGGTAATACCTAGGGAGTACCGCAAGTCAAAGGCCAACTTCACGTCCCCAGTCGCTGCCGTCACTGACGTAATCCCAGCTGTTGCAGCATGTTCCCGAGACAAAGTCATGTTGGTACATGAATGATCCGCTTCTAACGTTTCGATAGCAGTGGCACTTCTCCCTACCGGACTGTCAGTTGAATACCATGACAAATCAACGTTAGCCAAGAACAGAGGCGGAGGCGCCGCTAGTTGAGAAGCTTCCGTTATTCCGGGCTGTCCTACCGAGAAATGTGCATAGGCGCTTGATCGAGAAGCTGAATAATGTCGAGCACCCTGAGAAGAAATTGTGCTCATTAATGTGTCATCTGACGGATGACCTTCCGCTTCGCGTGTCTCCGCAGAGGCAGGGCTTGGGGAAATCTTTGGCTTCATTTTCAGCTACTGCGTACACTTCAGCATGACTCAATTCGAATGTCGCACATCTGATACTTCACACGTGAGGATGAGATCATAGATCAAGCTAGATGGGTTCATCATTCATTCTTAGGGGCACCGTCAATTATCGTTTATTAACTCTGGCGTTGAAGTGGCGCAAATGTGTGAAGGGCGAAGGAAGTTTTGCGCATTGAGGTTATTAGATCGTGAGGAAGTGATGAGGAAGATCGGGTTTCAGATCAAGAACACTTGGGGGTAAGAGATTTTTTTTCTGAGAGCTCCCTGCACAAAGGGACAAGACAACAAGAGATTTTTTTGCGATCTTTGACCAGTGTTTGATTCTCGAGTCCCTTGAGAGGCAGAAGACATTTTTGTATCTTCGTTGAGTGCTGCCTCGTCCTGAGCTTCTGAGTTTCTGAGTTATGAGCTCCCGTTAAAGAACACCCACATCGGCCGCCTCTTTCGAAGCAGGGTGCATTGTTTGAAACTGAATTCATGGAGACGCCACAGCACGAGTCGCTTACACTGACCGTTAAAGCAAGGCATCCAGCCACCTCACCATCAATGGGGTGCCCCTGCCTTTTAGCGCCACAAAGTTTGAAATCAAACGAAGCTAGGCGGTCTTTGTATTTGCCTCTATCTTATGGCACTTCGGTCCAGCCCCCCTGGTCCGGCCCCTCAAGGCTCAGGGCCCGGAGCCCGGAGCCCGGAGCCTGCGTACCTCTACCTCTACCAAATAGCACATAGGCGAATGCTACGAGCTACAAAATATATATAACTCTTGACAATGGACTCGTAGGGCTAGAATCAGAAGGTTAGGAGGTCAAGAGGGGCAAGAGCCACTTTTGACCGCTATCCGCTATCACCAAACACCAATTTATCATGGCCACCTGGGCTTGGGCATGTGTTCCTGGTGGTATGGACATCTTCGCTTTGCGTTCCTGTAAGTTATATGTTTAAAATTAAATTTCCGCCCTTTGGGGCCTGGGCCTGGGCAAAGAAACAGGTCGGCTATCCATAAAGAAATTTTAAAAAAGTTATGAAATAATGGCAAATTCGTATCAGATCTTATTGAATAAGACTTCTATCAACTATCAACCAAGTGAACAAACACCCTTTCGCGCAGATGCAAAGACGTAGATGGGTTAGCCCATTTGCGACGACGACTGCGAATGATCAGCAACACAATGGAACAGGGAAATTTCCTGTCTGTGGTGTACAACTGGAATAACGCAATTGCCATAACAATAATTTGCATTGGCAGTTTCGAAAAGAAGGCTGAAGAGCTTCCCTTACACACCAAAAGTGCAGCGCTTGAGGGCAGTAGCACGGTTGAAAGCTGGATTGGACGCATTGGGCCGCACAGCTGCTTGCACCAACGTAGCCGCCGTTGATTCGGCATCCTGCTCCAGCTGCCGAATGGTAGCTTCAAAGGCTAGCCGCTGCTGAGTGGCAGCGTCGCGCACGTTTTGCAATTGAAGGTTGTGCTCTTTGATAAGGTGGTTGGTCTCGAGAACGTGCAAACGCTCGAAGCGAGTCTTTTGCTCCTCAATCTGCTCCAACAACAACATCATCATCATCATCATCACCATCATCATCATCAATACGAACAACAACAAGTCATCGCATTCACCTCTCGTGCGTACGGCTCCACACCACGGTCATTCTTACCTGATTATCGACGATCTGAAGCTTCCACTTCGCAAATCGACCCGCGACAGCCCGCCGCAATCGCGCTTGCATAAATTGTGTCAGGTAGGTGACTGATTTCTCCTTCTTGGCTTTGATGGCAGTAGCCTGGTTACCGGTATCAAAAATGAGAAGATACATCAACTGAACTGACAGTGACGGTGAAACCCAATTGGTTCAATGTAGGGAAATGTAAGTCAAAGCGCACGTATTAAAATGGAATCTCTCAGGTGCCACCTGCTATTCAAACAGACAGCCTCCCTCAAAATGACGGTAATAATGGTGGAATTAGCGGGGAGCCTGTGAAGGCGAGTAATCAAAATAGCGTTACCTCAATGTGCTTATCTTTCTCAGCATTTGCTGCTTCGCTCCGTGCTACTTCTGCAAGTAATGCTTCAAATTCGCTTTTCAACACAGCCATTTCGCGTGCATGTTCAGCAGCAGCTGACGCACCCGCTGCGTCAGACGCTGCCCGCTCAGCTTCTGCTCTCTCTGCTCGCTGCGTCTGTTCTGCTAACTGAGCCTCCAGCGAAGTTACCTGAACGACACGATAAACCCAGCATAGAACACGTCATGAGCAAGTAAGACATTTATTTAATTCAAATTATCGACCTTCAGCCCTATGCATTCATTTTGACTACGAGTCGAATCCTTACCCGTGACTTTAGTGCATTGCGCTCTTTTTCCAATTCGATATGCACATGGCTTTCTGAAGTCACTTCAGCCTCAAGCTTCTTTAACTTCGCTTCCATCGCTGCGTTTTCAGCACTGTTGTGCAATCGCGAATCGGCACAAACAAATAATGGCATTTTAGGGGTATTATGAATAATTCTCAAATTGCTGAACATAATCTAGTTGACAAAACGACATCCGTGGACTAAGAATAATTCCTATTCATACTCATACAACAAACAACAAATGCAAGCGTTGTCGAATGGCGCCAATTACACTGAAATGGAGATTCTAGTATAGATGTGCAGACAACAGTGTCAAGAATAACTTAAAATTGGTGGTTTACTTGACGGAGGCGACCTTGGCAGCCATCTCTGCTTCGAGTGCTGCTTGCTTCTCCTCTGCTGCTTTGAGGTCAGCGGTGGCAAATTTTAAGCGCGCTGCGAGTGCTTCTGCGCGCTCTAATTCCACGTCAACTTTACCCTTCCATTCGGCAAGAAGCTTTGCACCCACTTCTTTCGTGACTGCTGCCGTGATTTCAGTCGTGAGTCTTGTAGTGGCCGCAGCCACTTGAGTCTTTACGGCGGCATCGGTCCTTTCGCTTATGCGCCGCTCGATCTCTTCTGGCGTAATGACAAGGGCCCGTGACGTAGTGCCTGTCGTATTCGCGGAACTAACTGTTGATTTGGCAGTACGTCGGGCGCCACAATTTCGACAAAAGAGTGAGTCGTGCATGAAGTCGTTGCCGCATGGGCAGCTTTTCGCCATTTCGCATACCTTCGACCCATCGGATATGTAGCCCCAGTGCTCATCAACGATTTGGACATCTGCTGCAGCATCAGCTTTAGGTTTTGGATCTACTTTAGTCAACTCGTCTGCCGATTGACTTTTCACTTTAGGCTCCAGATCAACAGGAGTCTTCTCCTGGGTTGACTCCGGGGGAGCTGGAGCAATCCTCGCACTCATTACTATGACCACAGGAAGACTATGACGCTACAGAGTCTTTAGTATAACACGAGTAAGACTTATGACCGCAGGAAGGCTGAAGGCTGCCGCAAATAGTGAAATAAAGTAAGTTAGTAGATAAGTCGCTGGGTTAGAGGCAGCGCTGCTGCTACTACTTCGTAGCGCTAAAGCGCTACATACAAGCAAGGGTGTCTATACGTCTATACCCTTTGATACGAGGCAGGGAATCAAGGATCAAGGATGGGAATACTATACAGGGGATATTTCCAGTTGCCGACCATGTTGCGGAGCGGGTCATATCTCGAGAACGCAGCGGTAGAATTGTCTCAAACTTTTACATCATCGCAAGCATGCCTTGATCATCCGGCCATTTGATTGACCCAGTTTATCTCGTCCACGGCCAACTTCTACAGCTAGTCTAGTCTCGAGCCCCGCTTGTAGAAACTTGGTCCGATCTCAGCGTGTTCTGCAGAGTTGTCACCACGTTGACCACCATGGCGCGCTACTCAGAGAACTGCGAAGTCTACGGTGGCGCGTCAAAAAGTTCTTGAGCCAATTGAAGATGTGCGGTAATTTCCTTTTTCACAAGTATCGTACCACTCTCATTAAGTTGATGATGTTGACCCTCGGAAGACACGTCGTTTTTCCATTCATTTGTGTCGCTTCGCACATCGGCGCTATCTCGAGATTGCGTCGGTAGAGTTGTCTCAAAATTTGAAGAGTTCATCTATATGGCAATATCATCCAGCTGTTTGGTACATCCCACTTAACTAATCGTTATTCACTCCTTACGATTGCTCGGAAGTTGACGACAGTGTCGACAAAGTGTAGGTGTTCGACAACTAAATATACCCCCTGTACTTACAACTGTAAGTACAGCTGTACAGTAAGAACTGGAAATCCTCTAATATGATACAGGGCCCATGCCCCATCCAATTGGCCCATGAGCCCATGAGCCCATGAGGGCGATCCCATGATACAGTACTCCACGGGTGGAAGGCCAAGCAAAGAACACCAACTCAGGGGCTGGCGCTTTCAAGGGGACACCACCAGTCGGACCGAGCCCAGTAATGCTGCCCGGGATTTGTAGTGCGCGCAGCCTCCTAGTCAAATCATCTTTGAGTGCTTTTTGTCGTAAGCTTTCTGTCGTTGGTTGAAATGTGTTAGCCGTTTATTGACGGCCATTCGGGAAACTTAAGGAGCAGAGCCGCAAAGACCACCGAAATATTATTCAATTCAGAAAAGGTAATATCAGAAGTAAGAACACTACTAGTAGGATAATCATTCGTAAGGAATCTGTTATATTCTAGTCACTACATAGCTCACGTGGTATTTGGCGGCGTGGGGGTGTGAGGGGGCACGGACACCTAAAAGGTACGTGGGCTAACGCTAGGTAAGGACAGGACAAACTTACATTGAAAGGTTCGATAGTTACGTGAAATTCGTAAATTTAAAAACCAAAGAAGGAAGAAGGATGAAACAGAAACAACGACGCAATTAGCGGAATGAAGGCATTTGTTACAGGCCCCGGGGGGCCGGAATTAGAAGGCTAGTACGTAGGAATTCAACAAAAAGAAATCCTGAAGCACTCATAAATCTTTGAGTTCTCTGTGAATTTGGTCACGAATCTTCAGCAATCCAATCGACTAAATCGCTTCGGCGAGGTGGACACGCCACGAGGCCTCACAAACAAAAAAAAAAGAACAAATATTGGTTATTCGGATATATTTCTAGATCGCTGATTTAAAAGTAGATTAGCGCAAGCCTAGAGCGAATAACGAGGACAATATTTTACGTCATGATTGGCTCTAACGAAAGTATATTAAGGGCAAGTCCAGAACGAGAAGACAAATATTTTAGATAATGTGATCAATGACTATTGCGAACCTACTTTAATTAGGTCCACCCCAAGTCTGGATCGAAGTACAACTTCAGTACCATCTAGATGCGTGCCAAATTTATTGACTTTCTTGCTGCGTGCCTTGAATCCTTTCAATTTGAACTGTAGTCCCGTTCGGTGCTCCTTCTCTGGCCGTTCGGTTCTGAACGAATTTCGTTCAATGAAACCACCAAGATTCCACAACAACCATAACCTTTCAAGATTCGATGAAGACGATCTATTTTTTGTGCCTGGTGGAAGCCGTCTCTTATGCTGTTGCTAGTGTGAGTCCTCCTGTTACACCAACAAGTGCCCCATTATCGAAATTTGATGACAAAGCTCTGACGTTCCCACCTTCGACGTCTAAATGGGCGCCGTCTACTTCGTCTTCAAACTTGCAGAGCATTTCAAACAATGGTGACTCCATCGTTTCAACTCACACGCCAACCGTCATGCCCGGTATAGCGACGCCAATTTCTTCTGATGCTCCTTCGCGCAATCAGTCGCGTGGTCAAAATTTGACTCTTCATGAACGACCGCCGGGAGATAACATGAGGACAGCCATAACATCGGTTGTAGTCCTTACGTCACCGTCGTTTCAATACTTCGATGATACGCAACGATACATCTTCAAACTATCCCTCGTCGACTCCGTAAGCACGCTGGTTTCGGTGAACCAAATTGTAATTACAGCAGTAATCCCAACAAACACAAGTAACTCTGGACGGCGCCTAATGCAAGATCCTGACGTTGACCTTCGTATAAGATTTAGAATGGAAATTTTGACACTTACCGGAGTAGGCAATGACTTAACGCAGATGAATATAAAGAATGAGTTGCTCGCCGTATTCACGGGATTCAATGATATATTTATGACTGCTTTTAACGCGAACATTGACGTCTTCCACTTGGAGAAGAGAATCCATGTGAACAAATATCTTTCCTCCGAATCAGTGAAGGCTAACACCCTTGTTGCTACTAACACTGTGGCAACAGTGTTGGATGATTCTGTTCCAACACTCAAGCCAACTTCGGCACGAAGTGATTCCTTTAGCAATGATCCTGTCATCCAGGTGGGGCCACCCAATGTCAAAATATTTTGCATCGCGTCAAGTTCAATTCTAGGATTATCAATACTGCTTCTTGGACTCCTCTATATTTGCCGCACTCGAATGTGGAATGCTAAACGCCTCGATAAATCACTTCCTCGAGCTTATCTTAATGATCAAGCAGACTGGAATCCGCCAGACTTGGATGCTTTAAAGCCCCGGCCAGCGGCCATCGCGGACTCGTTGTTTCCTTCCGCGGCAGTAGACATTACTTGTCCAGATTCAAAAACTACGGAGTTAGAGGACGTGGACCGCACATTTAACGTAGTACGCAAATGCGAACACTTAGTCAGCGTTCGTGCACGCGCAGATACCATACATAACTTGATCCGGGAGATAGAGCAAAAGCAAGCATCTATGCAAGGCAACAATGATAGGTTGCAGAACTACCATTTTTATCCATCTGGTCATCGATTGGAGCCCCAACTACGGTGTGTTGGCCCTACTAGAACCAAGAAGGCTGAGTCTGAAAGTGGAGTTTCTCCCAGCAGCGAATTTAAGTCTAACCAGGAAATCAATTCCGTTGAGGTTACAGAAGTCCATGGCAAACTCGCAGATTTTATGGAAGATGCGGGTCTGAGTGAATTTACGAAGATTCTACTCGGGTTGGGTGTGGATAGTATCGAAGACATAGCAAACGTTGGAGTTGCTTCAGACAGTGATTTATCAATCAAAGTTGGTATGACAAGGAAACAAATAAAAACACTGAGGAAGTCACTGAGCATTCGTCGAGGTGTCCAAGATGCGCCCCGAATAAGCAGGAGGATGAAGAGGCCTGACGACTGCAAACTTTAGAATGAGTTAGATATCTTGCCGTATTGAAAATATTATTAAAGGTTCGTAAAATAAAACGGGTAGTGTCCTACTACGTACCGTAGAGGAGATAATTTTTATTACCCCGGTGTGATAGTAAGTAGTATAGTAGTCGCCCAATTGTAAGTTGCTTTAAGTGATTAAGTCGTACGTAGATTTTTAAACTCCAGGACAAGTCCAACTGGGTTATGTGTATTCTAGCACGAGTTTGCCTTTAGCTATCGATACTCGCTAGGAACTAGGAAGTAAGATGGTTCTGCTGTGCAAGGAAACTTGCATTAAAAATTGCTTTGCCACATTCATCGATAGCCACTCCACTTTAAAAAATGCATATCCCAGCTTTGATATCGGTATCGATGTTACTAAAAACTCCAACAGCGAAGTGGCTGGATCTCTATGCAGCAAGCCGCAAAGCCACCTTGAAACCAGTATTCTGGAAATGACAACTATATTTCATCTTGAAACCGCACAATTGCTTTATAAGCATAGAGGCACACGCCTCTTTAGAAAATCTCAGAGGCTCCCACCACATGTATGAGCCCACCTCCGGGCAAATTCCGTAGCTATCAAGAAAATGTGGTGCAAGAAGTCCGAGTAAAGATATAGTACAATCTTTTTGTTCATGGCTTGTAGGCATCTAGATACTGTTTGCCTCGTGGACACCGGCACTCGCAATGGTAGGTTAAGCTGTGTCAGCAGCCGTGTGGTCCTTGGGTACAGGACCGCAAAAAGTCGCTATAAAGGCCCTTCCGTCGGCATGCTCGGCCTCGGTGCGTGCATCAGACCACCCAAGCTCAGATGCAAGAAGCTGTGATGTATGCGTGTGTATATATGGATGTGTATGTAGAGAATGGGGAAGTATCATGCGTTTGTGAATGAAAACTATTTGAATAGCATCTATCTGAAAAAACTGAACGCACACCACATGCAAATAATAGGAAAGACTCCTGCGCTTCCTTTGACCATTCCAAAATTTACAAGATGCTCTTTTACCTCGACGACGCGAGGAAGTGCTTCAGAGGCTGCGCGCGTGTCGAGGAAAGCTAACCGCGTGCGTTGACCAAGTACCTGATCAAGGTTCACCGCTTAGTTAACATTCGTAAGCTTTAAAAGCCAATACACAATAATCTGTAGGCATAGTTGCCATGACTACGTTCCACTGCATAAGCACATGGTACAACTTTAAAGCCTTACCGCAGCTGCTGTAGAACAGTACTCATGCCGCGCTGCCCACACTACTTCCTGTTCGACGTATGGGAACCCTGGTACCAACAAGTGGCCTGGCACTGGCTCTGAGCTGACCGCCTTTCCTTCTGTTTTCAGGCTTGTATCCTGAGATCTGTTTGACTTTTCAGTCTGTGTAGGTTCATTCATTGCACTTGCCGTCGCCTTGGGCACGCAAGATAAGACATTGAGTGCGTGGCCGCCGTAAGTTGACGCCAAATGCTGGGCTTGTGACGCTGGCAAGCCCGGTACGGCCTGCTGTAAGCGCACCGCCAATAAAGGATCCCACCCTTCACGCCCCTCAAGCGGCGTTGTCAGCGTCACGCAGGGGCCCCATGTTCCTGCGGTGCTTTGGCTACTCCTAGTGCTGCTGCTCTGGCTGCCATCGTCGCTACGTAGGCGTTGCACTACTTGGTTGACAGCGTCTTCTGCCATTTCGCGGTACGTGGTCCACTTACCACCTGCTACAAACATCAAGCCCGATGCTGGGTCTACGGACACGACGTGGTCACGACTGGCTTGTGCGGTGCCCGCAGTAGACGAAGCATGCGGGTCTGACGCGAGAGGACGAGTGCCAGACCACGCGGAGAGGACGTCCTGCCGTCGCACTGGCATGCGCAAGTGCTTCGAGGCTTCGTCCAAAACCCATTGAATCGCGACTTCGGGAGGCTCAGGCCGCATCGTAGGGGACGGTTCAGGCGAGTCAGTGGTGCCCACGAGCGTGTGGCCGAGCCACGGCAAGAAAAAGAGAAACCGCCCGTCGCTCGTGTCCATGTCCACCATGCCCATCCCTGACGGCGCGTAGTAACCCGGCAACACCACGTGAATCCCACTTGCGCCCTGTACAGCTGGAGTCGTACGAGTAGCACTTGACATGCTGCGGTGTTCAATTTCACGGAGTTGGTCCGTAAAGGGCCCACCACAGAGCACTATTGACTTGCCCTTGACTTCGAACGGAGCTGCAGTTGGGTCCACTAGGTCTCGGCACATCACGCCAGTGACTCTATCACTCGAAGTTGGGTCGTCATTGTTGCGCACGAAGTCCACTACTTCAGTGTGATTAACCACGGCCGCACCATGATTGGCAGCGGTCAAAGCAAGTGCAAGCGCAGTACGGCTGTCGTTGTGAGCACCTTCATAAAACACGCAGCAGTAGTGTATTTTGTCGTTGAGCTGAGGAAATTTGCGCAACGTGCGCGATTTGGTCATGATGTGGCTTGGTGGTGAGCACCACCCGCCGAGGAGGTCGTAAAATTTGAAGAAGACTGCAAATAGACCAAGGGGTCCAAGGGCAGCCGGTGGGTAGTCGAATGGTGGTTTGGGCCAAAGCAACCAACGGTCCATGGGTACTGCTATAGGAAGCCACTGTGTCAGGTGGGGCTGCTCCCGCAACAAAAATGCGCGCTCTTTGTGGCAGTTAAGCACCATGTTGAAATCTTGCAAGAAGCTGCGGACGCTTGAGATTGGTGAAGCTAAAGATACTGGGCGAAACAACTTCACCAAGGCTTGTACCAAGTACCGGGACCCTGCCCAGAGAAGTTTTGTGCTTCGCGACGAAGTTCCTGCGCCAAAATCTAGGACCGCATAAAATGCGATCACGATCACAATTGCAAATGCGTGCATATCTACGGATCAATAGATTGGTGGCACAGTAGATAATAAACCTTGGTATCCTGCAAGCACCTTGTTCTGTACTAGGTCACTTTAGTCATTGAACTCAAGCTTACCATCGCGTTCGATGAGGGCAACTTTCAGGCCACGTGTAGCGGCATCGAGGGCCATACCCGCACCAGTGCAACCGCCACCCACTACAACCACATCAAATTCATCACTGCGGAGCCTTGCTAGTTGAGACGCGCGAGAAGGCCGTTCAACCACAGGCGACGACGCGAACGCTCGAAGCAAGGCATGTGGCATGGTTCTGTGCACAGGTTGTCCTATCCGAGTAGCGCTCGTTGACCTCTGAGCAAGTACTCGCATCATCTTTGTAATATTAGGCGTCTAAAAAAATACGCTGTAAATAATCAAAGCCTGCTTTACTCCTGTCTTTGTGATACTGCACCTTTTGCAGCCGTATTGCGCAGTAAGACAGATAGACTTTTCTGTGTTCGGCTCTCAGGCCTTGGAGGCCCGATATGATAGCCCTCTGCTAGTTGAGAAACTTGCCTACAGAAGAGGTAAAGGGGTATATTCTACAATGACGTTGCTGAATTGCTAATCAGGTGGCAGTGTAGATTTCAGGCATCGAGCTACAGCTGCGATTAGAATTCCAGCTTCTGCTGTTGCTGTTGCTGCCCAGCTGGCTGCCCAGCCAGTATGCAATCATGCGATGCAGATATTCTGGAATCTTGGAATGTTCGGAAGGTTCGTGATGAGAAATTCGACACAGAACAAAACAAAGGTGAACACTTTCATATTCAGCTTTCATCTTCTTTGATTGCTTTGAGCTATTAGAGCTTTGACAAATATTTGCAACGGAGTTACGGAGTAACAACTAACTTCTTATCTTCCTACTTCAGCTCCTCCGTCAGCACTACTTCTTCGTACTCAATTTTGCACTTTTCACTAGCCTGAGTCCTTCACATAAATCGTTTCTGAAGTCGAGCGGTCTTTCAAGCATAACAGCGCTTAGAGTACGGACTTCTATTATTTTCAGGTTATTCTATCAAAGGCGTGGATTGCAACATTGGAATTGGTAAATGGCTGACTGAAGTAAAACTTTCAGAAATATAAGTAGATATCTAGAGTAGAATGGCCCAAGCTACCGCAGTTTCCTTTTACCCGCAGAGCGGCGGGCATAGTGCTCGGCTGTGCTGGCCGCAAGGCTTAGTGGTGGAGGTGGGCATGTCAATCCGCGACTGCCTCGGGCAGCTGCAGGAGCACTTGACTGAGGTACCAGTGCAAATTGTTGCGGACGAAACGCGGCCTTACAGTGTAGACACGGTCCTCGAGCTTCCTTCGTTAGGGTTAAGGATGCGGTTTCACGCTTTGCACCAACGGCTCGTCATCGTACACGTGTTTGACCCAACCAAAGTAACGCTCCTGGCAGGCGACAGCGGGCAACCTTTCACTGGAGCTGCAGGCCCACCGTCGTTTCAGGCCGCTTACGCGCTCTTTGGTCCTACTTACCCAGGCCAGCTGGAAAGGTTCAAGAAGTATGGCAACAACGAAAGCAGCGAGAGCTGCGATTGTAGCCCATCAGAAAGCGGTCAAGAAAGCGTAGTGTTCATGCTCCAGTTTCAAGGAGTGGCGTTTGAGTTTCCCGTGCCGCCAGAGCTGGAGCCTGCATTCGCCGCGCCAGGCCTCGCGTTTCAGCCGCCGCTGGGTTGCCCCGGTGCGCAACGGCTCTATTTGTTTCACGGCCACGACGTTCACGTTCCACAGCTGCCACCGCTTGAATCCGGGGGCGGCCTGCGCTACATGGAGCCTTGCCACGTGTGTTTGAACGGCAGCACTAGCGGTAGTGGCGAAAGCGGTAACATCGATGCACCAAGCGCAAACTCAGAATTCACGGCAATTGATTCTCCAACAGTGCTTTCCTTTCCTGACCGCGGCCAGGGGAGTGCATGCAATATGGTACTTGGGAAGTCCACTCCGCAAGACGTCATGGCGTTGCTAGGCCCTCCAACGACCGTGTTTCATCAACACGACCCACGAGCGCACGGAGCTGCGAACAAAGCGTCAGCAGCCGTGGCAGCAGCCATGAACGCAGCAGGCACTGCTGGCCTAGGTGCTGGCGGCCATCTTGGCTCTCTCCATGCCCAGGGCAGCACTAGTGGCTACAGCGGCAGCTCAGCTCTCAATCTCAGCAGCAGCGGAGGCAGCAGTGGAAGTGGAGGAAGATCTGGTACCTTTGACGGTGAAAATTTTCTAGGAGACTATTTCTTCGGGTACCCCGATGCGGGTTTGGACGTGCAATTTCATGGATCTTTACATGTGGTGCACAAAGTGCACTTGACTGCAAATTTGCCAGGCCGCCCAGACTTCATGACCTACGATCGCTGCTATTACACGATCTTTGGCCTCCCTCTAAAGAAGTTATCAACTTCGCGAACAACCTTGGCTCCTCAGCCGCTGCAGGATCACCCTAACCTTGCATCTGGTCCAATGACAGAGACTCAAATATCCTCGGTGGCCTCAGCGGGAGTGTCCGTATCAGCGGCGCAAAGCACTGACGACATTGCAGTGAGAGAACAGCCGCTTCCCGCACTGGTTGTCTCTACAGCGTCTGCGACTGTGAATGTTGAGACTACTTCACCTACTTCAACGCTCCACAAAAAGCCTGCACTTGTTGGTGCAGAAGTCGCGAATACAGCACCTACTAGTAGTACATCGTCGAGCAAGAAGAAAAAGAAGAAAGGAAAAGGAGACTCCTCAGCTGGTGATTCAAAGATAGTTGAGAAAGCGAAAGCAGCAGAAGAGATTGACACCACTGCGATAGTTAAGGAAGGACTCGATGATACTGAAATTGCCACACGCGAACCTATTGATGCACCACAGGCAGAAGCAGAAGCGGCTGTGCAGCTTGCAATGAGGGCAGCGACTGAAGCAAAATCGAATGCGGAGAACCAAGTCGCGTTTGCGTTATCGGATGACATGGCAGCTTCAAGCCAGGAGGTCTATAGTACTGTGGCATCCTCGATGCATGCGGCAGACACCACTGCTACCCCACCATCAGATGAGCCACCATCCTTCGTTACAGTAGCAACTCCGTGGGCTGAACTTGAAGCGCGCCTGTTTGGAATGTCATTAAGCTCAGGTTTGGTTGATTCTGGCGCCACTAGTAATGTCAACGCTGGAGTCACAAACAACAGCAGCATCAGCAGCAATAATGCTGATGCATCTCTAGGTAGCAGGCCGCATTTTGCGGTGCAGAATGGGGACGGGCAGCATCCGTTTGGCCCCACGCTTTTGTATTGTGCGGAGCCTCATGCGCGCGCACTCTTTGAAGTGAGCTGCGATGGCTTCGTGTGCGCCCTTACGTTATACTGACGCGCCTCCCCCGTATTCTCCTTGTGTGTGTTTTAGCGATTCATAGTTATACAGCCTCCAGCTTTCCTTGAAGAGGTGGGCGTTGAAATTTTCAATTAAAGACGAATCCTGGATGGACTTAAGATAACCCTTCGCCATTCTTGACTTTCTTACTGCTACATATTTCCATACGGAGAAAATAGCGGATGCGAATGCATCCTATATTTAGAGAGAACCCCATGCAACTGATTTGTGATTTCGTTGAACGTAAAACGGAAAAACCAGTCAATCATACGTCTATATTTCATATACTATATACAAGGATACTTAATTCCCCGTTTCGACGAGCAAAATTTTTAATAGAAAAGCATGTTTATGTCCATGCGTAAGCTCTCAGCCGCGACATCCAAATATCAAACTTTCATGCATATCAAAACCAATTCTGCCATCAGCAGTTCCCCCGTGGCCTTTTTCAATGATAGCGAACTATGAGAAGAGAGAGCGCAACGACTTCTTGGCAACCAACCGGCGCTTTTCTTCGACCACAATGCGCCGCAAAATGCGTACGCGTTCCCCGCGCTCGGGAGTCTGCAGCAGCTGCTGGTAGGGCAAGGTGGTGGTTGGCATTTTCTCGGCCATGTCTTCGCGCACGCGTGCCGTCATGGCCCGCACTTCGGCCTGGAGCTTGGCCGGCACCGTGAGCTCTTTGCCCGCGAGCTTCTGCACGTCAATCGTGCCTTGATTGGTTTTTATGTTACGTTCGCGTTCGTTGGAAAAAAAGATACAGTGCAGACAAAAATGAATTGATGTAAGAAAGGTGCGTTTGAGGTTCATGATGACATCAAAAACGCTGTAAAGAAATCGTCTCCCAAGATTTTCTGCTGCATGGAATGCGAAAGGCTTTCACTTCATTGCGCCTAGTATAATTCCAATCAGTTAGGATATTTTTCAAGAGCATGCGTTTACCATTTTTGGTGAGGTACTCCATGAGCACTTTCTCGACTTCCGCGCTGCCGCGGCGCTGCACGTCGCTCACCCTCTCCGTCATGAAGGTCTGCGCAAAGAATAGTCACAGAGGCAACAGTGCACGCCACAGGACCATACCGGAGAAGAGAGAAAAAAAGAAGTATTCAAAAGAAGAAAGTAAGTAAAAAAGAACGTAAAACTCTAGAAAGGCCCGTGTCGCCGTCCAGGCTCGAGGGACAGCCCGGAAAAGAGAAGAAACGGAGAAAAGAGGCCGAAAAACCCTAAAGTCCTATTCATATGTCACCTGCCACAGCGACGCGAGGGCCCACAGCTGAGGTTCGGCAGCAGCGCCCACGAGGGTAGCCGGCCGGAACACCCCTTTGAGGTTGGGGGAGAAACGGGGCTCTTCGCCGAACGAGTTCTGCAACTCGACCACCTGTTGGAGCGTGCGCACAAGTGTACGTGAACTACGTGCATGAGCATGCATTTGTTAGGCTTGGGCACTTTCTAGTCCTCGTTGCGTGATTTTTACTAAAGTAGAGTTACGCGCAAGCAACCATTAGCTCGTAGAGACTCAAGCAGCGAGAACGAAGTCGCCGATGGATTCACGAACGGCGTCGTGTGACATTCAAAAGCGCCTCAATTCCATTAATCATTTACCTCATCCATGTCGCGGCAAAGCTCTTCGTAATCGGCCAAAAACTCTTCCTCCGCTAACGCCGCGTCAATCGCTGCCTGTTCGGCCGCCGTCGCCGACTCGTTCTTCGCCGGTTTCTCCGTCTGGGTCGCTTCCGCCAGAATCGTAGCCGCCGCCGCTTCCACCGCCTCCACCGTGCTTTCCAGCTTGTCAAAGGCCGACATTTCGGCGTTTTCGTCACTGTTGTCGTTGCTGTTCGACGACGCGATGGGCGCCCCCTGGCTCATGAGCGCTTGCTCGTTGTCGATGTCGCTGACTTCCACCTGGAGGTAGGTGCTGGTGTCCCGCCACGCTTTGGGGTTGAGCACTTTCTGCAGCTTCACCCGCTTCAGCACCTTGTGCTGGCACACGTACTTCACCCTGTAATTCAAAGCAATTCATTTATGAAGTTTAAAGCCCTATGGTTCAACACTACACCGAAGAAAAGGCGTACTTCTGAACCCACACAACTTGCTGGCTTGTTCCATTCGTAGGATTCGTGTGCGGGCTACACGAGACGTGTAAGCTCACACGGGCACAGGACGCAAGACACACTCACTTGTCTTCAGTTTGCTCCGAAACTTCTTTCAAGTCTTCCAGGTAGAAAATAGCGGCCGTTTCAGCGACCCTTTGGCCGTCTTCTGAGGTCATGCACACGGCAAAACTACGGGAACCGCTCATCAAAATGTCGTTGTACATCTTGCGGTAGCTGAAGAACCCCACCCCATAAGAAGCATAGTTGATATGTGTGATTGAGAGGGATGAAATAGGTTTTAAAGAATAACGACATGCATATATTTATTGAATTGCATCTTTGCATAGTAGGACTGCGGCCTCGAACCCACACTTCCAATTAAGTGGGTTTCTGCTGATGTTGCTACTACAGAACTGTTAGACATGACTATAATAATATGCTCGAAAGATATCATGTACCGCGGCTCGAAAATGTTGAGCGTATGCTGAGTGCCCGGCAAGTACACCATTTGACCGAGAGGAAAAAGAGGGTAGACCATCGCATCTGGAGACTGTAATAGATTCAAAAGAATGGGTAGGAGTTAGGGGTAGCATTGCATCAGAGCAAAGAACCACCGAGCACCTCACCTTCTCAACATCCGGCTTGGAGACCATCTCGCTCTGGTCTAGAAAGCTAATGTCTGGATTCGGAAGCTCGTCAACAGGGCAGGCTGGCTGAGCTTTTAACGGGGCGGCCAGCCTGCCTAGGTGCTGACGCGGCATTACCTATGTAGAGGGGATGATAAGCGTGTAGTAGTGGTGAGTTTCATGAACACGTAGTCAGCTGACGATATATTGAAAACAGGGATCGAGTAGCCCACCATCCGGAAAGACGATACGCTGGCTATGCACGTCAGCCCAACTAGGGCTGCAAGCCTCCGTGTCATGGTGGCTACGCTTTTCGAGCTAAACAAGCTCTGAAAATATCTCAAGCATGACGTGGATTTCTGGCTTTCGGGAACAGAGAAAAGAATCGGTTCCGATGGCCAACGGCGCCCCCGAAATCCCCCCCGTCAGGGATCAATTTTAGGGAGGCCACTCTGCCTCGGTAACGTTTTAGTCTGACCACCCCACCTTGCTAACACCTTAGTACCTTAGTATGGTGACCCTGCCTCGGTAACACCTTAGTATGGCGACCCTGCCTCGGTAACACCTTAGTATGGCGACCCTGCC